>ERZ795054.1436-NODE-1436-length-22552-cov-69.133040_pt1 | contig 22552 bp, 19 predicted proteins | sample MGYA00375138_ERZ795054 | MGnify/ENA primary metagenome ERZ795054 (study PRJEB30183, sample SAMN05720215) | anaerobic digester metagenome | isolation source: active sludge of municipal wastewater-treating anaerobic digesters | place: USA | collected 2014-12-23 ... | reverse complement strand
ACCGTCAATCTCGATTTGCGCAGCTTCGAGCTGAATTTCGAGGTGTCGATGATCGCCTACGACCGCGAATTCTCGACCGCCATGCGGGCCTTGCAGCGCAATTACGAAGGTCGATCCCGCCCGCTGGAAGCCGAAGAATGGCGCGCCCGTCCACGCGCACGTCGACTGCTCGAAAACGCGGTCCAGACCATGAGCCCGTTGCTCTAGGTCGGAACCGCAACTTTCCCGGCAACGAGAATGTCGGCCAGCGCCTCGGCAGGAGCCGGCCTGGCGATCAGGAAGCCCTGCACTTCATCGCAGCCGTGCTGGCGCAATAGTTGCCATTGCTCCAGGGTTTCGACACCTTCCGCCACTACCCGGAGGCCCAGGCTGTGCGCCAGCGCGATGGTGCCGCGGGCAATCGCCAGATCGTTGGCATCGCTGGCGATGTCCCGCACGAAGGTATGGTCGATCTTGAGCGCGTCGAGCGGCAGGCTGCGCAAATTCAGCAGTGACGAATAGCCCGTGCCGAAATCGTCGATGCTGAGGGTGACCCCCATGGCGCTCAACTCGCCCAGTCGCCGCTCGGCGGTGTCGGCGTTTTCCATGGCGGCCGTCTCGGTGATTTCGAATTCGAGCAAATCCGGCGCCACCGCCGCTTCGATCAGCCGGCGTGCCACGCCCATCGCCAGATTGTGCTGGCGAAGCTGCCGCGTGGAGAGATTGATCGCCACGCGAGGCGGCCGGATACCGTCATCCAGCCAGGTACGCAACTGCCGGCAGACGGTGGCGATCACCCAGTCGCCGATTTCGTCGATCAGCCCGCTTTCTTCGGCAATTGCAATAAATTGCGACGGCAGCATGGAAATGCCTCCCTCACCTTCCCAGCGAATCAAGGCTTCGAGGCCGGTCAGGCGCCCAGTCATGTCGATTTTCGGCTGGTAATGCATGGTCAGCAGCCCATGCTCCATGCCCTCGCGCAGCCTCAACTCGACCAGCAGGCGGTCGGTCGCCTGCTGGTTCATTTCCGGAGAAAAATAACGGAATTGCGCTCCGCCGTCTGCCTTGGCGGCATACATGGCGGTATCCGCATACTTGATCAGTGTCTCGACATCGCCTGCGTCGCGCGGGCAAATGCTGATGCCGATCGACGGCGTCGTGCGCAGTTCGCGGTCGGCGATCATGTAGGGCGCCGAAAGCGCTGCCGCAAGCTTGCCGCCGATGGAAGTCACATCCGGCGATGAAAGACGCGGCAAGACCACGACAAACTCGTCGCCACTCAACCGCGCGACGATATCCGATTCCCGCACGCAGCCCCGCAGGCGTCCGGCGACCTGGATCAGCAGGTCGTCGCCGGCGGAGTGTCCAAGCGAATCGTTGATGTTCTTGAAGCGATCCAGGTCGAGCAAAACGACCGCCACGGAAAGGTCGCCGCGCGCTGCCTCGGCAATCGTGTGCTCGAGAATGCTCTCGAGTGCCACCCGATTCATCAGCCCGGTAAGCGAATCATGACGCGCCAGATGATGCTGATCGGCCAACAACCTCATGTAGCGCCCATTCAGGCTGACGACCTGGCTTAGCACCAGCCAGGTCGTCAGGCCCAGGCTCATGAGCGCTGCCAGCCAGCTATATGGACTTCGCAGGAAATTCGACAGATCGAAAGTTAGCGCAACCAATCCGCCAACGTAAAGAATCCCGACCAGCGCGAAACTGCCGATGGAAAGCACCGCAGCAACGACACCCCCGCCCACACCGAAGAACGTTGTCGAAACGAAACAGAAGACCAAGTAGATCGCTACCGAGTTGCCCACCAGCCCGGAAACAAAGAGGCCACCCGTCGCCGTCAGATAGAAAAGGATGACCATCAGCCAGGCAATGCGGTCGGCGCCGATCCGGCGCCTCAGCAGGTAGACCACGAACAGCAGCAGATAGAGCACTGGATGAACGATGCTGAGCGAACTGCCCAGATTCAGGTTGCGCGCCAGAATGGCGACCAGCAACAAGCCGCCGGCGAACAGCGTGATCGCCAGCGTCCGCATGACCACTTCCTCGCGAATGGCGCGTATCTGCTCGGCAAGATCGTCCGAAATCGGGTTCATGGGCAAGCGTCGCTGTTCGTATCAGGTTATGAGTTTAGTACGGGTTGCCCGGAGTCGCGAAACTGCTGCGGTCGACTGTCGAAAATAACCGGAAATCACGATGATGGATGGCGGAGGTATTGTTCATTCCAGGCGGCAATTTCCGGCAAACTGTTCGCCGCATCGTCAAGCAACGCGGCGTTGGCCTGCAACAGCAGCTTGCGCTGGCGGGCGCTCAGCGAACCGGGGAAAACTGGCTTGAGGTGTACGAGAAGATCGCCGGCGCCATGTTTGCCGCGTCCAGGAAACCCCTTGCCGGCCAGGCGCAGGTCGCGCGCCACCGGTTCGCCCGCTTCAAGGCCGTATTTGACCTTGCCGGACAAGGTGGGTAACTCGATCTCGCCCCCGGCCAGCAAGGCCAGCGCACTGACCGGCATGCTGAAGTGCAGGTCGCGCCCGAGCAACTGGAACAATGGATGACTGCGAATGATCACCGTGAGAAACAGATCGCCGGCCGCCAGATCGCCGTGCGCCGCCTCGCCCTGCCCGGCCAGCCGCAGCTCGTCGCCCGGCAGCATGCCTGACGGCACCCGGATTTCCAGGCTGACACCTGTCGTCTCGCGGCCACTGCCACCGCAGTCCGGGCAAATTCGCTCGCTGAAAAACCCCCGGCCGTGACATGCCTCGCAGCTCACCAGCCCGCGCTTGCCGTCGCGTACGCGGCCGCTGCCATGGCAGGCGCCGCAAAAGCGCGTGCGCGTCATGCCGGCCTCACCGCTGCCTGCACAGGTCGGACACGCCTTGCCACGCGTGTAGTCGATGGTCTTGCGGCAGCCGGTCGCAGCTTCCTCGAGGCTGATTTCGAGATTCAGCCGAATGTCCGCTGCCCGCGCTTCCTGCTCGGCTTCCTCGGGTTGCTCCTCGGCAGCCGCGGTTTTTGCCTCTTTTTCACCGTCGACCGCAACCAGCTGCTCGTACGCCGCGCGTATCAGCCTGAAACGCTCAGTCGCCGCCGGATCGCTGTTGCGGTCCGGATGCCATCGCATCGCCAGACGGCGATAGGCACGCTTGATCTCGGCCGCGGTGGCGCCCGACGCAATGCCCAGAACGGAATGATGATCGCTGCTCATGCCTGAATATAGAAACCTGGTGGGAAGCGAATGTCGGCGCAGTCGGACAGCTACGGCAGGCAATCGCCAATCCGATTGGCGATCAGGTGCGCGGTAACCCCATGACACTCACTGTCCGCGATTGTATTCGACAATCACCGATACACGCAGTCCGCTCGCTCTCTAGCCGCCAACCCCGGCGCTGCCCGAGGCGGTTAATGCTCAGCCGGTTCTCAGGCGGATTGCCTGTAATCGACGACCTTCGGCAGGACAACGTTGAGTGACGCCGGCTTTCCAGCATGTTGCCGAAATCCCTGGGCACGGGAGACCGCTTCCAGCACATGCCGTGTCCAGTGCGGGTCGTCGGGGCGGACGACGATTACGCGAAAACCATGAGCGTCGCCTTCCATCCGTACCCCTTCCGAATCATCGACGTGCAGATCGATGCCGAATGCCGGGGGAAATTTCGATGGCGAGTGTGAAAAACCGTGTGTCGCCAGACCGTTGCGGTGGCGCTCGCCATTGACGACGCCATCGACGTGAATGCCATGCAGCAACAGCCAGCGCCGGATGTAGAACGGTGAACGGCCCGACGAGGTGTAGATCCAGATGCTGCAGCCCCGGCGACGCAATTCGCGGATCAGCGCGCGCGTGCCAAACCGTAGTGGCTCGCCCAGCCAGCGGTGGATGGCTGCCGGAACCACGCACTTTTCGGCGTCGGCATGATCCGACTGGCAGACCAGCGTATCGTCGATGTCGAAGGAAATGCGCATGCCATTGAGAGTGCGGCTGGAATGCGGATGATTGGGCAAATTCATAGTGGATTCGAGGAATGTAATGCGGGAATGCGGCGCTCGGCTTCCGCCGCGAGAAATTTCCGGGCCGGCACGGCTTGCTCCTCAAGGAAAGCCGCGAATTTCTTCTTGATCTTGGGCAACTCGAACAAGGCCTTGACCCCGTGTTTGGCGGAATTGCGGATGACCGACGAGGGATTGAAATAGCCCGTTGCATTCGCCAGCGTCAGAACGAAGGGCGGCAACCCGGCACACAGCAACAGGTAACTGACGATCAAGGCGCCGCTCCGGTTATTCCCCTCGATGAACAACTGGGGTTTGCTGAGAATGCGCACATAGACACCCGCCGCCCGCTTCCAGGGCGACTCATGACGGTGCTCGGCATACCACTCGAGGATGTCGCGGATACCGCCACCCTCGTTATCGAAAAAATGCTTTTCCGTCGCCGCGAGATGCTCCGCATAGCGTCGGCGTTCAGCCGGGTCGGTGCCACACAGCACGGTCGCGTTGATTTCGAGCATCAGATCGACATGCGCAAGGTCGAACAAGTCGATTTCGCGAGCGACGTAGTCGTCGATCAGCGCGTAGCCGGCAAGAATGTTTTCAAGCACTTCGTCGGTAAAGGGATCGCGCCGCTCGACGAATTCCTCGCTCAACAGGTCAAAACGCGCCTGCACCTCGCGCAGTGCGCGTTCTATCGCTGGCAGGTCAAGGTGGCGGAGGATCGGCATGAAAGATGGCTGGTCGATGCTGTAAACGGCAACAGACTGGAGGGCACCGTTCACTTAACGGCGCACTCCAGTCGAAAAAGTCAGACGAATTTACTGGATACGCGTCAAAGCCGCCTTTCCACGTCCTGCCACATCCGCCGGCAGGGGAATATAGCCGAGGTCGCTACTGTAATGCTGACCTTCGCCCAGACCCCAGGCGACGAAGCGTTTGACCACCGCTGCCTTGGCCGGATCGGCATAGCGCTCTTTAAGCAAAAGCCAGCTGAAAGTCACAATTGGGTAGGAATCAGCACCGTCGGGATCCGGAATGAAAGCACGCAGGTTGGCAGGCAACAGACCCAGGTTATTGGCTAGTGCCGCTTGTCCACCAGCGGCACCTGGCGCTACAAAATATCCAGTCTTATTTTCCAGATGCGCCACCTGCATGCCGAGATTCTTCGCAAAGCCATACTCGATGTAGCCGATCGAACCCAAGCTGTGCTTTATACGGGTCGCCACGCCCTCATTGCCGCGCACCCGCATCGCATCATCCGGCCAAGCGACCACCTTGCCGACACCGGGCCCGCGATCGCGCCATTCCTGACTTACCGTGGCAAGGTGGTTGGTCAAGGCAAAGGTCGTGCCGCTGCTATCCTGCCGCACGACCAGCATAATGTTGCGATCAGGCAAATACAGCCCCGGGTTGACCGCCTGGATACGAGGGTCATTCCACTTGGAAACCTTGCCGCTCAATATGGCAATGTACAGTTCGCGGCTGAGCTTGAGATCACCGTTCAGACCGGGCAGATTGTAAGCCAGCACGATCTCCCCGGCAGTTACCGGGATCAGCACCGCCCCGTTTTTGGCGGCAGCAATCTGTTCATCGCTCATGGCAGAGTCGCTGGCACCAAAATCCAATGCGTCGGCAAGAAAGCGCTTCACACCGTCGCCACTGCCAATTGGAGCATACTGGATTCTGGTCGTCGGCTCGGTCTTCTGATACTCGGCGATCCATTTCTTGTACAGCGGCGCAGGAAACGTTGCACCGGCACCGCTCAATTCCTTCGCCCCACCCTGTGCCCAGGCACTGGAAGAGATCATGGCCGCTGCTGCCAGCAGCGAAACGAGAATTTTTGTCCCTGGCTTCATGCGGATTCTCCTCTCGCTCAGGATTAACTGAATTGACCGCTGATGTAGTCCTTGGTCAGCTTTTCGCGCGGGTGGTCGAAAATCTGGCTGGTTGGGCCCATTTCGACCAGATAGCCGGTGCGCGTGCCTTGCGAAATATCGACCGAGAAGAAAGCCGTGGTGTCCGCCACGCGGGTGGCCTGCTGCATGTTGTGGGTTACCAGGGCGATGGTGTAGTCCTTCTTCAACTCGACCATCAACTCCTCAACACGACGGGTGGCGATCGGATCGAGCGCGGAACATGGCTCGTCCATCAGCAGAACTTCAGGCTCTGTGGCAATGGCACGGGCGATGCAGAGACGTTGCTGCTGGCCACCCGAGAGCGCCAGACCGCTGACCTTGAGCTTTTCCTTGACTTCGTCCCATAGTGCCGCACCTTGCAGAGCTGCCTTGACGCGATCGCCGATGTCGCCTTTATAGCGATTGAGCCGCAGGCCGAAGGCGACGTTGTCGAAAATACTCATCGAAAACGGGTTGGGTTGCTGAAACACCATACCGATATAGCGACGCACGACGACAGGGTCGACACCCTTGCCATAGACGTCCTGCCCCAGGAAATGCACATGACCATCGAATCGGAAGCCCTCGACGAGATCGTTCATCCGGTTGAGACTTCGCAGCACGGTACTTTTCCCGCACCCCGACGGACCGATGAAGCCGGTGATCTTGTTCTTTTCGATCGGCACATGACTGTCGCGGACGGCCAGAAAACTGCCGTAGAAAATCTTGTCCAGCTTGCAGTCCATGACCACTTGGGCCGGCGTAATGGCCGGGGCGACCTGTTGCATCGTTGCGCTCATGATTCAGTAACTCCGATTCTTAAAATTTTGGCTTGCCGACGATGCGGCTGACGACATTCACGACCAGCACGATCATCACCAGCACCAACGAGGCCGCCCAGGCAAGTTCGAGCTGGTTGTCGAATGGCATGCCGGAAAAGTTGTAGATCAGCACCGCCAGCGAAGCGGTTGGGCTCATCACCTCCAACTGGCCTTCGTGAAATATCCAGTAGTTGCTGAACAGGGCGGTAAACAGCAGGGGTGCGGTTTCGCCCGCCGCCCGCGCGACAGCCAGCATGACGCCGGTCAGGATGGCCGGCATGCCAGTCGGTAGCACGACTTTCCAGACCACCTGCGAGCGCGTGCAGCCCATGCCATAGGCAGCGTCCTTCATGATCTTCGGGACCATTTTCATCGCCTCTTCGGCGGTCAGCACGACGATGGGCAGCATCAGCACCGCCAGCGCCACGCCGCCAGCCGGCGCGGAATAGGTGCCGGTCGTCAGCACCACCATGGCATAGGCGAAGACACCGGCCAGAATGGACGGCAACCCGGTCAGCGTCTTGGCAGCAAAACGCGCGGTGTTGGCCAGCTTGCTGCTCGGCCCCAGTTCGGCGAGGAATACGGCGGCCATGATGCCAACCGGGATGGCGATCGCCGCCGCGATGCCGACCATGACGAAAGTGCCGACCAAGGCATTGCCGAAGCCGCCGCCCATCTCGAAACCGGCGGGAGGCAGCTCGGTGAACACTTCGAGACTGAGTCGTGAGCCGCCGCGCATAATAAGCATGTAAAGCACGGAAAACAGGGGGACGCTGGCCACGAGGGCGCTGATCCAGACCAAAGCGCTGAGCAGGATACTGCGCAGGGCGCGGCCCTCAAGCTTGCGCTGCAGGCTGGGCACGGCTGACAAAACGGAGGAAAGATTGCTCATTACCTGGCTCCTCGTTGGGCATAGGCCATGATCAACGAACCGATGACATTGACCACGAGCGTGATGAACATCAGGATCAAGGCTGCATACATCAGCACCTCGATCTCGTTCGGACCGGCCTCGGGGAAGTTGAGCGCCAACAGCGCGGAGAGAGTATTGGCCGGGGAGAACAACGACAGCGAAATCTGGTTCGAGTTGCCGACCAGCATGGCCAGCGCCATCGTTTCTCCGAGCGCGCGGCCGAGTCCCAGCACAAGTGCACCGAAGATACCCGTCGCGGCGGACGGCACCATGACCTTCAGAATCGCCTCCCAGTGCGTGGTACCCATGCCATAGGCCGCCTGCTTGGTCTTCATCGGAACCGAACGCAAGGCATCCTGCGAAACGGCAGCAATGGTCGGCAGAATCATGATCGCCAGAACCAGCGAAGCGGGGAGCAAGCCGGGGCCGCTCAAGGTCGTGCCGAAGAAGGGAATCCAGCCGAATGCGGCGTGCAGGCCGTCAGTTAGCGGGCGAATCGCCGGAATGACGACGAAGATGCCCCACAGGCCATAAACGACGCTGGGGATGGCGGCCAGCAACTCGACGATGGTACGGAAGACAGCGGCAAGACGGGCCGGGAGAAAATCCTGGGTCAGGAAAATGGCCATGGCGACGCCGAAGAAACCGCCAATCAGCAAAGCGATCAGGGCGCTGTAGAGCGTGCCCCAGATGGCCGGCAAAATGCCGAATTTCTGCTGGTTCACGTCCCAGACGGTACCGATCAGCATGTCGATTCCGTATTTCTGGATGCCAGGGATCGCCTTGCGGCCAATCTCGAAGACGAGCGCGACAACCAGCGCCAGGATCAGGATGACACCGATCCGCGCCAGGGCGCGAAAGGCGCGGTCGACGAAAAATTCCAGCGAAGACGGGGGCTGACAGACTGAATCAGCCTGGGCAGGCACGACAAAGGGTTTTTCCATGGGCTTGGTCCAGAGCGGAATTGATGCCCCGGCTGCGCACTGGCCTCCGGGTGGAGGTGATCATCAGGGCAGTGGCATGGCCGCCGCCCCGATTTCAACCGCACTTACTTGATATTGGCTGCGGCTTTGCGCACCTGCTCGACGACGGTCGGTGGCAGCGGGATGTAACCCATCGAATCGGCGACCTTCTGGCCTTCGGTCAGGCCGTACTCGATCATGTCGCGCATGGCCTTGGCCTTGGCCGGGTTGTCGTTGTTCTTGCGGAAGATCATCCAGGTGTAGGAGGTGATCGGGTAAGCCTTGGCACCATCCGGGTCAGGCAACCAGGCGATCATGTCCTCCGGTAGCTTGACGCCCGCCAGCGTCTCGGCGCCATTGCCCGGGGCCACATACTGGCCAGCCTTGTTCTGCAGCAGCGCGAAGTCGACCTTGGCCAGTTTGGCGAAGCCGTATTCGATGTAGCCGATGGCACCCGGCGTCTGGCGAACGGTGGCCGTCACGCCATCGTTCTTGGGCGACTTGATGAATTTGTCGCTGGCCGGCCAGTTGACCGTGTTGCCTTCGCCCAGCGCCTTGGCGAACTCTGGGTTGATCGTGGCCAGGTGCTTGGTGAACACGGCGGTGGTGCCGCTTGAATCGGCGCGAACGACGACGGTGATCGGCAAGTCAGGCAGGGTCATACCCGGGTTGGCGGCAGCGATCTTGGGATCGTTCCAGCGCGTGATCTTGCCGAGAAAAATATTGGAATACACGTCGCGCGGCAACTTGAGGCCCTTCGGGCTCCCCGGCAGATTGTAGGCGAGCACGATTTCTCCGGCTGTCATCGGCAGCAACTGCACGCCTTCGCCGATCTTGGCCATGTCTTCCTTCTTCATGGCCGAATCACTGGCTGCGAAATCGACGGTCTTGTTGATGAAATCCTGTACGCCGGCGCCGCTGCCCTTGGACTGGTAGTCGACCGTGACACCAGCAGATTTTTTACTGAAATCCTTGAACCAGGTGAGGTAAAGCGGCGCCGGAAAGCTGGCGCCGGAGCCTGTCAAGCGAACCTTTTCCTGAGCGAAGACCAAGGATGTAGCGCACAGCGTGACTGCCGCGGCAAGGGCTGCGGACTTGAATAACCGTTTCATCGAGCGGACTCCTAACAGATAGTCCGCTGACTTTAGTCATTGTTTGTTACATCGATATGAATCCTTGTGCAACGCAGCAAGCGAAGGCGAAGGTGTCACTGCTACCGGCAAACATAGGGACTTTGACGCCATTTTGTAATCGTCAGGACATACAATTCGAAATCGCTTTTTTTCGCATTGTGGATTTTCATGCCCTCCGCCCTGCTGTCACCGCCAAACTCGTCCCGCGCGAGCTACCAGTCGCCCCGCCGCGCGCTCCTTGTCACGGGACTTGCCGTTATTTTTCTGGCCGGCTGCAGTTCCTTCGGACCACGCTCGCTGCAACAGTCACGGCTCGAATACAACGAGACCATCAAGTCCACGACCGAAGAGCAATTGCTGCTCAACATCGTTCGCCTGCGCTACACGGACACGCCGAGCAGCCTGGCCGTATCGGCCATCGCTGCACAGTTCGAGCGAACCCAATCGCTCGGCTTGACCCCGTTTTTTGCGGCCTCCGGCGCGGACATCAACCAGAGCTTCACTGCCATCTTGCCGCAGGCTCTGGTGCAGCAGGCCGACCGGCCGACTTTCAGCCTGACCCCGCTCGACGACCAGGAATTCACGCGCAAGCTGTTTACGCCCCTCCCGCTGGACGGTGTGGTCTACCTGGCCAAGACCACGTGGCCAATTTCGACGGTATTCCGGCTTTATTTGGAAAATCTCAACTGGGTTCCCAACGCGCAGACCGCCAGCGGACCGACCCCCGCCGATGCCCCCGAGTTCAGCAATTTCCGGCGCGGCGTCGAGGCGCTGCAAGTACTTCAAAACAAGGGGCAAATCGTCTTTGGCGTCGATGAACGCGTCGAACCGTCGGGTAGTCCGCTGCCTGTTGGCAGCGTCAAGGCCAGCGACATCATCGAGGCCGCGAAGAACGGATTCGAGTATCGGCGCGACGCCCATGGAAAGACCTGGACCCTGATCAAGAAAATTCAGCAGCCCGTGTTGCGCGTCAGCCCAGAAGCACTCGGATCACCCGAATTGCTGCTCGCCACCCAGGTGTTCAAGCTCAAGCCCGGGCTGGACAAATACGACATTTCCCAGGAGGCCCTGTCGCCATTTCCGGTCACCTATCCGACCGGCGGGGTTGACGTGCTCGATCTGGAAACGCGCTCGATGTTGCAGGCGCTGTATTTTGTCTCGCATGGCGTCGATGTCCCGTCTGAACATCTGGCACAGGGTTTGGCACAGCGGACTCTCGACAAATCAGGCAAGCCCTTCAATTGGAGCAAGATCACCAGCGGGCTGTTCACAGTCTTTCATCAGGCGGGCAGCGAGCGCCCGCGGCACGCGCGGGTGGCCATCCCCTATCGCGGCTACTGGTTCTACATCGACGAAGGAGATCAGGATACGAAATCGACCTTTTCCCTGCTGGTCGAGCTGTCGCGCCTGGAACTCAACACCAAGGCCGGCCCAGGGCCGATGTTGACGCTACCGGTAGGAGCTCGCTAAGGGGACGGTTACCAGTCTTTCATCCTGACAAAAACGCGCCAGCCGACGATGCTGGTAAACGTGGCGATTATGGCGGCCATGATCCAGAATCCGTAATGGTTTTCAGCCAGGGGAACACCGCCCACGTTCATTCCCAACATGCCTGCGACGATATTGATTGGCAGTGCCAGTACCGTCACCGTGGTAAGCAAATAAAGACTGCGGTTCGTGCGCTCGTTGGTCAAGGCACTCATTTCCTCTTGGAGCAGCTTGGTACGTTCTTGCAAGGTCGAGAGATCCCCCAGGACGACCGTCGCCTCTTCGGTCGCCGCGCGCAATTCCTGAACATCGTCTTCGTCAAGCCAGGCCGGGGGGCGATTGAGCAAGCGGAACAGAGCGCCCGGCTCGGGCGCCAACAGACGCCGCAAATGAACGAAGAGGCGACGCAAAGCCCCCAGAGTGATGCGCCTGACATCGGTTGCCCCCGTTAACAGGCGATCCTCGATCTGGTCGATCTGCTTCGTGGCGTGGCGCGAAATTTGTTGCAGCACATCAGCCTGATCGCGCAACAAATGGGCCAGCAAGAAGACCGGAGAGGCAATCTGGTCGCCTGCTCTGACCGAGCGCTGCAGACGATCAACGCTGCGTAGCGGATGCAGCCGAACGGTGACCACGAAATTACGGCCAACGCACATCCACAAGGTCGCCGTTTGCGATGGCTCGTATGCGAATTCGTAGACAACGTCGTTGATTACCGCGATCAGACAGTCATCGGCCTGCTCGATATGGGTCGCGCCGGTTCCCTCGCGCATTGTCTCGAAAAATTCATCCGGCAACTGCAGGTTCTCGCCCAGCCAGCGGTTTGAATTGACGTTGCTAAGACTGAAGTGCAACCAGATGAATTCGCCCGCCCGAGTTCCGCCGCTCGCCTCCAGCCAGTCTTTTGCACCGGACACGTCGATAGAAAGGCCAGGCAGATCAGGCGTGAAGAGATAGCCGCAGATCAGTCCAGATGAATCTGATCCGTATGAAATATCGGCATTTTTCAGCGTCGACCGCAACTGCCCGGGTCGTTCGCCGGAATCCGGGTTCAATAGACGGCCGGCACGAAGATTTCCTTCGGCAACGGGCTGCGCAGGTAATCCGGGTTATGAACACGAGCCGGAAGCATGACCGGGTCGCGTTCGATTTCGGCATACGGAATCTGGCTCAACAGGTGATGGATACAGTTCAGACGCGCCTTTTTCTTGTCGACCGCCTCGACGATCCACCACGGCGCTTCCGGAATATGGGTGCGTTCGAGCATGGTTTCCTTGGCCTTGGTGTAATCCTCCCAGCGGCGGCGGGATTCCATGTCCATCGGACTCAGCTTCCACTGCTTCAGCGGGTCGTGGATGCGCATCTTGAAGCGCAATTCCTGTTCGTCATCGGTAATCGAAAACCAGTACTTGATCAGGATGATGCCTGAGCGCAGCAGCATCTTTTCAAATTCAGGCACGGTCCTGAAGAATTCCTCATATTCGTCGTCGTTGCAAAAACCCATGACTCTTTCGACCCCGGCGCGGTTATACCAGCTACGGTCGAACAGCACGATCTCGCCACCGGCTGGAAGATGCGATACGTAACGTTGGAAATACCACTGGCTGCGCTCGCGCTCGCTCGGCGCCGGCAGCGCCGCCACGCGGCAAACGCGGGGGTTGAGGCGTTGCGTGATGCGCTTGATCACCCCGCCCTTGCCCGCAGCATCGCGTCCTTCGAAGAGCACAACGACTTTCAGCTTCTTTTCGACAACCCAGTCCTGCAACTTGACCAATTCACCCTGCAGGCGAAAGAGTTCCTTGAAATAGAAATTGCGGCCGAGATCGGTCGAATCGCCGGCAGGCGTCATTGCTTCGGCGACCAGTTCGTTCATCCGGTCATCGTCAATTTCCATTTCCAGCTCTTCGTCGAAACTGTCCAGCATTTCGGCGTGAATCCGGCGTTCGTACTCGAGGAGTTCGCTGGTCTTGTCTGCGCTCATGGGGTTTCCAATCTGGTAACGGTACCCAAGACTGTAAACATCGTTCATGACGGTTTTTTTAATATTCCGTCAGAACTCAAAAGCGCAAATAAAATCGTCCTGTCGCAACAATCAGAACAATGGGTAGCGATAGCTGCGGCACAAAAACCAAGGGCACCACGCATGTGGTGCCCTGATTCAAATATTGCTGGCGGAGACGGAGGGATTCGAACCCTCGATGCAGGTTTTGCCCGCATGCTCCCTTAGCAGGGGAGTGCCTTCGACCTCTCGGCCACGTCTCCGGATCCAGACTTCAACGAAGGCGCGGATGATATAGCCTCCGCGCCCTGCGGTCAAACTTACTGGTCGAGACCGAAGGTGCGGTGCAGGACGCGAACGGCCAGTTCCAGGTACTTTTCGTCGAGGACGACGGAAATCTTGATCTCGGAAGTGGAGATCATCTGGATGTTGATACCTTCGTCGGCCAGCGCCTTGAACATCTGACTGGCGACGCCCGGGTGCGAGCGCATGCCGACGCCGACGGCGGAAACCTTGCAGATCTTGTTGTCGCCGGTAATTTCACGGGCGCCGAGCTTGGCCTTGACACCTTCGAGGATGCCCTGGGCCTTGGCGTAGTCGCCGCGATTGACGGTAAACGAGAAGTCGGTGGTGCCGTCGTGGCCGACGTTCTGGATGATCATGTCGACGTCGATGTTGGCGTCGGCGATGGAGCCCAGGATCTGGTAGGCGATGCCCGGAGTATCGGGAACGCCCAGCATGGTGAGCTTGGCTTCGTCGCGATTGAAGGCGATACCGGAGATGATCGGTTGTTCCATGTTCTTGTCTTCCTCAACAGTGATCAGCGTGCCTTCCCCTTCGTCCTGGAAGCTGGAAAGAACGCGCAGTTTGACCTTGTACTTGCCGGCGAATTCGACCGAGCGGATCTGCAGCACCTTGGAGCCGAGGCTGGCCATTTCCAGCATTTCCTCGAAGGTGATGGTGTCGAGCTTCTTCGCTTCCGGCACGACACGAGGATCGGTGGTGTAGACACCATCGACGTCGGTGTAGATCTGGCACTCGTCGGCCTTCAGCGCGGCCGCCAGCGCAACACCGGAGGTATCGGAACCGCCACGACCGAGCGTGGTGATGTTGCCATCGGCATCGACACCCTGGAAGCCGGCGACGACGATGACCTTGCCGGCATCGAGGTCGCGGCGCATGTTGGCTTCGTCGATGGACAGGATGCGGGCCTTGGTGAAGGTGCTGTCGGTCAGCACCTTCACCTGGCCGCCGGTATAGCTTTTTGCCGGGACGCCGATGTCCATCAGCGCCATCGACAGCAGACCAATGGTGACCTGCTCGCCGGTGGCGCAGATTTGATCCAGCTCGCGTGGATCAGGACTGGCCTGGACTTCCTTGGCCAGCGCGATCAGCTTGTTGGTTTCGCCGCTCATCGCGGAAACGACGACGACCACCTGGTGACCTTGCGCATGGAACCTGGCAACACGCTTGGCGACATTCTTGATGCGCTCGGGGTTGCCGACCGAGGTACCGCCATATTTTTGAACAATCAACGCCATGGAATCATCCGGTTGAACGTTAAGAAAGGGCGAGATTTTACCTCACCCTTGGGAATATCCGAAAAATCCGCTGCTTAGAGATCGGCCAGCGAACGGAGGTGCGCGCCGACGCTACGTGCCAGCGAAGTCATCACGTAGCCGCCTTCCAGCATCGATACGATGCGCTTCTCCGAGAATTGTGCGGCGACTTTCTTCAGTTCCTCGGTGCACCAGGCGTAGTCCTTTTCCACCAGCTTCAGGCCACCCATGTCATCCTCGTAGTGCCCGTCGAAACCGGCAGAAATGATGATGAGCTGCGGCTTGAATTCCTTGAGGCGCGGCATCCAGACCTGGTTGACCGCGTCGCGGAATTCCTCGCCGCCGCAACCGGCCGCCAGCGGCACGTTGCACATGTTGGCCGCCGGCTTGTCGGCGCCGCTATACGGGTAGAACGGGTGCTGGAAGATACTGCACATCAGGATGCGGTCGTCGCCGGCGCAGCAATCCTCGGTACCGTTGCCATGATGGACATCGAAGTCGATGATGGCGACGCGCTCCAGACCGTGCGCCTCAAGGGCATGGCGGGCGGCGACGCTGGCATTGGCGAAGAAGCAGAAACCCATCGCGTTGTTGCGCTCGGCATGGTGACCGGGCGGGCGCACGGCGCAGAAGGCATTTTCGATTTCGCCCTTCATGACCAGGTCGACCGCATGACAGCCGGCTCCGGCGGAACGCAGCGCCGCCTGCCAGGTGTGCGGGTTCATGGCGGTATCCGGGTCGAGGTGAACCACACCGTGCTCGGGCGAGGCGCGCTTGAGGCGCTCAAGATGCGCCGCCGGATGAACGCGCAACAATTGCTCGAAAGAGGCGAGCGGCGCGTCGTAATACACGAAGTAGGCGTCGATGCCTTGGGCGATCAGGTGATCGTTGATCGCCGTCAGGCGTTGCGGGCATTCCGGGTGATGCGAACCCATGTCGTGCAACTGGCAGTCGCGATGGGAAATGATGGCAGTGGTCGTCACTTGTTATCTCTCTCCGAACCGGCGCGCCGTTCAGCGCGCGTCGAAATGTAATTATCGACCCAATCGGCGCGCCGCTTCAAGCATTAGAATGGATTCCGCCTATATTTCTGGAAATGCCACCATGCTGGGTGTCAAACACTCCCCTTTTTCCACCAATCCAAAGCCGCTTGACCCGATTCTCGCTGCCGCCGGCGGTATCATCCTCGGCAAGGATCGCGAGATACGCCAGTCGCTGGCCTGCCTGCTGGCCGGCGGACACCTGCTGATCGAAGATCTGCCCGGCGTCGGCAAAACCACCCTCGCCCACGCATTGGCCAATCTGCTCGGCCTGAGCTTTTCGCGCATCCAGTTCACCAGCGACTTGCTACCGGCGGACATCACCGGTGTTTCGGTCTACGAGCGCCAGAGTGGCGAATTCCGTTTCCTGCCCGGCCCGGTCTTCGCGCAGATGGTGCTGGCTGACGAGATCAACCGCGCCACGCCGAAAACCCAGAGCGCACTGCTCGAAGCCATGGAAGAGCGTCAGGTGACGATCGAGGGCGAGACCCGCCCGCTGCCTCAACCCTTCTTCGTGATCGCGACCCAGAACCCCTCGCACCAGATCGGCACCTTTCCGCTGCCCGAATCGCAACTCGACCGCTTTCTGATGCGCATCGAACTCGGCTACCCGGATCGCGGCGCCGAACGGGCGCTGCTGGCTGCCGGCGGCCAGCGCGCGTCGGCCGACCGTTTGACGCCGCTGATCGCCGCCAGCGAGCTGCCTCGCCTGCAGGCGGAAGCCGCCGCCACCCATGCCGCCGGGCCGCTGATCGACTACGTGCAGGCGCTGGTCGAAGCCAGCCGGCGCGACGCGGCGTTTCAGCACGGCCTGTCGCCGCGCGCCGGCCTCGCATTGCTTGCCGCCGCGCGCGCCTGGGCCTGGCTGGACGGGCGCGACATGGTGCTGCCCGACGACGTCCAGGAAATGCTGCCCCTGGTCGCCCGCCATCGCCTGCGGTCGACGCAGGGCACCGGCATGGCGCGTTCGGAAGACATCGCGGCGCTCATTCGCGCGGTAGCCATACCCTGACGGCGCTCCCGCATCCCGTGGGCCTGATCGCCGAACTCAAGCGCCGTCTGTTCCGCTGGCAGAGCGACGGCAGCGCACCGCTGCGCCTGACGCAGCGGCGCATCTTCGTGCTGCCGACGCGCGCCGGCCTCCTGTTTTTTGTCGCGCTGGTCGCCATGCTGACCGGCGCCATCAACTACAACCTGGCGCTCGGCCATGCGCTGGTCTTTCTGCTCGCCGGCCTGGGGCTGGTTGGGATGGTGCACGCCTTTCGCAATCTGCATGGCCTGGTCATTACGCCCGGGCGCTGCCAGCCGGTGTTTGCCGGGGATCAGGCGCTTTTCCTGCTCCAGTTCTCCAGCGACCGCGCGACGCCCCGGCTAGCGCTCCAGGTGCAGGCCGGCCATGACCAGCCCGCCGTAACCACTGCCGTCGCCGCCCGGGGGCTGGCCGCCATCAGCGTTCCGGTCACGACCAGCCGGCGCGGGTGGCTGGAACTACCACGCACCCGCTTGTCCACCACTTATCCGCTCGGCCTGTTCGTCGCCTGGAGCTATCTGCAACCGGCGATGCGCTGCCTGGTCTACCCCCGGCCACTGGCGTCTCCGTTGCCTCCCCTGCAGTCGGCGCCCCGCGCCGGCGACCAGCTTGGGGCGGACGGACAGGAGGACTTTTCAGGGTTCCGTACACGCCAGCCGGCGGATTCGCCCCGCCACGTGGCGTGGAAGGCCAGCGCCCGCGATGGCGGGCAGCGCCCGTTGCTGGTCAAGCTGTTTGCCGGCGGCGCCCAGCGCGAACTGCAACTCGACTGGTCGCTGACGCCCGATGCAATGACGGTGGATACCCGGATCGAGATCATCGCCGGCTGGGTGATGGCCGCCGAGGAAGAAGGCGCCTGCTACGGTCTACGGCTGCCTGGGCACGAAATCCCGCCGGGCAGTGGCGACGCGCATCGCCATCGCTGCCTCGAAGCGCTGGCCTTGTACCCGGGATGAGCATTCGTCCCGCCGAGGCCCTCGAACGGGGAGCGACGCCGTGGCTGTTCGCGGCAGCGCTGGCGACCACGCTGCCACATTTCGAGCATCAGCCGTTGTGGCTAAGCGCCCTGACCGCCGTGCTGTTCGCCTGGGGTGCCTGGCTGTGGTGGCGCGACGAACGGCTGCCCGGCCGCTGGCCGCTCGCCCTGCTGGTGGCAATCGCCTGTGGCGGTGTGCTGTTCGAGTTCCGCACCCTGTTCGGGCGCGACGCCGGCGTCGCCATGCTGGTCGTCTTCATGGCCATGAAACTTTTGGAGTTGCGCAGTCGCCGCGACGCCACGGTTGTCGTCATGCTCGGTTACTTCCTGCTGCTGACCCACTATTTTTATTCGCAGAGCATTCCCACCGGCCTCTGGCTGCTGGCCGCAATGACGCTGGTCACCGCCGCGCTGATCCGCCTGCATGGCGGCACGGCCATCACCACGGCGGCAACCCTGCGCTACGCCAGCCTGCTGATGTTGCAGGCGGTGCCCTTCATGCTCGTGCTGTTCCTGCTGTTTCCACGTGTTTCCGGGCCGCTCTGGGGGCTGCCGCAGGACGCTCACAGCGGGCGTACCGGGCTGTCCGACCAGATGGCGCCGGGCAACATCGCCAACCTGGCGCTGAGCGGTGAAATCGCTTTCCGTGCCCGCTTCGCCGAGCCGCCGCCGGCACGCGACAAACTTTACTGGCGCGGCCCGGTGCTCGAAATGTTCGACGGCAAGACCTGGCGGCAGCAGGCCACCCGTCCGCGTCCGCCGCAGATCGAGGCACTGTCGCCGCCCGTGGCTTACGAAACCACGCTCGAACCGCACCAGCAACGCTGGCTGCTCGCACTGGACGCCCCGGGCACCCTGCCGGTGGATTTGGCCCTTGAAAACACGTTGACCGCAACAGCCCGACTGCCGATCAACCAGCGCCAGCGTTTTTCGCTGACGGCGATTCTCGACTACCGTTTCAACCCGGACGAGGAGCAATCCGTCCTCAAACGCAATCTGTTGCTACCGCCGGCAGTCAACCCGCGCGCCCGCGCCTTGGCGGAATCATGGCGCGGGGAAGAATCAAGTCCGGAACGATTGGTACAGAAAGCGCTGACGCTCTTCTCCGGCTCCGGCTTCAGTTACACGCTACAGCCCCCATTGCTCGGCGAAAATCCAGTCGACGATTTTCTGTTCGTCACCCAGCGCGGCTTCTGCGAACACTATGCTTCCGCTTTCGTCGCCCTGATGCGTGCTGCCGGCGTGCCGGCACGCGTCGTTACCGGCTACCAGGGCGGCGAGACCAATCCGGTTGATGGCTTCGTCGTCGTCCGCCAGTCCGACGCCCATGCCTGGGCCGAAGTCTGGCTGGCCGGCCGGGGCTGGGTGCGCGTCGACCCGACCGCCGCCGTTTCGCCAACCCGCGTCGAGAGCGGGATCGCCGCCGCCATGCCGGACGGTGAGCCGTTGCCGGCACTGATCCAGGTACGCACCAACTGGCTGCGCACCCTGCAATTCCGCTGGGAAGCGATCAACAACGCCTGGAACCAGTACGTGCTCGGCTACAACCCGCAACGGCAGCGCGAATTCCTGTCCCGTCTCGGGCTGAGCGACCCCGACTGGCGCAACATGGCCGCCGCGCTCGGTATCATCTGCGGCCTGATGCTGCTGGCCGTGACCGGCTGGGCGCTGTACCGGCGGCCACATCTCGATCCGGCGGCCAGACTTTGGCAAAAAGCCCTGCGCCGACTGGCCCGAAGACAAGTAAACTGCGCGCCTTGGGAAACGCCGCTGGCGCTCGTCCGCCGTCTTGAAGACGAACGGCCGGATCTGGCCCCGGCGCTGAAGGAAGTCGCCGACGCCTACCTGCAAGCCCGTTACGGCGACCTGCCCGACCAACTGACAACACTGCGCGCCGCGATTGCCCGGCTGCCCTGATGGAGAACACCTTGAAACACACTCTCGCCGCCCTTCTGCTCGCCGCCTCGGCCTGCCTGAGCCATGCCGCCACGCCAGCGACGGGATTCGCCGGCAATCCCGAGGTGATCGAGTTTGCCCGCGACCTGGAACAACGCGAGGGTTTCAACAGCGAGCAGTTGCTGGAACAGTTCGCCCAGATTCGCCCGAACGCCAAAGTGCTGGAATTGATCAAGCCGCCGGCCTCGCCGCTGCAACGCTCGTGGGAACGCTACCGGCCGCGTTTCCTGAACGAGCGGCGGATCAACTGGGGCGTCCAGTTCTGGCAGGAAAACCGCATCGCCCTGGCCCGCGCCCGCGCCACCTACGGCGTGCCGGAAGAGATCATCGTCGCCATCATCGGCGTCGAAACCGAATACGGGCGCAACATGGGCAACTTCCGGGTGCTCGAAGCGCTGTCCACGCTGGCTTTTTATTATCCGCGCCGCGCCGAGTTCTTCCGCACCGAGCTCGAACAATTCCTGCTGCTGGCACGTGAAAACGGCATGAACCCGCTCGACATTCGTGGCTCCTTCGCCGGCGCCATCGGCATTCCGCAGTTCATGCCGGGCAGCCAGCGCCGCTATGCGGTCGACTTCGACGGCGACCGGAAAGTCGATCTCTACGGCAGCGTCGATGATGCCATCGGCAGCGTCGCCCGCTTTCTCGAACAACACGGCTGGCAAGCCGGGCAGGCGATCGCCGTTCCCGCCCAAACCCGTGGCGAGCCCGACCGCAATCTGATCGATGCCGGCATTCAGCCGACGCTCAAGGTGGCCGATCTGGTGCAGCAAGGCATCACCGCCGCTGCAGACCCCAAGGCCGTGGTAACGCTGGTCGATCTGGTCTCCCCGGGGCGGGCGACCGAATACTGGCTTGGTTTCGACAATTTTTACGTCATCACCCGCTACAACCGCTCCAGCTTCTACGCCATGTCGGTCTTCCAGCTCGCCGAAGAAATCCGGGCGCGCATGCCGCGCCAGTAACGAGCGTTACAGCAGGGAATCGCGAACGATACCGCCGCGCTTGATGATCTTGCGCAGGCGGTCGAGCGCCTCGACCTGAATCTGCCGGACACGTTCGCGGGTCAGATCGAGTTCGCCCGCCAGCACGTCGAGGGTCGCCACTTCGGCACCGTTCAGACCGTAGCGCCGTTCAAGCACCTCGCGCTGGCGCGGCGTGAGCTGGTGCAGCCAGTCGTCCAGCAGTGAACCCATCTCGGCCGATTGCAGCAGGGTTTCGGGATTGACCGCGGATTCGTCGGCAATGGTTTCGCCGATTGAATGGCTGGGATCGATTTCCAGCGGTGCGTCGAGCGAAGCAATGTGCTCGTTGAGCTGCAGGATGCGCCGCACATCTGCGGCCGGGCGATCGATCAGGGCGGCTATTCGCTCGACCGACGTCTCCCGGCTTGCCGCCGTTTCGAGATGGCGGATGGCACGCAATACGAGGTTGATTTCCTTGACCACATGGACCGGCAGCCGGATGGTGCGCGACTGATTCATGATGCCGCGCTCGATGCTCTGGCGCACCCACCAGGTCGCGTAGGTGGAAAACCGGAAACCGCGTTCCGGATCGAATTTCTCCAGCGCGTGAATCAGGCCGAGGTTCCCTTCTTCGACCAGGTCGAGCAGCGGGATGCCCCGGTTGAGGTAATGCTTGGCGATATTGACGACCAGGCGCAGGTTGTGCTCGATCATTTTCTGGCGCGCCTGGAAGTCGCCGGCACGCACCAGTCGGGCGGTCGCCACCTCTTCTTCCGGCGTCAATAACGACTTGGCGCCGATTTCGTTCAGGTAGAGCTGGGTGACGTCCTCGATCAGTTCCTGTTCAGGCGTAACCGCTTCGGGCTCCGGCAGCGGCTCGAGCTCGGCCTCGGCGGCCGCCAGTTCATCGTCTTCCGCATCGTCCGTCGCCCCGGGCGTCATCGCTTCGGCAGATAGAGCATCGGATCGATCGGCTTGCCCTGCTTGCGAATCTCGAAGTGCAGCTTGACCGTTTCGCTGTCGGTATTGCCCATTTCGGCGATCTTCTGCCCCTTGGTGACCTGCTGGCCTTCCTTGACCAATATCTTGCGGTTGTGCGCGTAAGCCGAAAGGAAGGTCGCGTTGTGCTTGACGATCACCAGCTCGCCATAGCCGCGCAGACCGGAGCCTGCGTAGACGACCTTGCCGTCGGAAGCCGCCAGCACCGGATCGCCCGCCTTGCCGCCGAAATCGAGCCCCTTGTTGCCGGCTTCGCTGTAGCCATTGATCACTTTGCCAGTCGAAGGCCATTGCCAATTCACGTCGTCCGGGCCAGCTGCCACTTCGGGTTTGGACTCAGGCTTCGGCTCCGGCTTGGCCTCGGGCGGCTTCTCGGTTTTTGCCTCGGATTTGGGGTCGACCGCAACAGGCGCGGGTTTCGGCGGCGTATCGCCGCTCCGGTTCAGGCGCGCGTAGGCTTCGTCGGAATAAGGCTCCTTGCCGCCGCGCGGCTCACGCTTGAGGCCCTCGGGAGCCGGCCCGGCACTTGCCGGGGCAGCCGCCGGGGCACTGGCAACCTTGCCGGGGGCATCCAGCGCTTGCGTCTCGACAACCGGCGCGGTCACCACGGGTTGCGCGACGACCGCGCCACCGCTGGCGGCGGCAGTTACAGCACCCGGCGGCACGACGCGCAGCACCTGTCCTTCGCGTATCGCACCCGGGTTGGTAATGTTGTTCCAGGCAGCAATATCCTTGTAGTCTTGCCCATGATCGAGCGCGATGCGGTACAGCGTGTCGCCGCGTTTGACCGTGTAATAGCCGGGGCCGGACGGGGCGGCGGGAGCGCTCGCGCGCGGCTGTGCCGAACTGCTGC
>ERZ795054.1434-NODE-1434-length-22580-cov-6.766215_pt1 | contig 22580 bp, 23 predicted proteins | sample MGYA00375138_ERZ795054 | MGnify/ENA primary metagenome ERZ795054 (study PRJEB30183, sample SAMN05720215) | anaerobic digester metagenome | isolation source: active sludge of municipal wastewater-treating anaerobic digesters | place: USA | collected 2014-12-23 ... | reverse complement strand
GGGATTCTATACTGTTTAAATCCTGCCCCGCAGAGGCGAACCAGGAATAATTCAGTAATGTAATAAGGATGCATGCATGAAGACTATCGAAGGGAAACTGGACGCAAGCGGCCTGAAAGTGGCCATAATCGTATCAAGGTTCAATGAATTCATAACCAACAAGCTGCTGGGCGGCGCTCTGGACTGCCTGAAAAGAAACAACGCCGGCGAGAACGACATCACCGTTGTCTGGGTCCCGGGGTCATTCGAAATCCCGTCGGTGACGCAGAAACTGGCGATGTCGGGCAAATACGACGCGGTCATATGCCTCGGAGCGGTCATCAGGGGCGCAACCCCCCATTTCGACGTGGTCGCATCCGAAGTATCGAAGGGAGTGGCGAAGGTGAGCATGGAGGCGGCCATCCCGGTCATTTTCGGCGTGCTGACAACCGACACCATCGAGCAGGCCATCGAACGCGCCGGGACCAAATCGGGCAACAAGGGCTTTGACGCCGCACTTTCGGCCATCGAGATGGCCAATCTGTATAAACAGATCAAGTAATGGGCCACAGAAGAAAAGCCCGCGAATACGCCCTTCAGGGGCTCTACATGTACGAGATCGGGAAAAAACCGGTCGACGAAATCACGACCCTGAACTGGGTTGAGAAGAGCATTCCCGAAGACATCAGGAACTTCACCATTACCCTGATCCGGGGATCTGTCGAACACCTCGAAGAAATCGACGAAATCATCAGGGTCCATTCGAAAAACTGGAAGCTCGAGCGGCTCAGCGTTGTCGACAAGTCCATACTCAGGATATCGATATACGCCATGAATTACCTGCCCGACATTCCCCTTGTGGTCACCATCAACGAGGGTATCGAGCTGGGCAAGATTTACGGCGGTGAAAATTCAGGGCAGTTCATAAACGGCATTCTCGACGCGATACGAAAAGCCGACGCCCGGGATGAGGAGAGTTCTCAACCGTGAAATGGAAAAAGAACAGCGGGCAGTCTCCCGACGGGACGCCAGACTACGATGAGGCCGTCCGTAAAAACAGGATACGCGACATCACCGGCGAGGAAAAAGAAAGCCGGCCCCGGAGCGGGAAAAAGACCATAATCATCCTTGCGTCCATCGCGGCGCTCTCGCTCATCGCCATCGCGGTCCTCGTGTTCTTCATATATAAAAAGCCGGGCTCGTTTCTCGCAACCACCGGCGAAAAGCAGGTCGAAGCGCCCTTCGAGGAAAAAGCCAGGACATACGCCCCCGAATCCGAAAACCTTCATATAAAAAGGGGAATGGAGAGCTACGCCAAGGGATACCTGAACGATGCGGTCGCCGAATTCAACGAGGTCCTCGAATCAGACTCGACCGACAAGGACAAGGCCATCGCCCTCACCTACCTGGGAATGATAAGCGACGACCGGGGCAAGTACCGCGACGCGATCGAGTTCTACAACCGGGCCCTCACCTACGACAGTGAAAATCCCGAGATATACAAGAACCTCGCGCTGGCATACCGCCACAACAAGGAGTACGATCAGGCCATTGAAAGCGCGAAAAAATCGATATCCCTCAGGGGAAACGACGTCAACACCAGGCTCCTGCTCGGCAACATATACTTCGAGATGAACCGCTACGAGGACGCGATAAACCAGTACCGGCGCGCGCTCGATATCGAGCCCGACAACCCTTCGGTCCTGTACAATCTCGGCGCGGCCCTCATGAAGCAGGGAGACGAACTGTCGGCGCTCGAATATTTTAAGAAGGCCGGAGCCTCGGACAGGATCGGCGAGATCGCCTACAAGGCGTATTCCCGCCTGGGGGTGGTCTACACCGAGCGTCGAGTATGGGACCTCGCGGAGAAGTATCTCAAGCTCGCGGTGTCTCTCCGGCCGCACGATCCTGTCGGGCACTACAATCTCGGCATAGCGTATCTTCGGCAGAACAGGAACGACGAAGCCCTCAAGGAATTCGTCCAGTCTGAAGACCTCACGAGGGACGACCAGGTCATGCTCGAAAGCCTTGGCGAAGCGTTCCTTTCCATGAAGGAGTACGACCACAGCCTCACGGCCTACAACAAGATACTCGAAACCAGCAAGAGAAACGTCCGCATACTTTCGCGGATCGGGGAAATATATTACGAGAAAGGCGAGCTCGACCTGGCCCTTGAAGCGTACCGCAAGATAACCATGGTCGAGCCTGCGACCGAAAACGCGCGCGTGGCCTATATCAACATGGGCAATATATTCGACGACACCCAGCAGTACGACGCCGCGATCGAGGCGTACCAGAAAGCGCTTTCAATAAGCGACAGGGACGACGGGGCCTATTACAACCTCGGCATCGCCTACAAGCACGCGGACAAGCCCGACCTCGCGATCGACTCGTGGAGAAGGGCCGCGGAGCTGAACGACAACAGCCCTAAGGCGCCCATGGCCCTGGCCGACTATTATTACGAGAAAAAGCTCTACGACCTCGCCGAAAAGGAATACCAGCGCATCCTCCAGAAATGGCCTGCCATACAGGAAGCGCATTTCAAGATGGCGACCATCTATTACAAGCGCGATGAGCTCGAATTCGCCCTCAAGGCCTATGCTCGGGTCATCGAGATCAACGACAAGAACGACCTTGCCCGCAAGGCGCTGATCAACTCGGCCGTCATCGTGTCGAAACGGGCGACCGACGAAGAGGGGATCAACAAGGCGAGGGACATGATCACGAAGGCCCTGCTCATCAAACCCGGCGACGCCGAAACCCTTTTTTCCCTGGGCATCATCTACTTCAAGCAGGAAATGTACGACAGGGCCATAGAAACCTTCTACCAGGCGCTCAAGGGTTCGAGAGAGCCGTCGCTGGTCGCCGAGGCGTACAACAATATCGGCAAGAGCTATTACCAGAAGAAGATGTACAAGAAAGCGCTGCAGGCCTTCACCAGGGGGATTGAGGAAGACCCGTCGAACGAGGAGATACGGCTGAACAGGAAGACCGCCTCCCAGGCGTACGAAGAAGAGCTGGCGAATGAATGAAAGTGATCGATAGAAGCTACCTCGAGAAAGCAGAGGATGAAACCCTCTCACCGCTTGCCGCTCGCTCCTCGGCCTCAAGGGGGCGCAGGCACGCAGAAGAGCCGCATCCGTACCGGACTGAGTTCCAGCGCGACCGCGAGCGCATAATCCACTCGCGCGCGTTCAGAAGGCTCGAATACAAGACCCAGGTATTCATCAACCACGAGGGCGACCACTACCGGACGCGCCTGACGCACACGATCGAGGTCGCCCAGATCGCCCGCACCATAGCCAGGGCGCTCAGGCTCAACGAGGACCTCGCCGAGGGCATAGCTCTGGCCCACGACCTCGGGCACACGCCGTTCGGGCATGCGGGCGAAAGGGAGCTGAACGAGCTCATGGCCGCACAGGGCGGATTCGAACACAACATGCAGAGCCTGCGCGTGGTCGACGTCCTCGAAAAAAACTACGCGGGCTTCGGCGGCCTCAATCTTACCTGGGAGACCAGGGAGGGGATCGTCAAGCATTCGACCGATTACGACCATCCCCAGATAGGCGATTTCGCCCCGGGCGAACAGCCCGGCCTCGAGGCCCAGATCATCGACCTGGCCGACGAGATAGCCTACAACAACCACGACCTGGACGACGGCATTTCCTCGGGACTGATCGACGTCGGCGAGGTGACCGGCCTGGAGATATGGAAAATCGCGGCGGCCCGCTTCGGCGAGAAGCTCCCGCGCGACAGAAAGATCATGGTGCGCGGCGTCATCAGGAGCCTCATAAACCTGCTGGTCTCGGACCTTCTCGAGACCACGCAGAAAAGCGCCTCGTCCCTCGGCATCAAGACATACCGGGACGCGAGGAACGCCGGCCGGAAGATAGTGCGCCTCTCGGAAGACGTGGCGAGGGCCAACGGCGAACTGAAATCTTTCCTCAGGAAAAAGCTTTACCAGCATTACCGCGTGGTTAGAATGACCATGAAGGCCCAGAAGGTCGTCCGCGAGCTGTTCACGATCTACACCGAACACCCGGACACGCTCCCAGACGACTACCAGGCCCTGATCGCCAGGAACGGCGCGGTAAGGACCGCGGCCGATTACATCGCGGGCATGACCGACCGGTTCGCGCTCGAGGAGCACAACAAGCTGACCGACCCGATGATCAGGGTGTGAAAGAATCGGCAATGGGCAAAAAAAACTACATCGACGACGACGCTCCCGAAATCCCCGAATACATACGCGAGATGATGAAGACCGGGGAGATCGCCGACCGTATCGTCCTCGACAGGGAAGGCAACTGGCACCACAACGGCGAGCCCTTCACCAATAAAAAAATCATAGACTTTTTCAATAAAAGCGTGAACATATCAATCGACGGGCACTTTGTGCTCCACTATTCGAACTACACCTATCCCATCGAGGTCGAAGACGTGGCAGTGTTCATCACCGGCGTGCGCTTCGAGGGATTCGGGTCCTTCGAAAGGGTGATAATGAACCTGACGACCGGTCAGACCGACGAGCTCGATCCCGACACGCTCTACTACAGGCAGAACAATGCGCTGTACTGTTCGGTCCTCGGGGGCAAGTTTCAGGCGCGGTTCATGAGGTCTCCCTCATTCCATATCCTCGACCGTCTCGATGAAATAGAGGGAAGCTTCTACCTCACGATATGCGGTAAAAGGATCAAACTCGAAAAAAGGAAATGATATGAAAAAATTTCTCTATACGCTGCTCGTTCTTTCAGTTGCGGGAGCGGCTCTCTCGGCGCTGCTTCTGATCCAGCACTATTTCCCGGGCTCCAATATCGCGGGGATGACCTGCGGGGACGGGCTCGACAACCCGTGCCACAGCCTGAGCATGACCGGTTACGCATCAATCGGAGGGATACCTCTCGCGGGTGTCGGACTTTTTTTCTATCTTTTTATCCTGTTCACCGTTCTTGTGGCCGACTACGCCGGCGAGTCATACTATGACGCTGCGGCGATACTCGCCGCTTCCCTCTCCGGTGCGGCTGTTGCGGTCAACTTCGTACTGGCGGCTATCCTCGTCAAAACCGGCCTGTTCTGCACTCTCTGCGTCTGGACATACGCGGTGGACATTCTGATGCTTGCCGCGGGGGTTCTGTGGACAAGGGAATCGGCCAGGCAGAGGGGCGCATCGATCGCCGCCCTGGTCGCAGGAACGGCGCGCAGCATCCCGGAAACTTCAGGGGGCCGGGCCGCGCTGGGACTCTTTGTCCTGTTCGCCGCGCTCCTCGGCTTCAGCGTATTCGCGACCGTCAACATAATCGAAAAACAGAGCGGCAAAAGAGAATTCACCCGGAAGCAGATCAATGACTACGTGACGAGCTTCTATGCCATGGAAGCCGAAGACCTGAGCCTGCCCGAAAGCCCGATGACCGTCGGCGATCCCGCAGCGCCTCTGAACATAATTGCGTTCACCGATTTCCTTTGCAGCGCCTGCAACAGTTTCTTCGAAACCGAAAAATACATCATGACCAGGTTCCCGGGCAAAGTGAGCATCTCCTATTACGGATTCCCCCTCGACAGGAGCTGTAATCCGACCGTGAACCGGACCGTGTACGAAAACTCCTGTATCGCGGCCAGGGCCGTGAACGCGGCGGCGAGGACTGGAATTCTCGACGAATATCTGAAGATACACTTCAAGCGCTACAATGAAATCAAGCACGGATATGCTGAAGAGACCGCAATGTCGGTATTCAACGATGCGGTGAAATACTCGGTTAAAAAATCCACGCCCGAGGAATACCGGAAAATCCTCCAATCGGACGATATCGACACCGCTGTTCGAAACGACATCGAACTGGCCAGGGAGAACGACATACGATCTACTCCCACCCTTTTCATCGGAGGAAGAAGGATGAGGGGAGCGCCGCCGAAAGAAATGCTCGAGGAAATCATAAGGCTTGAGCTGGAAAAGAAAAAACCGGAGAGCGCGCGATGAAAAACAAGCGGAAACATACAAGGCTCACATTCGAAATGTCGGCCGCTGTAACATTCGCCTCCGGTTTCTCCTGCACCGGGCTGACGAAGAACATAAGCTTCAGCGGCATGTATGTCGAATGCGCCGAATTGCCGATGGTCCGGCCGGGAGAACCCTGCTCGGCCGTTCTGACGCTTGCTGGCACGGACAGCTTCCCGCTGAAATTCCACTGCGAGGTCGTCCACGGATACGGCACCATGGTAGCGCTGAAATTCACCTCGCAGGAAAACGACGAATACTTCGAGCGATTCCTCAACCTGATCATCGTCAGCAGCCCCGACCCGGAAGCGTTCAGGGACGAGCTCAGGAAAAATCCCGTGTTTCCGGATTAGGCGGCAGGAACGACGACGCGGCCCCTGTCAGACGATTCGGCGGCCGAATCACATTGGCGGAGCTTCTTCTGAAATCCCCTCGCACCCGAACCCGCAGCAGCCATCACTTAAATGAAAATTTTACATGATAATTTGACTCCCGAAATCTTGCATTAAATCCGCCGGGATGGTACAATAAGGCGATGATGAAAATCCGTCGATAACGTCACCACCCGTCGAGGCTTACATGACGAAAGTTTCAAGAATCAACTCGATCGCCGCGATCATCCTGGCATCGCTGGCTGCATCATGCAATTATGTGAGCCCCATCATGCCATGGGAAGACGGCGTCATCCCCTATTACCTGACCGGCGAATACTCGAACGACGAAATCGACGCAATCAACCAGGCGATGCAAAGCTGGGAGGAAAGCTGCGGTGTCTGGTTCCAGATGGTGACTCCGAGAACGTACGCATATGAAATCATCAAGACATTGAACAGCAACACATGGGCGTCGAGCATCGGCGAGAACAACGTTTATAACCACATGTATTTCGGAACCGGCGGCGGCGAGCTCGGTCATGTCAGGCACGAACTGGGCCACTGTCTGGGACTTATCCACGAACACCAGCGCCCTGACCGCGACCTGTATGTCGACATAGTCTGGGAAAAAATATTCCCTGAATACGCCCATAATTTCGAAAAGGACGACAATCCGCTGATCACGGAGCAGAACTGCCCGTACGATTACAGGTCGATCATGCACTACCACTCGACCGGTTTCAGCATCGACGGTTCGGAGACAATCGTACCTCTCGACCCGGACATCGAGATCGAAAGGACCGACGAGCTGACCGATGACGACAGAAAAAAATGCAGGGAAATATACGGGGACCCCATTGAGGACAGGGAGGAGCCCCCTCCGTATTGACAGTCGCACTTGACTAAATCTGGAAATCGGTTACACTTAAAAAGCTGTCGGCAATGGCTGAACCTGAGAGTGGAATGGACACTAAAGAAACCAAACGGATGAAAAGCGGCATGAAACATCTTCGCGGTGCGATCCTGACAGTTTCCCTGATATCGCTGCTTGCCGTTGCGGTGAACACAGCCGCGGGCCAGGACGCAGCGGCCCCGTCTCCTGGAGCCGGAGATGCTGCGGCGGCCCCTGAAGCGTCAGCGCAGGAAGACCGGTCAAAAAGCCTGGAAGAAATGAGCCGCGAGCTTGAAATGCTCAAACACAGGCTGGCGGATGTGGAGAAAAAACTCGACAACAAGATCGCCGAGGACAAAAACAGCCTCAAATTCAGCGGATTCTTCGACGTCAGCATCTCGAACTACAAGAACCAGGCGAACATCTTCCAGCTCGGAGACTTCGAGCTCGACATCTCGCATACTTTCAAAAACCACTTTCAGGTCGCCGCAGCCCTGGTGTTCAACAAAGGGGCCGAGCTCGGGGTCGGATTCATAGACTACCATATTTACGGGGGAGCCATAAGCCCGAGGGGTCGCCTCTTCAGCGAAAAGGGGCTCCACATCCAGGTAGGCAAATTCGACGTCCCGTTCGGGAACGACTGGCAGCATTTCACCTCGATAGACCGACTGACGGTCACGCCCCCGCTGACCACGGAGATTATCATGGAGGGAGGCTACAACGACGTCGGGCTGCGCTTCCTCGCCAACTTCATGTCATTCAACTTCACCATATACGCTCTCAGGGGAATCGAGGAGGGATATTCATACGGCGGCAACTCTTTCGGCGCGAGGTTCGGATTCACGCCTTTCGACAACCCATACCGCTTCAAATCAAAAATCGTCTCCATGCTCGATGTCGGAATATCGTACATACACGATTTCGACAAGAACTTCGGGACTGCCGAGATGATCCTGGCCGTCGACCTGGAGACCAAGCTGGGTCCGGTGATCATCAGCTCCGAATATTATCGCAGGGACAAGACGGTCGGAATCCTCCTCCAGGGGTTCCATATCACGGCGGGGCTCGATTTCGACCATATGCTCAATTGGCCTTTCACGCTGTATGGAAGATACGGCCATTATTTTATGGAACGGTACAAGAAATTCAGCGAGGACAAGGAAATATCAAGGGTGACCGCGGGAATCAAAATCAACATGTTCAACATATCCTATCTCAAGCTGGAATATATAAGGTATATCACGGCGTACGATGAATTCCGTGAAAGCGACTATTACGGCTCCGATCTCTTTTACATACAGCTCATGATCACTTTTTAGAGAGGTCCTCAATGCTGTTCAGGTATAATATCTTTTTCGCTCTCATACTCATGGCAGGGGCGTTTGCGTTCGCCCTCGATCCGGAGACGAAAGCAATCATGCCTTTTGTCGACGACCTGAATTACTGCAGGCAGTGCCATACGGAGAACGACTTTAACGGCCTCGTTAAAGACCCGGCACGGGCCTGCGACACATACTGCCTCAGCTGCCACAAGAAAGTGACGCAGACGAATCACCACCCGGTCGGCATAAAGATGCCGGACATCAGGACTGCAGATATGGCCGCGACAAAAATCGGAAAGATCGCCTGTATTACCTGCCACAATCTTCGCGAACGCCGTTTTGACTCAAAACCGTGGATGGCGCAGAGTCTCTTCGATTCGATGTTCAAGAAACAGCGCCAATACAAGACATACTACCTGATATTACAAAACGATAGCGGCCAGCTTTGCCGGACCTGTCACTAGGAGGAACCATGCAAGACAGAAGAAAAACCGTACTCATCAACCGATCTTTCCAGGTCGCGATGATTGCAAAATTCATCGCGCTCAATATCGGTCTGCTGCTGTTATTCAGCGGTGTCGTGTATTTTTTTCTGGACAGCGAGGTTGCGTCCAACCTCCAGAAGGCGCACGCGAGCTATAAAAACCTCAGGGAAATGCTCCTGCCCGTAGTCATAGTGCTGTCGGCCATAACCATTGTTGTTTCTTCAATCATCATCGCGGCCTTCGTGCTCATGGCCTCTTTCAGGATCGCCGGGCCCCTGTACCGGTTCAACGCAGTGGTGAGCGATCTTGCAGAAAGAAACTTCAGGACGCCGACCGCGCTGAGGAAGCACGACCAGCTCTATCAGTGCTCGGTCACGCTTACCGAAATGGCTCACAACATATCGGGCGACATAGCTGAGCTCAAATCGAAAGCAGAAGACCTTCAGGCCGTATGCTCGGCGGGTAAAGAATGGGAAAAGGCTTCGGCCCAGGCAAAGGCGATCAAGGAAATACTCGACAGGTACAGTATTTAAAGGATATCATACGGATCGATATCGATCTCGAAATAAACGTCTTTGAATGATACTTCCCTGCGCGCCGAATCTATCGCCCGCCGCATGCCTTCAGAGTCCCTGGACTTCATGATGAGATGGTGCCGGTAGTTGCCCCCGATCTTCGAAAGCGGGGCCGCCGACGGTCCCAGCACCCTGATGCCGCCGGCGCCTGCCTCGATCGCCGATTTCAGGGAATCGCCGAACGCGCCGATGGCTTTCGCGACCCGGGCCTCGTCCTTTCCCCTGGCCAGCACCCTGGCCATGCGCGCGAACGGAGGGTATTCGAGTGCGCGGCGCATCTCCAGCTCCCAGCGGTAGAATCCGTAGTAGTCCTGCCTTTTCAGGAACTCGAAAAACCTGCTTGATTCGTTCATGGTCTGGATGACAACCCTCCCGGAATCCGCCCCGCGCCCCGAACGGCCCGCGACCTGCATCATGAGCGCGAATATCCGCTCGCTCGCCCTGAAGTCGGGAAGCTGCATGCCGATGTCGGCCATAAGAACGCCCACGAGAGTCACGTTGGGAAAGTCGAAGCCCTTGGCGACCATCTGCGTGCCGAGAAGGATGTCTATCTCGCCGCGGTTCATCTTCTCGATGAGATCGCCCACCGCGCCCTTTTTGCGCGACGAGTCCTGGTCGAGCCTGAAGACCCGCATGGTATGAAAGACCTCGCCGATGATGTCCTCGACGCGCTGGGTGCCCGAGCCGATCTTTTTCAGGTCGGCGGACCCGCATTCGGCGCAGCTGCCGGGCTCCGCGGCGCGATACCCGCAGTAATGGCACAGCATGACGCCGCCCCTGTGGCATGAGAGGCTTATGTTGCAGTTCGGGCATTTCACCGGCGAGCCGCAGGCCCCGCACAAGAGCACCGGAGAGAACCCCCGCCTGTTGAGAAGGAACACCGCCTGCTTGCCGCGGTCGACCTCCCTGCGGGCGAGGAGCCTCAGCCTCGATGAAATGATGTCCGAGCTTTTTTCCTGGAATACGCGCACGATTTCGACCGATGGAAGCGACGCCCCCCCGTGGCGCATGGTAAGGCGGTGGAGCCCGATGACCCCCTTTTCGGCCGCGTACAGCGACTCCACCGAGGGAGTGGCCGAGCCGAGGACCAGGCGCGCGCCCTCCTGCCTGCTGCGGTAAAAGGCGACCCGCCTGGCGTTGTACCTGGGCGAGCTGTGCTCCTTGTATGAACCGTCGTGCTCCTCGTCGATCACGATGAGGCCCAGGTCGGGGCACTGCAAAAAAACGCACGACCGCGTTCCCACCGCGACGCGCGCGTCGCCGGAATAGAACCGCATCCAGTTGTACAGCCGCTGGTTGGCCGTCAGGTGGCTGTGATACAGCACGAGGTCGTCTCCGAACACGCGGTTCAGCCGTGAATAAATCTGCGAAGAGAGGGATATTTCGGGAACGAGGTAGATGACCGATTGGTTTCTCGCCAATATCTCCCGGGCGGCCTCGATGTAGACCTCGGTTTTGCCGCTGCCGGTCACGCCGAAGATCAGATGCGCCGCGAGCTTTTCATCGTCCATGATCCCCCGCAGGGCGAGATCCTGCTCGTCGTTGAGCCTGAATCCTGGGGCCGCCGGCGGCGCCGGCGTCCGGTGCCTTGCCGAAGGCGCGTTCCCGGAGGGCAGGGCCATGGAAAGGACCTCGCCCGGAGCAGCGAGATAGGTGTCGGCCACATACCGCGCGAGCGAGACAAGCCTCGAATCGAACAGCGGCTCCCCGTCGATGACCGAAAGGATGTCTTTCACCTCGAAGCCCGAAGGCTCGTTGTCGTGGACCCCGCTCACAAAGCCTGTGACCGCGCGGCCCGCAAAATCGACCCTGACGCGCATGCCGGCCGAAACGGCCATTCCCTGCGGCACCCGGTAGGTGAAGGGCGAGTCTATCGGATATGAAACGTACAGGTCGGCGAACACGTTCAGCGTTCCTTGAGCCTTGCGATGACGAGCTTCAGGGTCTCCCATGCCTTTCGCTTCAGTTCGGGATTTTTAAGCAGGGTGATGGGATGATCCGCGTTGTGCCAGGTGATGTTTTTGCTCTGCTTGATCATTTTCTGGAGAGGCGCCAGGTCTCCCAGCACAAGGACTATTTCTGGCTTGTAATGATCTATTTCCCTGGCGAGAATGCCGACGCAGTTGGCCACAATCCCGCTTGGCTGTATGAGGCTGTCGCTTATCTCGCACTTGACAAGGTTGGTCACGTAGCATTCGTTGAAATCGAGGCCCATGGCGGCAACCATCTTCTTCAACAGCTCGACGGATTCGGCCCTGTAAACTTTTTTTTCGAGCCCGGTGAGCAGCACGGGCGCGTTGAGGATGATCATCACGCGGTTTTTCCCGGAGCCAACGCCGATTTTCCGCTCGGCCGCGGCCCCGCATTTTTCACACGATCTTATTATCGACGCGATGTCTTTGTCGTTCGCACTCGATAATATCCGGTCAGCGGCGGGTTCCTTGAGCCATCCTGCGAGGAAGGCCCTTTCGTCGTCCCCCCTCACGAGGAGAGGCGGCCGTCTCCTGCCGGATTTCCTGAGCAGCTGGACGATATCGCTGGTTATCGGGGACCCGGCCATTGCGGTTCACAGCTCCCGTGCTTCACATTCTATCGATATTTATGCCGTACTGGTTAATCTTCCGGTGAAGGTTGGTCCTTTCGATGCCCAGGTCTTTTGCGGTAAGCGTAATGTTCCTGTCGTTCTTCTTCAGGGCCATGATGATGTAATCCCTCTCGAAATCCTCTTTTGCCTTCTTGAGCGGCGAAATGCTCCGCATGCCGCCGGCGTCCTCGTCGGTCTCGAGATAACGCAGGATGTCCTCCTCGTCGATCACCTCTTTGGAAACCATGATCGAAAGCCGCTCTATGATGTTCTTCAGCTCGCGGACGTTGCCCGGCCAGCCGTATCCGCACAGCAGCTTCATCCCCTCATCGCTCACATCCTTGAGGCCGACGCCGTGCTCCTCTGAGGATTTTCTGAGAAAATAATCGACCAGCTTCTTGATGTCCTCCTTCCTTTCGGAAAGCGGCGGCACCTCGACGGGAATAACGTTCAGCCTGTAGTACAGGTCTTCACGGAACCTGCCCTCTTCGATGGCCTTTTTCACGTCTATGTTGGTGGCCGAAATCACCCGCACGTCGACGCTGATGGTTTCGTTACCGCCGACCCGCTCGAACTGCTGCTCCTGAAGGACCCTGAGAACCTTGGCCTGGGCTGCCAGGCTCATATCGCATACCTCGTCGAGGAAAATCGTTCCCTTATTGGCTATCTCGAACTTGCCCATGCGGGTGCCGACGGCCCCGGTAAAGGCCCCTTTCTCATGGCCGAAAAGCTCGCTTTCGATGAGCTCGCTCGGGATGGCGGCGCAGTTTACCTTAATGAAGGGCTTGTCGGCACGCTTCGATTTTTTGTATATCGCCTTGGCCACCATCTCCTTGCCGGTTCCGCTTTCACCGGTTATGAATACCCTTGCGTTGGTCGCCGCCGCCGTTTCGATGACGTCCCTTATCTCCATCATCCTCGGCGATTTTCCGATCATCTCGTCCTCGAATCCCGTCTCCTCCCTGAGCTTGATGTTTTCCCTTCTGAGCCGTGAATGCTCGAGAGCGTTGTTGACCGAGGTGACCACGCGCTCCAGGGACGGCGGTTTCTGGATGAAATCGAAGGCGCCGAGCTTGGTCGACTTGACCGCAATGTCTATTGAGCCGTGTCCGGATATCATGATGACCGCGATATCGGGATACAGCGTCATGACCCGCTCCAGTATCTCGATGCCGTCGATGTCGGGAAGCCAGATGTCCAGGATCAGGCAGTCGACGTCGTTCTTGCGCAGAAAGTTGAGGGCCCCCTCCCCGTTCTCGGCCGAAAAGACGATGTGCCCTTCGTCCTGGAGGATTGAAACCAGCGTCTTCAGGATGTTTATCTCGTCATCGACGATCAGTATCTTTGCCATCTATCAAAACCCCTTCGTGGTTGACCGGAAGTTCAACGATAAATTCCGAGCCCTTGCCGTATTCCGAGCTGCAGTAAATCCGCCCCTGATGTTCGAGAATGATCTTTTCAACGATCGCCAGACCGAGGCCGGAGCCGGACGGTTTCAGGGAAAACCCCGGCTCGAACACCCGGTCGATGTCCGTCGGCTTGATTCCGGGCCCATTGTCCGATATGGTTATCTTCACAACGGACGGTTGAACATTATCGACATATTCAGCTTTTATGTCAATCATTCCTTGATTGTTCATGGCGTCAATGGCATTTTGTATCAGGTTTCCCAGCGCCCTGCGCAAGAGCGACTTGTCGATGAATACCGGCGGCATGCCGTCGGATATATGGAGCGAAATCCTCACCTTTTCATGACCGGCGAAAAGCTCGGCGCTGCTTTCGATCACCGAGGCGATATTTTCCCTGGCTGGCTTCATTTCCGGAAGACGGGCGAAATTCGTGAATTCGCTGAGGAGGCGCATGAGGGAATCAACCTCCTCGATGATCGTTTCGGTGCCCGTCAGTATTATCCCGCCCAGGTCGGGGTCGCCCTCTATCGAACGTTTTCTCATTCTCTCCGCCGACAGCCTGATCGGGGTCAGCGGATTTTTGATCTCATGCACGACCTTCCTGGCCATTTCCTTCCAGGCCTCGAGCCTCTGCTTCTGGTACATGATTTTTCTGTTGCGATCGAGGTCCTGGATCATATGGTTGAACGATTTATACAGAAGACCGAGCTCGTCTTTCGAATCATGCTGCAGCGAAATCATGAAATTTCCCGAGGCGATCTCATTGGCCGCTTCCGAAAGCTCGAGCACCGGCCGGGTAATCGTCCTTGAAAGAAAAAGGCTCACCACAACCGACATCATGATGACAAAAATCGAAAGGCTGAAAAGGAAAAAGCTCGTATTGCTCTTGAAATATTCGCCGAGAAATTCCACTTTCCTGAAATCCTTGAGCGAAGTCTCGAAAAGCTGCATGCGCCGCGCGATTTCCGGGCTGATCTGCCGGTACAGAACGGTCAGAAGGTCCTGCTTCCTGATGGCCGACACGAAGTAAGACTGGCTCCCGGCCGAAATGCGATACACCCCCTCATGGCCCGAAGGGCCCAGGGAGCGGTACAGGTCCCTGAAGCGCCCGGCGAGCGGCGAATCCCCCTGCTTCAACGGGAGGTGGAGAAGCTCGTCCCCCGGAAGCACCTGGAAAAATTCAGTCATGAAGTTCCTGTGAAGCGCGTAATCCCTGACTGCCTGTCTCCCTGAATCAGTCAGCGGATTCAGGATATTCGACTTGTAAAGGAAACGGAGGGTGTCGCTCTCGTTCCCGACCACGTCATGGAGTCCCTGAATCGGCTCGGCGGATATTTTTCTCGCCTCCTGGAGCGCGCGCGTTGTTTTATCGAAAGAGAGATGCGACATGGTCTGCTGCAGCATGTAATTCGAAGCGATGACAATGGGCAGCGTCGGCAGTACCGCGATGAAAACGAACGCCATGACCATTTTCTTCGTGATGCTTGACCCGATGCTCCCGGTTTCGGAGTACAGGTTCCTCCTGAAAGAGGTGACGATGAAATAAATCGCGGTGATGACCGGGATTATCATCACTGAATAGATGAAAAATTCCTCGCTCACCAGCGTCTGCGCGCCGGGTCCGGGCAGGAGACCGATAATGAGAATGGAAAGCAGCAGCATGATACCCACCAGGAATACCGAGTCCTGCAGCCCCCCTTCCTGATTGAAGAAGTTTTTCTTTTTAAATTGCCATTTCATGCGATCAAGGCGGCATTGCCGCGCAGAGGATTCTTTACAAGGATCAGACGGATTCCATCACGAAATTGCTTTCTATCATTCCCGCAAGCACGCCGACCACTTCGTTCTCTCCTTCCCCGTCGGCCCTGATCACAAGCTTCGTCCCCGAAACGATGGCCAGGCCCAGGACGGACATGATGGATTTGCAGTCGGCCTCGATGTCCCCCTTGATGAGAGAGACCTTGCAGGGATATTTCATCGCTTCGCGCACCATCATCATCGCCGGCCGGGCATGGACCCCGGCATCCGACTGGACTGTCACCGTTCGTTCAACCATTCAGCTCCTTTTCCGATCGAATCCAGTTCTGTATCTTCTCGTCCAGTTCGCGTGCGGAATAAATCCCCATTTTTTTAAGCCGCTGATTAAGGGCGGCCGTTTCAATGATAATCGGTATGTTTCTTCCGGGCCTTACCGGGATCGTCAGGAACGGCACATCGAGGTCAAGGATGCTGTACATCTGCTCCTCCATGCCGAGCCTGTCGTACTCCTTGGCGGAATCCCACTCTTCGAGAAGGGCGACGAGCTCGACGCGCTTTCGGTTCCTGACTGAGCCGATGCCGAAAATGTCCCTGACATTGATTATGCCCAGCCCCCTGATTTCCATATGATGCCGCAGTATGGGCGATCCGCTTCCCATAAGAAGCGATTCATCAATCTTTTTTACCTCGACCATGTCGTCAGCGACGAGCCTGTGGCCCCTCTCAATGAGCTCGAGCGCGGTTTCGCTCTTGCCAACCCCGCTCTTTCCCAGTATCAGTATGCCGATGCCGTACACAGCGACCAGCGTGCCGTGGAGGGTCACACTCTGGGAAAAAACTTCATCGAGGAGATGGGTAAAGATGCTGACGAAACGCGTCGTGCTCCTGCTTGTAACGAAAACCGGCACATTTTTGTTGTTGGCGTAATCGATAAAAAGCCGGTCAGGCTCCTCATCATGGGTGAATATGCAGCATAAAACGTCATATGAAAAAAATTTTCCGTAAGCGGTATTCTTTTCCTCATCGGAAAGCTGCTTCATGTACGCCGCTTCACCCAGTCCGAAAATCTGTATGCGATCATAGGCGAAAAAATCGTAAAACCCGGCAAGAGTGAGGCCGGGCCTGTTTATTTCGACGTTCTCGATCTCCCTTCCGACCCCCGCAGAGCCCGCGATCAGGCGGATACGGAGGTCAACCCTGCCGGTATTCTTAAGAAAGTCGCTGATTCTGATTTTCTGCCCCATGGATCACCCGAAGAGACCGTTATTAAAACGCCGGAACGGCAACTTCATAGTGTCTACCGTTTTTGTACACGACATTAAAATACTGGGATTCTATGTTGAAAAACGGAAGAAACGATGAATTGTTCTCTTCGAGCACCCGAATCGCCTCCTCCAGGAACATCTTGTTTATAGAGCACTCCTTCGCTTTCTTGAACTGGATTGACGGGTTTGCACTGGAATCATCCATCACCCGAAGGGTATACTCTACAAATTCATCATGTTCATACCGGTGTTCCTTGATATTGTCAAACGGAATTTCTATCATGAGGAGGTCATGGTTCTTTTTAAAAATAACCGCATAGTTCTTATTCGAGTAATCAATTTCGCTGTCGATCTTGTTAACGCCCTTTTTAAAAAGAATAAAGTCCTTCCTGTCGATCTTCATCTGCAGATAAGCTTCAATTTTATCTATCGGCTTGTTGCTCACCTGGGTCAGCCGCAGATCCAGCCCCTCGGGGCTGGTCAACTCAAAAAAGGGTCTTCCCCCCTCGCTGGTCCCTTGTGCTGGGAGTGCTTTTCCTTGTATTTCATTATCTGCTTTTCCATCTTTTCAAAAAGCAGGTCTATCGCCGAATACAGCGTCGAGGCCTTTTCCCTTCCGTGAAACTGAATTCCGTCACCGTTTATTACAACTTCCGCGCCATGTTCCAGTTTTTCCACGTACATAATTATATGAGCGTCAATCAACTGGTCGAAATAAGTCTCGAGTTTCTGAAGCTTTTTTTCCGCATATTCCCTGAGCCTGTCCGAAACATGCATGTGCCTTCCGGTAATCGTAATGTTCATAAAGTACCCTCTGACTTGATCATATTAATTTTTTTTCTCTTGTTCGATGGAGGTATGTCAAGAACGCTCCTGTATTTGCTTATGGTCCGCCTGGCCACGTTGATCCCGTTTTTCCTTAGGACCAAAACGATATCCTCGTCGCTCATCGGACTCTGCTGGTCCTCGTTGTCTATAAGGTTTTTGATCAGGTTCATTACCTGGTCCGAAGACTGCTCGATCGCGTTGGTCGACTTCAGCTTCGAGACGAAAAAATATTTGAGTTCGAAAACTCCCCATGATGTCTGAACAAACTTGTTCGACGTGGCCCTGCTCACCGTCGATTCATGCATCCCGATCTTTTCGGCGATCTCGACATGCGTCAAAGGCTTGAGATTTCCCGGACCTTTCGACAGGAAATCTTTCTGGGCCTCCATGATCGCGGCCACCACTTTAACGATGGTCTCCCGCCTGCTCGATATGTTCCTGAGCAGATACCTGGCGGAATGCAGCTTGTCCTGAATATATTCCTTTAATTTTTTTTCAAGGCTTTTTTTCCTGAGGATTTCGAGATAATAGGGATTGATCCTCAAGGAAGGAATCCAGTCGTCGTTCATGGTCACGATGATTTCGCCTTCGACATATTTCACGTCGATATCCGGCGTGATGTAGCGGGCCTCGCTGACCGAATACTGCCTGCCGGGGAAAGGATCAAGCCCCTGGATGAGCCTGCTCTTTTCGATCACCTCGGCGACGGACCTGTTGACTCCCCTGGCGATTTTTTCATAATTCAGGTTTTCGAGTTCGGTGAAATGCTCGGCGAGTATCTTCTGAACGATCAGCTCGTCCGGATAAAAATATCGCGCCTGTATCACGAGGCTCTCGCGCGTGTCGGCAGAGGCGCACCCTACGGGGTCAAAGAGCTGGATTTTTGAAACGACCGAATCGACAAGCTCCGGCGGAACCGAAAGCCCGGTGGCGATGGCTGATCTGTCGTCGGAGAGAAAGCCGTTCTCGTTGAGCGAGGTGATGACGCTCTCGAAAACCGCCATCTCCTTATCGTCCTGTGCGACCAGATGTGCCTGCCACAGCAGGTGGTCGGGCAGGGATTCGGCCTGGGCCACGATGCTTTCCAGATAGGCCCTCTTGCGGTCTTCTTCTGCCGTGGGCGCATAGACTGATTCGCTGATATCGCCGTATTTGCTCAGCTGATCGTCTTCCCTGTTCAGCGCGGATTCATCTCCACTGAGGTTTTCGCTTATCCTGTTCAGATCGTCGACTTCGCCGGGAACAAGCTGGGCCGAAAAATCATCGGATTCTTCGAGCACCGGATTGTTCAGGAGTTCTTCGTTGATTCTTTCAGACAGTTCGAGGGTGGACAGTTGCAGTAATTCAATCGCCTGCTTGAGCGATTGGGTCAACACGAGTCTCTGGTTTTGTTTAAGGCCTAACTGCAGTGATACTGCCATAGAAAATCCGTTATCCCGTTATCCTCAAATCCTGCAGTACGATCATTGCCACTGCCATATTTTCAATGTACTAGAAATATAAAATAAATCAAGATTCTTTTTTTCCGGACCGAAACGGCCCGCAATGGAATATAAGACTGAGTTTTTCAATAAAGGTTTAAAAAGACAAGAAAAAATCGGCCGGCTATTGAACCCTTTTTCATAAAATAAGGCGAAAAAATAAAATTTTTATAGAAAACCGGATGGCTCTATATTATTGTACCAAATTCAATGCGCAATTGCCGCCGGCAAAGCGCCATGTCCGCACGCGGGACCGGGCTATTTTGCCCTGGAGGCGGAACGGTCGGCCGCCGCCCTGATGAAATCCCTGAAAAGGGGGTGGGGCCTGACAGGCCTGGAGTTGAATTCGGGATGGAACTGCGTTGCGATGAACCAGGGATGGTCCTTTATCTCGATCGTCTCGACCAGGTTGTTCCTCGGATGAATCCCACCGATAAGCATGCCGTGCCGCTCATAGAGCTCCCTGAACCTGATGGTGAACTCATACCGGTGCCTGTGTCTCTCAACCTCAGAGGGCTTGCTGTAAATCTTTTTTATGCGGCTGTTGTCGGTAAACTTGCACAGGTATCCGCCGAGGCGCATGGTGCCGCCCTTTTCAACGACGATCTGCTGGTCCTCGAGCAGTGAAATCACCGGATAGGGAGTTCCGGGATCGAACTCGCTCGAGTTGGCGTTTTTGAGTCCGCAGACATTCCTGCCGAATTCGATCACCGCGCACTGCATGCCCAGGCAGATGCCGAAAAACGGGATTCCTTCCTTTCTGGCGTGGGAAATGGCCATTATCTTTCCCTCAATCCCCCTGTCGCCGAAACCGCCCGGGACGAGGATGCCGTCCGCGTCTTTGAAAAACTTTTTCAGGTTGCCTTTTTTCTCCTGCTCGATCTCTTCCGAATCGATTCGGAGGATTTCGATCTCGACCTGGTTCGCCGCGGCTCCGTGAACCAGCGCCTCGTAAATCGAGCGATAGGCGTCCTGAAGCGAAATGTACTTCCCGACCACCGCGATAGTGGTCCTGCCCCTGGGCGATTTCATGGATTTAAGGAACCTGTCCCATTGGGGGAGGCGGAGCCTGCCGTCGGGCAGGCCGAAATGCTCCAGCACTATTCGGTCATATCCGTTTTTATGGAGCATGCGGGGGATTTCGTATATCGATCCGTTGATGTCCTCGGCGGCAATGACGTTCCTTTCGCTGACGTTGCAGAAAAGGGCGATCTTGGCCCGCATGTCTTCCGACATCGGCCTGGCGGTACGGCAGAGGAGCATGTCGGGAATGATGCCCAGCTGCATCAGCTCCTTCACGGAGTGCTGGGTCGGCTTGGTCTTCTGCTCGCCGGCGACCGAAATCGACGGTATCAGCGTCAGGTGAATGTTCAACACCCGACGGCTGCCCAGCTCCTGCCTGATCTGGCGGATGGACTCGAGAAAGGGGATCGATTCAATGTCGCCGACGGTGCCTCCGATCTCAACCATGACGAAATCGAGCTCCTCGCCATCGGCCACGTCAAATATCCTTTTTTTAATCTCGTCGGTAATATGGGGAATGACCTGGACGGTCCTGCCCAGATAGTCCCCCCTTCTCTCGCGCTGAATGACCGAATAATATATCTGACCGGTCGAAACGGAGTTCTTTTTGGTGAGCCGGGCGCCGGTAAATCGTTCGTAATATCCGAGATCGAGGTCGGTCTCGGCGCCATCCTCGGTTACATACACCTCGCCGTGCTGGAAGGGGCTCATGGTGCCGGGATCGATATTGATGTAGGGATCCATTTTTATTATCGAAATCCTGTAGCCGTGGCCTTCAAGGAGCTGGCCCAGCGAGGCTATGGCTATTCCCTTGCCCAGGGACGAACAGACCCCGCCTGTCACGAAAATAAACCTGGTTTTACTGTTAGCCATCTTCATGCACCCCTTCAGTTTTACCAGATATCATAGTTTATGTCCCATCTCAGTCAATATCTTTTCCAGCCCGAAGCGGCGGCCGGTTATGTTTATGACATGAATATCGATTTATTTTACACCGATGTAACATCATCGCCTGCGGCAAGGGCCGCCCGATGGGCGCAGGCTTCAACAAACTTGACTTGACATTATACCTCCCATCGATTAATAATCTACCGGAAAACAGTCGCCTGAAATATAGCTATTAGACAAAACCGCCGATGCGGTCTGACGAGGACTAAATGACTGAAAAAAGAAAGTATCCGCGTTTTGCATGTAAAATAAAGGCCAAAATCGATTATTATCCCGGAAACCCTGACGAAATCGACCTCGACATCTCGGTTCCGAAAAAAATCAAGGGACTCATCATGGATGCCAGCAAGGGTGGTGCTTTTGTCGTAACAAACGAACGCGTCACGGTCGGTTCTCCGGTGCGGATCAACTTTACCACGAAAAAGAGCAAATATTCGGTTGTGGGCCATATCGTAAGGATAGGCCTGCTCAGAAATAATCCCTCCGAAGACGCGGTGCGCCTCGAAAAATTCGCCGACAAGGGGGATTCGTACATGGCGGTCGAATTCTCCGAGCCGCTCGAAACTCTCAATGAAGACGAATTGTGACAGCCCCAGATGAAGAACAAAATCATCCGCATAGACGACATCACGAACATCGACACCTCCCGGATATCGGTTTATGACCTCAACAACAGATACATAGACCGAAAGGGCAACATGTTCACCCTGCGTTACAACAAGCAGGAAAAGAAGGTGGAAATCATTAAAATAATGAGAACACACGTGAACGACGCATCATATTTCCACCGGAAAGTGATCCAGAACAAGCTCGACCGCAAAAGGCACGAACCTGAAGAACATGATGAAATCGAAGACAATGATACCGACTATACCGACGAGGAAACGACGAAAGAATTACCAGATGCGAACGTGTTCATAAACCAGGCGATCGAGTACATGATGACGCACAGGGACCGATTCAAAGGCATCATGATGAACATCAAGAACTCAAACGCGATCCCCAGGGAAAACAAATCAGCCACGGCCGAACTGGAGGACATTTTCAGGAACATCGATATCGACGGGCTTCAAAACTTCGAAAAAGCCGAAAATTACCAGAAAGAGCTCATCAACTATCCCCGCTCGATAACCTACTATCAGGCCAAGATAGACCGGAGAGGAAGGGACATCATCGAAAGCCTCTCGGGCCATAACGAGAGAATCATGAAATTCATCTACATTTACGAGATGTTCCAGACGATAAAGACGCTTTACAGAAACCTGAAAAAGCTGACCGGGAACCTGAAAAATTTCGTCGACGAAATCGATCACGACAGGGTAAAAAACCTCAACCAGGCCGAACGACAGTTCTTCAACGACGCAATGGTTTCGATCAGCAACACGATCGACGAAATCGACGAAATCCTCGACGGTATCCGCCAGCTCGAGGAGTTCGTCTACAATGCGGCCAATTTTTAGCCGACAGACGTTCGCAGCAGGCGCCGCAATCTGCTGCGGGCGGGGCAACTGACTTAATGGCGATGCCTTGCCGTTCAACCGCCATATTTCTCCTAAAAATCACAAATTCTTGCATAATATTTTTTAATCCGGTTAATTGCCTGTGTTGACAGATTTTTTTTCAGGATTATAATTAGGTATTCTAAGAATACCATCCCGCAGGCCC
>ERZ795054.1431-NODE-1431-length-22622-cov-4.248460_pt1 | contig 22622 bp, 22 predicted proteins | sample MGYA00375138_ERZ795054 | MGnify/ENA primary metagenome ERZ795054 (study PRJEB30183, sample SAMN05720215) | anaerobic digester metagenome | isolation source: active sludge of municipal wastewater-treating anaerobic digesters | place: USA | collected 2014-12-23 ... | reverse complement strand
GAGATAGATCACGCCGCCGCCCATGGAATAAATGCCCGCCTGGAACGAAACCCAGGTTCTTGTCGAGGGCTTTTCAAAAATAAACCCGAAAATATGCCCTTCAAGCGCGTCCCGGACCTGCTGCGGGTTGGCCTTGACCTTGGCCGCGAGCTCCATGATCTTGCGGATCTCTTCGGTGCTGAGGTCGTTGATGGAGATCAATGATTTGAACATGAGCAACCTTCGCTTTTCTGGTTTTTCTGCGTTTGAATTTTTTGAAAAACACGGTCCAGGATCTCCATGCCCCGCTTGATCTCTTTGACCGTCACGGTCATCGGCGGCATGATCCTTAAGACATCTCCCTGCGTCGCGTTGATAAGCAGGCCTTCCTCCCGCGCCTCGTTCGCGTAAGGCGCCGAAGGTTCCTTGAGCTTCAAGCCGCGCATGAGCCCTATCCCCCGGGTATTTTCGATCATGGGATATTTTTGCCTGAGTTTTTGAAGCTCCGCTTCCAAAAACTCTCCCATCCGGACCGTGTTTGTGATCAATTTTTCTTTTTTGATCACTTTGAAGACCGCAAGCGCCGCGGCGCAAACAAGCGGGTTGCCTCCAAAAGTGGAGCCGTGCATCCCGGCCGTCAGCACTTCTTTTTTGATCTTCTTATTGACGACAAAAGCCCCGATCGGAACGCCGCCGCCCAGGGTTTTTGCGAGTGTCATGATATCCGGCTCGATGTCGTAATGCTGGTAAGCGAACATCTTCCCCGTCCGGCCCATGCCGGTCTGTACTTCATCAAGAATAAGAAGCATATCTTTTTCGTCGCAAAGCTTCCGCAGCCCTTGAAGGAATTCCCGGGTCGCTACCGAGACGCCGCCCTCTCCCTGGATCGGCTCCAGCATGATCGCGATGGTCTTATCGGTCACAAGTTTCTTGACCGAATCAAGGTCATTAAAATCCGCATAGCTGAATTTTTCCAGAAGCGGCCGGAAGTCCTTGTGGAATTTTTCCTGGCCCGTCGCGGTCATCGCCGCGAGCGTCCTTCCGTGAAAGGAATTCTTCATGGTGATGATCTCGAAGCGGCCGGTTTCGCTCCCGTATTTCTTGGCGAACTTGATCGCCCCTTCATTGGCTTCGGCACCGCTATTACAGAAAAAAATCCGCGCCGGGAAGGAAGCTTCGGAAATAGCCTTCGCGAGCTCCGCCTGTTTAGGATTCAGGAAATTATTCGCCACATGGAGCATTTTCCGCGCCTGCTCTTTGACCGCGTTCACCACCACCGGATGACAGTGACCGATCCCGTCGACCGCCCAGCCGGGAAAAAAATCCAGGTATTCTTTTCCCTCGATATCCCAAACGCGCGAGCCCTTGCCCTTGACGAGACACGCGGGTACTCGCGTATAAGTGGGCATCACATATTGGTCATATAATTTTTGAACGTCGGCTGTTTTCATAGAGTAATTTCAGTTCCGATACCTTGATCGGTAAAAATTTCGAGTAAAAGCGCGTGCGTGATGCGCCCGTCGATAATGTGCGCTTTTTGGACGCCGCCCTGCAGCGCGTCGATACAGGCCTTGACCTTGGGGATCATGCCGCCGGAAATGATCTTTTCTTCGATCAATTGTTTTGTTTCGCTCACATGAAGCGACGGGATCAGCGTTTCTTCGTTCGCCGGATCGCGCAAGATACCTTTGACGTTCGTGAGCACCATGAACTTCGGGACATTCATCGCCGAAGCGATATTGGACGCCGCTTCATCCGCATTCACGTTATACATTTCCCCGTCCGGCCCTTTGCCGACCGGAAAGATCACGGGGATCCGCCCGAATTCCGTCAGCTCTTTAAGTGGTACGGTATTTACGGAGGACACATCGCCCACGAACCCGACGTCGCCATTTTCCGTATGCTTGACCACGTTCAGGATCTCGGCGTCATAACCCGAAAGGCCGACGGCCGAACCGCCGAGCCGTTCAATGTCATGCACGATACTCCGGTTAAGCTCCGATAAAGTTTCATTAACAACATCGATCGTCGCTTTATCCGTGACGCGCAGGCCGTTGACGAACTGGCTTTGGACGCCTTTTTTCTTCATGGCGTCGGTAATGAATTTGCCGCCGCCATGGACCAAGATCGGCCGGATCCCGACATAACTCATGAAAACGAGATCCTGTAGCACCATGTCGCGGACTTCCTGGTAGGTAAGCGCCGCGCCGCCGTATTTGATAAGGATCTCTTTGCCGCGGAATTTCTGGATGTAAGGAAGCGCCTCGACTAAGGCCTGCGCTTTTTCGATGTATTCTTTCATAACTTAGGAGTAGGCGGCGTTGATCAGCACGTACTTGGTCGTAAGGTCCGAGGTAATGAATTCCGCCCTCCCCCTTCCCTTGCCGATCACCACATCGATCGTATATTCTTTTTTCTGCAGGATGCGCCGCGCCTTCGGAAGATTCAGGACCCGCAATTTCCCCTGGTTGACGACCTGGGCGTCGCCAAACCAGATGCTCAGATGATTGGGGTTAAAATCCACGCCGCTTGCGCCGACCGCGGCCGCGATCCGGCCCCAGTTCGGATTCGAACCCGCGAGCATGGTCTTAAAAAGCATGGAATTGGCGATCTGCCGCGCCGCGCGTTCGGCGTCGGTAGGTTTTTTTGCGCCCGAAACTTTGAGCCGGCAAACATGCGTCACGCCTTCACCGTCCGTGACCATTTCATGCGCGATATAGCGCATAACTTCCTCCAACGTTTCCCGGAACATCCAGTAATCCTTGCCGATCTTTTGGATCGTCGGGTTGCCGGCTTCGCCATTGGCGAGGCAAAGCACCATATCGTTGGTACTCATGTCGTTATCGATGGCCATTTGATTGAATGTGTCATCGGCCGCATGACGCACTGCGCGCCGCAGAAGCGATTTTGTAATCGCCACGTCGGTCGTGATAAAACAAAGCATCGTTGCCATATTGGGATGGACCATACCGGCACCTTTGGCGCAGGCGGCGATGGTGACTTTCTTCCCGCCGAGCTCGAGTGAGAGCGCGATCTCTTTACTTGAAAGATCGGTCGTGAGGATCCCCTTGGCCGCGCCGTGCCCGCCGTTCTCGGATAACCGTTTGACGAGTTTCGGCATCGCCCGCTTGACACAATTGATCGGAAATGGAACGCCGATGATCCCGGTCTGCGCGATCAAAACTTCTTCGGGAAGGATATCAAGGCACTTTGCGGCTTCCCAGGTAAGCTCATGAACGGTTCGTTTGCCGATGGGGCCGTTCAGACAGTTCGCGTTGCCGCTTGTACCGAGGATCGCGTGATGCCTGGAGGCGTGAATCGCCTTCATCGAATAAAGGACCGGCCACGCCTTCGCGCGGTTGGTGGTAAAAGTTCCGGCCGCAACGCAAGGCGTTTTGGAATAAATGAGCGAAACATCGTATTTTTTCTTTTTCTTTTTGATGCCCGCATGGATCCCGCCGGCGACAAAACCCTTCGGCGTGGTCACCGAACCGTTCTTCTCTCTTTTCCAAAAAGGTTTCTTCATTTTATGAAAGCCCCGCTTCTTCCGGAAATCCGAACCGGATATTCATGTTCTGCACGGCTTGACCCGCCGCGCCTTTGACGAGATTATCGATCGCCGCGATGATGACGACCCGCCCCGTTCCCTCCTGGACGCTCACGCCGATATCGCAAAAATTAGTGTATTGCACGTCTTTCAAGGATGGATACTGTCCCGCCGGCTTGATGCGAACGAAGGGCGCCTGCCGATAAGCGGCCTCGAGCGCTTTCCGGATCTTTGCCTCTGTTGCTTTGGGAACCGTATCGGCATAAATGGTCGCGAGAATGCCCCGGTTCACCGGCAATAAATGCGGCACAAACGTGATCTTGACGGGTTTTCCGGCCGCCGCCGAAAGCGTTTGCTCGATCTCGGGGGTGTGTTGGTGTTTATTTACCTTATAAGCGCTGTAGTTTTCGCTGGCTTCGCAAAATTGCGTGGCAGCGACAAGTTTTTTTCCTGCGCCGCTTACGCCGGAGGCCGCATTGATGATGATCGAATTCGGAGCGATCAGTTTCGCTTTTAAAAGCGGGATCAGCGCGAGCGACGGCCCTGTCGGATAGCATCCCGGGTTGGCGATCAAATCCGCTTTTTTGATCTTTTCTTTATAAACTTCGCAAAGACCGTAAATCGCTTTGGAAAGATATTGCGGCGCAACGTGGTTGACGCCGTACCACTTTTCGTAGATCTTTTTATCCCGCAACCGGAAATCCGCCGAAAGATCGATCACGACCTTGCCGGCCGCAAGGAACTGCTCGGCTGCGGTCATGGCTTCAGTATGGGGCAGACACAAAAAAACCAGGTCCGCCTTTTTCTTCACGGCGTCGAAGGAATAAGGGGTAATCTCGAGTTTGACCTTTTTGGAGACCGACGGAAGGATTTCCCGTAACGGGATGGACTTCTCCTGCCGCGTGGTCAATAGGGAGATCCGGACGTGGGGATGGGCCAGAAGCAACTTCGTGAGTTCGGCTCCGGTGTATCCCGTGGCGCCTAGAACCGCACAATTCAACATGGGTCTATCTGTTTCTCCTTTGCAGAAATTAAAGGGACAGTCCCTTTCGAAGCTTTAGAGGAACTGTCCCTCTTGGAGTTTGGGTATTATAGAAATAGCTCTATCCTTTGTCAATTTAAGAAGTTACGGAGATTCTGAGGATTGAAAACATTTTGCTTAAGATATATCCTATCTCCTATCATTAGAAGCACTTACGTAATTTTCTCTATTGACACAAGTCGGGAAAACTCTTAAGGTAGGCGCATGTTAAACCAAAGATCCTCCCAAGGCCCGCACACCAAGACCTCTTTGCGTAAAATGCTCGGATTTCCCGTAAAATCGCTTCCTTTTTATCGCGCCGCGCTGACACATCCGTCATTTCGCAATGAAAATCCGAGGATCACACGCGATCTTGAAGATTTCGACCGGTTGGAATTCTTGGGGGATTCCATTCTAAACGAAATCGTTTGCCAGAAACTTTTCGAAAAATTCCCCGAGGCCGACGAAGGCATGCTTTCAAAACTCCGCTCGATCCTGGTCTCACAGAGAATCTTAAGCCGCGTCGCGCTAAAACTTAAACTTCATCGGGCTCTCTTGATCGGCAAGGGATTACGGCGTCAATTCAAGGATTTTCTTAAAGCTAAATTGCTTACTGATTCGCTCGAGGCGCTTTTTGCCGCGATCTATTTCGACCGCGGGCGATCGAGGATCGAGGTTTTTATCTTGAAACATTTCAAAGATTATTTTGATCCCAAGCTGCTTTTCCGCCTCGATCCGAACCCTAAAAGCACGCTTCAGGAAATGACGCTTAAGAAATGGCAAAAACTCCCGGAATACACTCATCTTTTTTCCCACAAGGGGGTCAAAACCACCGTTTCGGCCGGCGGCAGAAGGAAGGCCTCGGCCTTTCATAAGGTCAAACGGGAATCGGAAGTCTTGGCCGCGAGGGCCTTGATCAGGAAATTAAGAGAAGAGTTCGGAAAACGCCGCCGCTAGGAATCCCGCGCGATCATTCCAACACAAGCTCGTAGAGGATTTCCTTGGTCTTTCCTTTGTAGATCTTTTCTGTCAGCTCCGCGGCTTGGGCGGGGTCGGGCTTGACCTCAGGAGCCAGCAAAGAACCGGAGATCAATGTGGCGATAGGGCCCAAATGGGCTTGAGGGGTTTTCTCAAACGCCTTAGACATCTCCGGCAGTAATTGAGCTGCCAAGGCGCTTGAGAGAAAAACGTCCGCGCGGAAATTCGCGATCCCGTCAAATCCGAGCGTTCCTTCGCCGTCGATGACGTAATCCCCGTGTTTGACAAGCAGGTTGTCCGTCGTGACTTTTCCTTCCGATATTCTCCACTGGAAGTTCATCGAATCAAAATCTTTCATGGCCGGAACGAATGCCCCTAAATTCCGGAATGGCTCGATCGTTGAAAGCGCGTCCTTGAGATCAAAGGTCAGGAATTTCCCGCCTGTCAGCGTGAACTCCCCCTGGCCGGCAAGCGACCGGTTCCAATTTTCGGAACCCCATCCCATTCCCTGGATCGATCCTTGAAGATCCAGGGCCCCTTCAAGGATCCTTTGTGTTGCGTCGCGCCGTCCGAGGAAAAGCCCAAGGTCGAGACCGCGGAATCCACCTTCGATCCGGTAATCCGGTTCTTTTTCTTTAAATCTCAGGGAACCTTGAAGATCGGCTTTCCCGCCGTAACTTTCGAATTGTAGAAGCGGGATATCCCAAACCTCGTTTTCGCACCGGACTTCGGCCAGAACGTTCCGGAGTATCTCGTTCTCCGGAAGAAGGTTTCCAATAAAATCCCCGATATGATCAAAACTATCAGGACCAGCGCTTTCGGTTTTGCGCTGGAAAAGGGCAGCGATCTCTTTCCAGGTCTGCAGAATTTTTAATTCCCCCGAAGAGATCTTGGCTTCCACTTTCGGTTTTTGGGAAAGTTCGGAGATCTTCAGATCGGCGACCACAGGGGAACCGCCGATCTCAAATTGCATCTGGCGCCCTTCCACCATGAGCGGGCTGTAATCCAGGACAAAGGAGGCGTTGCGGATCCCCAAACCTTCCGGGGTGATCCAGGACGCCTTATCAAAAGTCGCGTTGAAGATACGTTCGGCTTTCTCTAATTTGCGAAGATCCCCTTTCCAGTTCGCCATCAGTTTGGCGTCGCCTTCCAGCTTATAGCGTTGAAGCGCGGGGATGAATTGCTCCCAGCCGGTCATGGAAAATTTATTCGTGATCAGGTTCAGCTGTCCCTCCCCGCTCTTAAGGTCCAGATCCTTCAAATTGCCTTTCATGCTCATTTCTTTGAATTTCACGGCAAAATCGCCGCCCAGAAGCGTTCCCTTTTGGAGCAAGAGGTCAAGGGTCAGATCGAGAGGAACATCTTTGGGTTTGGAAAAATATTGTCCATAAGACAGAAGGACTTGCGCCAGGTCCCACGCGAAATGAAGCGATAAATGATCGAGGGTCCCTTCCGTGGACAGGATCCATTTGCCCGGCCCGGAAAATCCGACATGGAACGGCAGCGCGCTTTCAAGGCCCGGCCAATACTTCAGGAGGTCTTCCAGCGCCATATTGGAACCCGCGACATAAACGTTCGTGATCTCGCCGGTGCCGGCCTTCAGACTTCCGTTGGCTTCGATCGACCCGAACGGAAGCTTGACCGTCGCCTTATGGAGCTTTAATTCCGTCGTATCGTTATTCCAAGCCGCGGCCACGTTCCACTCCGCATCAAGAGGCGGGGGCGCCACCCAGGGTTTGTCTTGCGGGATCTCGTAACTCAGGCCTTTGCCGGCGCCGATCGCGGTCAGCTCCAGAAAAGCCTCTTGCGCTTTCTTTTTGATCTCCACCGAAGTATCCACCTGGCCCGCTTTGAGGAAAGAAAGCTGCTGGGGATCCGCCCCGGTTTGCTTTGCCATGGTTTCCAACGCCAAGCCTTTCAGCTCGATCGCCATATAACCGCTCGTCTTTTCCCAGTTCCATTGTTCGATGGAATCCAACACCACATTTCCTTTCACGACAAGCGCTTCGGGTTTTCCGCCCATATCGCTTGTAAAGCGGAACGGGATAGGGACTTTGGCGCCGACCGCGCCGATCTGGAGGGAAAAATTCTCAAAACGCAGCGGATTCAAGGGGCCGAGGCCCGGCAGGGAAAGTTCCGCTTTGCCGGATTGGGCGTAAAAAGCGGCCGGCTCAACGCGGCCGAAAAGAAGCGGGAGGATATTAAAATCGAGCTGAATTCTTTCCGCCTCGATCGAAAAAGGCCGGTCGGAAAAAACAAGCTGCGGACGCTCAAAAATGATCTTGGGTTGAGGGAAATAACCGACTTGCACGCTTTGATACTTGAGAGCGCCGTCCGTAAAGGCCTGGATCTTTTGGGCTAAAAGTTCGTGCAGTTTCGGGGAAGGGAGGAGACGATGGGACTGGACCGAAAGGCCGGAAACAAAAAGGATCAGGAGAAGAACGGCTACAAGCAGAAACGCCTGTCTTTTTTTCATGGCTCCCGATCTCTTGCTTGGAACGCATCTCCCGAGAAAACCCGGATCAAGCCCAGGAGAACACCCCCGTCCGGCTTGCGCCGGAGGAACTCAGGAGAAATACGGTCACTGGTTCGAATTTAAAGGTACGGCTCCGACCGGGCTGTAGTTGTAATCTTCCAGGAACCCCTGGCAACCGGCCAGAATGAAAATAAGCGCGAGGATCCACGCCCCGAGAATGAAAGAACGCATTAACGTTTCGTGAACTGGAAGCTTCGGCGAGCGCCTTTGCGGCCCGGTTTTTTTCTTTCTTTTTCGCGCGGGTCGCGGGTCATAAAACCGCCCTTGCGCATCGTCGCGCGCATTTCGGGATTAAGGCCCACGATCGCCCGGGCGACGCCGAGTTGGATCGCGCCGGCTTGTCCGGCGACGCCCCCGCCTTCAACGCGGGCCCGGACCCGGACCTGACCGAGAAGGTTCGCGGATTTGAGCGGCTGTTCCACAAGCATTTGGAGATTCGCGCGCTTCAGGTATTTCGAGGAATCCTGGCCGTTCACGGTAAACCCTTTTTGCCCCTGAAAAACCCAAACACGGGCAATGGCGGTTTTACGGCGCCCTGTGGCATAAGAAGACGTAGCGGAAGCGGTCATCATGGATTAAACCTCGATCTTGGTGGGTTTTTGCGCTTTATTCCGGTATTCGCTGCCGGCATAAACGCGGAGTCTTTTAAGCATCACATCGCCGATCCGGTTCTTCGGAAGCATGCGGGAAACAGCACGCATGATGATCTCGGTCGGCTTTTTGGCCATAAGTTGCTCATAAGTGCTTGTCTTTAAACCGCTTGAGTAGCCGGTGTAGTGGGTATAGATCTTATTCTCTTGTTTTTTGCCGGTCACATGGACCTTCGCGGCGTTGATCACGACGACCTGGTCTCCGGTGATTTTGTCGGGCATAAAACAGGTTTTACCCTTCCCCATCAGGAGGGACGCCACTTTTGTGGCCATGCGGCCGAGGGTCTTCCCGTCGGCATCGATCAGATACGTCTTGCGAGCCATGTCTTTTTCAGTAGGAATAAAAGTCTTCATCTATTTTCTTTTCTGTTGGTTGAAACCGGAAAGTCGGAAAGGCGAGAAACCTTCGTGCGACTCGAAATACCCTAAAAAGCGCGGGGAGTATAACAAAAACCTCTTGGAGTGTCAAACTTTTAACCTTATTTTTCCTTGGAAGTTTTTTGGATTTTTGTCCTTATGAATACACAAAAAAACCGCGAACCCTGAAGAGTTCGCAGTTTTGGCTCGCCGTCCCTTGTGGAGCTTCCTTAAGAGACTATTTTTTATAAAACCATCTTTTTAAAAATCGAAAAAGCCAAATCTGGCTCAAGCCTAACACATCTATTTGATTTTGCAAGGGCTCCCCGGCATTATTTTGACCCTCACAGTTCAATACGTAACTCTAATCAGCGTAAGGGCTTCGGATGGAGCGGTCATGCCAGCCAGGCGGCGGTCTTTGGCCTTAAGGATAGAGACAATCTCCCTTGCCGCGCGCTTACCCCTCCCCACTTCCAGAAGCGTCCCGATCATGTTGCGGATCATATGGTAGAGGAACCCGTCGGCTTCGACTTGGATCAGGACAAGGTGCCCCTGCTTCTTGATCTGAAACCGCTTGACCGTCCGGACATAAAAAGAGCCGGGACTCGCTCCTCGGGACTCGGGACTCGTCCGAATCGCAGAGGGTGAGGTAAAAGAACGAAAATCATGCTTACCAACCAACGCCTTGGCGGCTTGCCGCATCTTGGCAATATTCAAAAAATTCGGGACATGGAACGCGCGGCCCGCGACGAGGGGCGATCGGCAGGGGTGGTTCCAGATGCGGTATTCGTAAACCTTGGAGCGGACGCCATAGCGGGCGTGAAAATCAAGCGGGACTTCGTCGATCTTTTTGATGACGATCGAGCGCGGCAGGAGCGCGTTCAGTCCTTTTTGGATCTGCGCCAGCTTCTGATCACTTGAGGTCTTGAAATTAACAACCTGGCCTTCGGCGTGAACGCCGGTATCCGTGCGCCCGCTCGCGGAGGCGATCTTCATCCGGCGGTTAAAGAATTTCGAAAGGGCTTTTTCGAGAGCTTCCTGAATGGTAGGTTTGCCGGGCTGACGCTGGAACCCGAAGAACGCTGAACCGTGATACTCAAGAACAAGCTTGATGTTCCGCACTTTTTATCGAAACGCGATCTCGGCGATCTGGACGGCATTCAGGGCCGCGCCTTTGCGGATCTGATCGCCTGAGACAAACATGGAAAGGCCGTTCGTCACGGTCGGATCCTCGCGCAAACGGCCCACAAGGATATCATCCTGCCCTGTCGCTTCAAGCGGCATGGGGAAATAATTTTTCTCACGGTCGTCAATTACTTTGATGCCCGGCGCTTTGGAGAGAAGCGCGCGGACTTCTTCAACGGAGATCTTTTTTTCGGTCTCGATGAAAAGCGCCTCGGAATGCGCGCGCAGGACCGGCACGCGTACGCAAGTCGCGGTCACTTGGATCTCCGGAGCATGAAAGATCTTCTTGGTTTCTTTCACCATCTTGGTCTCTTCTTCGCAGAAACCATCCGGCCCGATCTTGGAATTATGTGAGAAAACATTGAACGCGATCTGATGCGGCAGGACCTGCTTTTTCACCGGCTTCCCGGCAAGAAAATCCTGCGCCTGGACCTTGAGTTCTTCCATGGCCTTGGCGCCGGCGCCGCTTGCCGCCTGATAGGTCGCAGCAACAATGCGTTTGATCTTCGCAACTTTATGGATCGGAAAAAGCGGCACGAGCATAATAATGGTCGAACAATTAGGGTTGGCGATCACGCCCTTGTTCTTCGCGATGTCCTCGGGATTGATCTCCGGCACCACAAGCGGCACCTCGGGGTCCATCCGGAAAGCGCTTGTGTTATCCACCATGAGCGCGCCGGCTTTTTTAACATGAGCGACAAGTTCGCGGCTTACGGCGCCGCCCGCGCTTGAGAGCACGAGATCGAGCCCTTTGAAAGAATCGGGCTTCGCTTCCTCGACCTTATAGGTCTTCCCCATGAAGGAGATCGACTTACCCGCCGAACGGCCCGAGGCAAGAAGTCTCAGTTCCTCGATCGGGAATTTGCGCTCTTTTAGAAGCTCGAGGAATTCCTGACCGACCGCGCCTGTAACACCCAACACCGCTACTTTTAATTTTTTTGACATAAGAATACCTTTCTTAATTTCTTGCTTTCGGATCCAGCCCCTTAACGACCAGATCGCCTACTTCGCGTGTCCCGTAGCCCATTTTTCCAGCCGCAAGGCTTTTGAGTTTCTTCGCCGTCACCCACTTGACGGACTCTTCGATTTCCGCAGCGGCCTTATCCTCGCCGAGCGTCTCAAGCATCATTTGCCCCGCGCAAATAGCCGCGAGCGGGTTGATGACATTTTTCCCGGTGTATTTGGGCGCCGAACCGCCGATCGGCTCGAACATGGAAACGCCTTGCGGATTGATATTGCCGCCGGCCGCGATCCCCATACCGCCTTGGATCATCGCCGCGAGGTCGGTGCTAATATCGCCGAACATGTTGTCGGTCACGATCACATCGAACCATTCCGGGTTTTTCACCATCCACATACAGGTGGCGTCGACGTGCGCATAATCGCGCTTGATATCCGGATAATCCTTAGCGCCGATCTCATGGAAGGCACGCTCCCAAAGATCAAAAGCGTAGGTCAGCACGTTCGTTTTTCCGCAGAGGGTAAGTGTCTTTTTCTTGGAATTACGCTTGCGCGTGAATTCAAAAGCGTAACGAAGGCAACGTTCGACCCCGCGGCGCGTGTTGCGGCTGATCTGGACCGCGACCTCATCCGGCGTCCCTTTATTGATGAACTCGCCTTCGCCGACATAAAGGCCTTCGTTATTTTCGCGGACCACGACAAAATCGATGTCTTCCGGTTTTTTATCCTTGAGCGGGCAATCGACGCCCGGAAAAAGCTTCACGGGACGGAGATTGATGTATTGCTCGAGCGAAAAACGGAGCTTCAAAAGAAGCCCTTTTTCGAGGATCCCCGGCTTGACGTCGGGATGGCCGATCGCGCCCAGGTAGATCGTGTTGAATTTCCTGAGTTCATTCAGGACCGAATCCGGAAGGACTTCGCCCGTTTTTTTGTAGCGCTCCCCGCCAAGATCATAATGTTGAAGTTCGGTTTTGAACCCATGCCGTTTGGAAACGGCTTCGAGGACCTTGAGCCCTTCGTTGATAACCTCAGGCCCTGTGCCGTCGCCCGGCAATACCGCGATCTTATAAGATTTCATGACGCCTTTTTCTCCTTTGTTAAACTTTAAGTTTGATCCGTGCAGAACTCCGTCCGAAAAGATGACTTTCTCAGGGGGGTCCGGGAGGGGGATTCTATACTGTTCTCTATGAAATTTAAAGAACTAACCCTATCGCCCCGATTTCATCTGCGATGGGATGGACTGGCGCTGGGGCCAATGCCCGGCTCAGGTCTTTTCAACCTTGACTGTCCGCCGTTTCACCGTCTCGTAAAGCCGTTCGTATTTTTTTGCCGAGGCGTTCCATGAAAAATCGCTTTCCATGGCGTTTTTAACGAGCGCTTTCCAAAGCTTCTCCTGTTTGAAGGTCTTGACCGCCCGGAGCATGGCCGCATGAAGCGCGTCGCTTGTGTATTCCTCGAAAATAAAACCGTTCCCCCGCTGCGAAGCCGGTTCGAAATCCTCGATCGTATCGGCCAGACCGCCGGTCGCGCGCACGATCGGCACGGCGCCGTAACGGAGGCCGATGATCTGTCCAAGCCCGCAGGGCTCGTAATAGGACGGGATCAGGATCATGTCAGAACCGGCATAAATTTTCTTAGCCATTTTCGGGTCAAAAAGGATATGAACGCCGAGCCATTTTTTGCTTTTCTTCGCGATATCACGGAGGATCTGATGGTATTGATCCTCGCCGGTCCCGAGAAGCACGAGCTGGACGTCCTGCTGCTGCGAAAGCAGCTCGAGTACGGGAACAAGGATGTCCAGGCCCTTCTGGTCGACAAGCCGGGCCACAAAACCGATGAGCGGGATCGTCGGGTCGATCTTAAAACCGTTCTCTTTCTGAAGCGCGGCCTTGTTGAGTTTTTTCCCCGCCGGGTCCTGCGCGCTGTAGTTGGCATCGATGTCGCGATCGGTCGCGGGGTCCCAATCCCTCGGATCGATCCCGTTGATGATCCCCGTCACAGTGTCTTTGCGAGCCGCCAGAACACCTTCCATCCCGCATCCGAATTCCTTGGTCTGGATCTCGCGGCTGTAGCGTTCACTGACAGTGCTGACCGCGTCGGCAAAGACAAGCCCGCCTTTCATAAAGCTGAATTTGCCGTAAAATTCCAGGAAGTCGGACTTGTAGAATTCCCAACCAAGACCCGTGGCCGGGAAAGAATCCGGCGGGAAATTCCCCTGATAGGCGAGATTGTGGATCGTGAAAACGCTCCGTGCTTTCTGGAACGGCGCGTAACCGGTTTCCGTTGTCTTCAAGTACACGGGCACAAGGCCGGTTTGCCAGTCGTGGCAATGAACGATATCCGGCGCTAATTTCAATTTCTCGGCGGCCTTAAGCGCGGCCCGCTGGAAATAGATGAAACGGCGGTCGTTATCCTGATAGTCTCCGATCAAAGTTCCATAAAGCTCTTCGCGCATGAAGTAATCGGGGTGCTCGATGAAATAGACTTTGACCCCGTTGGCGAGTTTTTTGGAAAAGACGCGCGTGGCCTCGAGCTGGTTGCCGACGATCAATTCAAAATAATCGACGGCGGTCTCGAGCTCCCACTGTTGGATGTCGATCGAACGGTAACGCGGCATAAAGACCGACACGTCGTGGCCTAACGCGCGGACCGCGCTACTAAGGGAACCGACAACATCCCCAAGGCCCCCTGTTTTGGCAAAAGGGGCCATTTCGGAACTGATAAAAAGGATCTTCAAGGGGAACTAAAAGCGCGCTGTTTTATTTACCGACTTCCACAACGCAATTCCAGCTGCCGAAAGCGTTTGGAACGCATTCGACTGGCTCCTGCGCGTTCTGCCAGGCACCGTCCACGAGGTAACGGTATTGATAGCGGCCCGGCTTGAGTTTCAAGGATGTCTTCCAGTTCCCGGAAGCGTCTTTTTTGAGAGGGTTTTTGCTTGCTTTCCAGTTATTAAAGCAACCGCCGAGTTCAACTTTTTTCGCTTGGGGGGCATAGAACTTGAATTCAATAGCTTTATCGCAGGTGCTAGTGCTAGCGCAACATTTTGTCATTTTCGCCATGACCGACTCCTTCTTCGTTGTTGGATGGATAAAAACAAGGATTGCAGCGGGGGTAAGTATATATCAGAAAAAACCGCTTGCCAAGAAACATCTCCTCCATATAATGAGCGCCTTATGAAAACCTGCGTTATCTGCAACAAGAAACCCCTGAACGGAAATTCGATCGCCACCCGCGGTCTCGCGAAAAAGACGGGCGGCATCGGTAAGAAGATCACGGGCATTACCCGCCGCCGCTTCTTCCCGAACCTCCAGAAGGTCAAGGTGCTTTTCCCCAACGGCACGGTGCGCCGCGTGAATGTCTGCGTGAGCTGCCTGAAAGCCGGCAAGGTGAAAAAGGCCCCGGCCCGCCGTTCGTATACCCCCGCTGCCGCGGCCTGACAACAAGCCGCTTTTAAGCCGTAACGGTCTTCACGGATACGGGATCACTTTCTTTTAGTTCTTTGACGGAAAGGACCATGGTCTGTATGCCGTTCCACTGGCGGGTCTTTATGGAATAGGCCGCGTCAAAACAGGTTGACGCGTCGCAGGAGGCGGAAAAGGACGCTTGTTTTTCATCGAGCTGGGCGTGAAAGTTCAGCAAGCCGTCGGTCAGGACCGTTTCGTAAATATCCCCATAAAGACGCCTGGGTTTCGATCTCAGGCGGAGCTTTTCGCTGAAAAAAACAGGTCGCGGATTCCCCGCTCCATGCGGCTCAAGAAACTCTAATTCCTCTAAAAAACGATCCGTAAGTTCCTCGGGGCGCAGCGCCATATCGACCGCTACCCGCCGCTTCAGCATTTCCGGCGAAAGGTTCTCGAAGGCGAAACCGTTGAGTTTTTCCCGCAATAACGGGATATTTTTCGCCTGAACCGTCAACCCCGCGGCTTGTTCGTGGCCGCCAAATTCGTCCAGGATCGCCTCGCAGGAGCGAAGCGCGTTAAAGAGATGAAATCCCTTGACCGAACGGCCGGAGCCGCGGCCTGATCCGTTTTCTGTCGAGATCACCACCGCCGGGCGGCTGTATTTTTCCACAAGCCGCGACGCGACGATGCCGATCACGCCCTTATGCCACCCTTTGCCTTCGACCACCAGAATGCGCTCACGGTTGAAATTGACCGTCTGCTCGACCTTGCGGATCGCCTCCTGGGTGGTTTCCCGTTCATAGCGTTGCCGCGCCTTGTTTTCCTCATCCAGGATCCTGGCGAGGCTTTCCGCTTCGCGCGGCGAGCGGGTCAGAAGCAACCGAAGCGCCGTATCGGCCGAACTCATGCGTCCCGCCGCATTCAGTCTCGGGCCAAGAATAAAACCTAAATGACCCGTGTTGGGTCTGGTAGTTTTCATTTTGGCGACTTCGGCAAGCGCGCGAAGTCCAAGGTTCTTTTTTTCCGCAAGGACCTCAAGCCCTTTTTTGACGAGTACGCGGTTCTCCCCCGTGAGCGGCGCGACATCACTGACGGTGGAAAGCGCCACAAGGTCCAGATGGTTGAACGCCGGGGCGCCGGTCAGCGCGTGGCTCAATTTAAAAACCAATCCTGCCGCGGAGAGCTCCTTAAAAGGGTACGAACAATCTGCCTGAAGAGGATTCAAAATAAAATGGGTGTCGGGCAGGCCGTCTGAAGGAAGGCGGTGGTGATCGATCACGATCACGTCGATCCCTTGAGAACGGGCGACCTCGATCTCACGTTTTGCTGTGATCCCGCAATCGACCGTGATGATAAGGCCGACGCCTTGCTCACAGGCCTTGCGGATCGCGGCCTCGCTGACGCCATAACCATCCTGTTCGCGGTCCGGAAGAAAGGTCGTGTAGGAGCCCCCGAGCTCATCCAGCGTGCGCGCTAGGACAGCGACGCCTGTGATGCCATCGACATCATAATCGCCGTGAATCAGGATCTTTTCTTTGGCGCGGACGGCCTTTTCGATACGGGCTTTCACTTCTCTCATGTTTTTCATGAGGAAAGGATCAAGAAGAGAAGAAAGGCTGGGAAAAAGAAAGGCCTCGATCTCCGAGGCCTTTCTTAAATTTCGTTTTTCAAGAAGCCGGCGAAATGTCGCAGAAAATTTTGCGGATTGTTGCGTCACCTTTTAATGGGCTTTCCAGTCCACCACCAAAGCTGAGGCCACAAAAACGGTGGAATACGTTCCGATCAAAAAGCCGATGGTCAAGATAAACGCGAAATCCGAGATCGCGGCGCCGCCGAAGAAAAGCAGGGCTAAGGCCCCGAAAAGCACCGTCATGGTCGTCAGGATCGTCCGGCTTAAGCATTGATTAACGCTTAAATTCACGATATCCACAAAGGGCGTCTTCCGCATAAGCTTGAGATTGTCCCGGACCCGGTCAAAAATGACGATCGTGTCATTCACCGAAAAACCGATGATCGTCATGATCGCCGCCACCGTCGCAAGATTGACCTCCCGGCCGCTTAGAACATACACCCCGAAAGAAAAAAGGGTGTCATGCACCAGCGCGATCACGGCCGCTGTGGCAAACTTCCATTCAAACCTCCACCCGACATAGATCAGGATCCCGAGCCACGACCAAACAATCGCCCAGAACGCTTTGTCACGGAGACTGCCGCTCACGGAAGGCCCGATCTGATCTACTTTTTCGATCGTAAAGGTATCTTTTCCGGTCGTGGCTTCGGCTGCCGCGCTTACCTTAGAAGGGTTCCCTTCCGTCATTTTGACAATATATTGATGGCTCCTGGCCTCGCCATATCGTTGGAGCGTCACGGCTTTAAGCCCCTGCTTTTCAAGCTGGTCCCTGAATTTTGCTTGATTGATATTATCCTTAAAAGTGATCTGAACCAAAGTTCCACCCGTGAACTCGACGCCGTAATTTTCACTGCCTCGCAAAACGAATGCGGAGATCCCAAGCACGATGCAGATCACGGAAAATCCGTAAGCCCAAAAACGCCCTTTCAAGAACGGGATGTTCGGGCTTTTAAAAATCTCGAGCATCTTAAAGACCTTGTTCGGGTTCTTTTTGACGACATGGTCGAACACAACGCGCGTCACAAAGATCGCCGAGAATAAGCTCGCCACAAGACCGATTGAAAGCGTCACGGCAAATCCTTGGATCGGTCCGGTCCCGAAAATGAAAAGCAGAGCTGCGGTGATCAAAGTCGTAATGTTTGAATCGATGATCGCAGAAAGAGCGCGGTGAAAACCGGCTGATACGACAGCGCGCGCGGTCTTTCCTGTCGCCATTTCTTCGCGCATTCTTTCAAAGATCAGCACATTCGCGTCGACCGCCATGCCGATGGATAAGATGAAACCCGCAATGCCGGGAAGGGTCAGCGTCGATCCCATGGTCGCCATGCTGCCGACCACAAGGATCACGTAGACAAGCAGCCCGAGATTAGCGATCCAGCCGCAAAGGAGATAATAGACCGGCATGAAGACGATCACAAAAAGTAATCCGAAAATACTGGCGCGGATACCGCTGTCGATAGAATCTTTTCCAAGACTCGGACCGACAGTCCGTTCTTCCACGACTGTCACAGGGGCGGGCAACGCGCCGGCGCGGAGCACAAGCGCGAGATCGCTTGCTTCCGCGGCCTTGAAGTTCCCGGAGATCTGGGCCTTGCCGTTCGGGATCCTGTCGCGGATCACGGGAGCGGAATAGACTTGTCCGTCTAAGACGATCGCAAGACGCTTGCCGATATTCTGGAACGTCACCTTGTCAAAGATCTTGCCGCCTTCTTTATCAAGTGTCAGTTGAACGATCGCCTGGCCGTATTGGTCAAAACCAACGGAGGCCGTCGTTAAATGTTCTCCGGTCAGAACCGGCAGAAGCGCGAGAAGCACCATTTCCTCATTTGGGCTTCCTTTGACCTTTTTGTATTCAAATCCCGGAGGGATCGTCCCCTCTTCCGCCTTCTGGATCAGCTCCGTATCCTCAGAGACGATCTTGAATTCCAAATGGGCGGCTTTACCTGCGATCTCTTTGGCGCGTTCACGGTCAGTCACGCCAGGAAGCTTCACGACGACCTGGTCCTTGCCTTGCGTGGTGATCTCGGGTTCTTTCACGCCGAATTCGTCAATACGGTTACGGATGATCTCGGCTACGCGCGCCGTCACATCTTTGCGCGCTTCTTCCGGCACTTTGTCCATTTCGACTTGCAAAAGAAGCTGGACGCCGCCCTGAAGATCAAGCCCAAGGTTGATCTTTTCGCTTGGAGGATAGGCCTTCCAGAGAGAAAAAGCGACCAAACCGATGATCAGCAATACTTTCCATTTATAATTTTTGTCCATGTTTACCCCGTCAGAAATAGGAAGCGTTCTTAGCGCTTCCGTAAGTTGGTTAACAAACCACGCTTCTACTGTTTACGTCAAAATTTTTAAAATCAATATCAAAACTTTTCCCCGCGATTTCTAACGGGGCAAGCTCCTATTGGTACATCCCCGCAATCGCACCCTTGAGGACTTCGATCTTGGAATCGGAATCTCCGACGCTTAATACGATGTATTTTTCCTGAATGCTCGAGATTGTCCCGATGATACCTCCGGTCGTGACGACTTTATCCCCTTTTTTCAGGTTGCTGATCATGACCTGAAGCTCCTTCTGCTTCTTCTGCTGGGGACGAATGAGCAGAAAATAGAAGATCACGAACATGAGGATGATGGGCATGAACTGGACTAAAGGATTGACCTGGGGGGCTGCTTCGGCGACTTCGGCTGCGTATGCGATCGACTCAAACATGGAATAACCTCGCTTTATCTTGTGTGCGGATCAAAACGGTTAAAAAATCGTTTTTTAAGTTCGAGGAACCGGCCCTTCCGGATGGCGCCTCTCATAGAACGCACTAAGTTTACAAAAAAATGGACGTTATGCAAAGTAATCAATTCAGCGCCCAGGATCTCGTGGCTGTTCATCAAATGCCGGAGATAAGCCCTCGAAAAGTTCCGGCAGGTGTAACAACCGCAATCTTCCTGCACCGGTTTGGAGTCCAGCTGGTATCTTGAGTTCCTGATGACGACGAGTCCGTCGCTTGTAAAGGCCGTTCCGTTCCTTCCGTAGCGCGTTGGGTTCACGCAATCGAACATATCGGCCCCGCGTTCCACAGCTTCGAAGAAATCGAGCGGTGTCCCGACCCCCATCAGATAGCGCGGCTTGTCTTCCGGCATTCTCGGTAAAATATCCGTGAGAGCATCCAGCATTTCGGGCTTGGGTTCGCCGACGCTTAGCCCTCCGAGCGCGTATCCATCGAAGCCGATCTCAAGCGTCCGCTCAAGGGATTCTCTTCGAAGATCCTTGAACGTCCCGCCTTGAATAATTCCAAAAAGCGCTTGCGATCTCAGCTTGTGACATTTCTTGGCACGCTTCGACCACCGGAGGGTTATATGAACGGCCTTTTCGATCGAGTGTTTATCCTTTGACGCCGCGGGACATTCGTCAAAGATCATGGCGATATCGCTTCCGAGAACTTCCTGGATCTCGATCACCTTCTCCGGCGTCAGGAATATTTCCCGCCCGTCAAAATAAGAATTAAATTTCACCCCTTCTTCGGTGATGCTGCGGAGTTTGCTTAAGGAAAACACCTGATACCCGCCGCTATCGGTCAAGATCGGCCGGTCCCAGGCCATAAAATGATGGAGCCCTTTGAGTTTTTTGATGACCTCGAGACCCGGCCGGATATACAGATGATAGGCATTTGAGAGAATGATCTCGGCGCCGGATTCTTTGAGATCGCGCGGCATCACGGCCTTGACCGTCCCTTGGGTCCCCACCGGCATAAAAACCGGTGTTTCAAATGTCCCGTGCGCCGTCGTTACCTTCCCGGCCCGCGCCTCGCATTTTTTGTCTTTGGTAATGAATTTAAACCCGAATTTTTTCATGATGATTCCGTTTAAACAATGAACATCGCATCTCCATAAGATGCAAAGCGATAATTCTCTTTGAGGGCGGCATTATACGCCGCCATGAGTTTTTCGTGGCCTAAAAATGCGGAGACCATGGCAAGAAGCGTGCTTTTGGGCATATGAAAGTTGGTGATGAGGCCGTCCACGATCTTGAAGTCATAGGGCGGGTAAATAAAAATAGATGTTTTGTTCTTTTGCGCGATAAGCTCCCCTGCTGCGTTCACGGAAGACTCTAGCGCTCGAACACAGGTTGTGCCGCATACAATGACGCGCCGGCCGCCGCGCTTCGCAGCGTTGATCTTTTGAGCCGTTTCGGCCGGGATCTCGTATGCTTCTTCGAACATTTTGTGATCCTCGATATTTTCCGCCGTGATCGGCTGAAAAGTCCCGTAGCTGACATGAAGCGTCACGTAAGCGATCTCGATCCCTTTGGCGGCAAGTTCTTTAAGAAGAGCTTCGTCAAAATGAAGTCCCGCGGTCGGCGACGCTACGGCGCCTTCTTTTTCGGCAAAAACCGTCTGATACATATCCCGGTCGAGCTCTTGATCCGGGCGATCGATATAGGGCGGCAGCGGGATATGTCCGAGTTTTTTTATCTTTTCTTTAATATCGCTTCCCTGGAACTTAATAAAGCGCTGGCCGGAATCCGGTACAAGCTTGGGGATTACTTCGCCGTAAAGTTCGATGCCATTAGCACTAAAATTAATTGTTTGTCCTTCTTTGACGCGACCGCCCGGCTTTAATAAGGCTTCCCAGATATTTTCGCCGGCTTCCTTCAAAAGCAAAGCTTCGACTTTTCCGCCGGTGGCCCTTTTTCCGAAAAGCCGCGCCGGAAGGACTTTGGTATTGTTCAGAACAAGCACATCTCCGGGCTTAAGAAGATCCACGATCTCGGAAAAGATCCGGTGCGCAACCATTCCTGTTTTTTTATCCACACACAGAAGTTTCGCGGCCGGTCTATCTTTTGTCGGGAATAAAGCGATTTTTTCCTTCGGAAGCGGATAATCAAGATCGGAGAGACGCATAGACTACAGACTGGAGACCACAGGCCACAGACTAAAGGCAAAAGAAAAGTCTCCTGTCTCTAGTCTCATGTCTCTGGTCCAAAGGTTTATGAAGCTCATATTTTTAGGTATCGGACCGCTTGCGCAACTGAAGTCGCAAAGACCAGCCGACGAGGTAGATCAAAATGAGGGTCTTTCTTGAGCGATCGGATAAGTGAATGGAGTTTTTTTCCTAAAACGACGATCGGCTTTTTGAGAAGACCCCGATTGGACATCTCAAGCACCACAAAAAGCTCTGTGAGCGTCCCGGTCGCGCCGTGGAGAAAAATATAAGCGTCCCCCATTTCGATAAGCTTGAAAAGCCGGCTTTGCCAGCAAGGCATCTTGATCTCAGCATTCACGTGCGTATTGGCTCGTTTGGAAGCGCCGCGGATCGTGATACCGGTATTGTATCCCCCGGCAAGGCGGCAGCCTTTCGCAACAGCTTCCATCACACCGCCGTAACCGCCATGACAAACGCAAAAACCGCTGCGCGCCAAAGCTTGGCCGAGCTTCAGGGCCTGCTGGTAGATGGGATCTTTTTTGAGGACTCGGCCGCCCCCGAGAACGGCAACCCGCCGGATACGGCCTTTAAGACTTCGGGGCATTCTCGATCTTCTCTCCCTTGAGGATCTCAGGGACCGGGCTGGCATCAATGCGCAAGCCGCCGTCATGTTCGATCTTTAAGGTATAAATCGTTCCGGGAAGGAACATGGATCCCGGCGCTTCGATCTGGGCGTTCTTGATCCCGGCGTGTTCGCGCTTCTTGGGATCGAGCGCGTAATTCCAGAATTCCTTCCAAAGTTTTTGTTCGAATTCATTCGCCTTGCTGGAAACTTGATAGCCCCCCGGAACTTCGCTCGCTTTTGTGATCTCAAATTCCTGGGTGCTAGGCCCCTCCAAAACGAATGCTTTCATGAAGAATGCGGCGCTTTTTCCCCTCAAACGGTCGCCCGTCTCAACCAATTTATCGTTGAACCGGATCACAAGCGACTGGAATTGGATGATATTGCCCCGGAACGTGAAATATTTCGGCTCGAGCGGTTTTCCCTGCGCGTCATATTCCAGGAACTTGATCGTGGTCGCGATCTTCTTAGAGGCTTCATCAAATTCGCTTTTGGTGACAAGCACGTCCGCTACGCGCGTGTCGGCCTGGAGACGTTCGATGATCTTGCGCAAAATGCGTTCCCGCTGGATCCATTGGTGGATCCCGACCCCCGCCAGCACCACCGCGATCGCTAAGACCCCGACTGAAACCATATTGAATATTTTTGAAGTTTTCATGAGAAGAATGGCTCCTTCGTCGAAACAGTTTGGAAACGCCTTGTCGTACGGGACATTCAAGAAGTCCTGACGACAAGGTGCTTAACCATTGAGGTTAAGCGCGCCCGCCGCGAATCGAACGCGGAACCTTCACCTTCGGAGGGTGACGCTCTATCCAATTGAGCTACGGGCGCAGCAA
>ERZ795054.1430-NODE-1430-length-22623-cov-8.443061_pt1 | contig 22623 bp, 15 predicted proteins | sample MGYA00375138_ERZ795054 | MGnify/ENA primary metagenome ERZ795054 (study PRJEB30183, sample SAMN05720215) | anaerobic digester metagenome | isolation source: active sludge of municipal wastewater-treating anaerobic digesters | place: USA | collected 2014-12-23 ... | reverse complement strand
GGACACGCTGTCGGCGGTGATCACGAGCGCGGCCGACGGGGCCGGGAACGTGATGGTCTCGGATACCCGGACGGTGGCGACGCTGGACATCACGAAGCCGACGGCGGCGGTGAGCGGGGCCCCGAGCTATGCGGGCGTTGGGAACCTGGTCTTCACGCTGACGATGACGGAGAACCTGAGCGGGATGAACGTGAAGCCGACGGTCACGATCACGGACGGGGTGACGGCGTACGCGGTGCCCGCGGCGAACGTGGTGCCGGGGACGGTGAGCGGGACCTCGTATCCGTACACGGTGACCTACGCGGTGCTGGGTACGGAGACGGGCTGGGCGAGCGGGGACACGCTGTCGGCGGTGATCACGAGCGCGGCCGACGGGGCCGGGAACGTGATGCTCTCGGCGACGCGGACGGTGGCGACGCTGGATATCTCTCCTCCTGCCATCTCCGACTTCATCCTCAGCGCCGGGGCCACGACGAGCAACAAGGCGACGATCGGCCTCACCTTCACCGCGGCCGATACGACCGGCAAATTCTCCTACGTCATCAGGGACGTCGTCCATGGAGCCGACGAGCCCGACGTCCCCACTAGCTGGCCGACGGCGGTCTCCGCCGGCGATCTGTCGATCACCTACGCGATCACGGATGCCTCCTTCTCGACCGCGGGCAATAGCGTGGATGTCTACATCTTCACGCGCGACGAGCTCCTGAACACCTGCACGGCCGCCGTGGCCACGGGTACGATCGCGCGCTCGGATCCGCCCGCGATCAGCGGCATCAGCGCGGAGCGCAACACTTCCCCAGCCTGTCCGAGGATCAACTTGACGATAGGGACGACGGCGATCGCCAAGGTGCGCTACTGGAGCGGGAATTACTCGAAGGCGGCGGCGATAGACGCGGATTCCGAGATATTGGAGGACGATATCTCCTGGGCCGCTAGCGCGGCTATCGAGGATTACGTTCTCTCGAAGCTCAGCGCAAATGGCGCCTTCGGTTTCCTCGTCGTCGACGCGGCCGGCAACGAGAGCGCAGCCTACGGCTTCACCTATGCGAGCAACACCTATACCCCCGCGACGGACAACCCCAAGACGGTCGCCCTCGTCGAGAAGTACGAGTCCGACCAGAGCACCGGGCGGGCAGCTCGCGCCGCCTCCTTGGCGCCCTACGCCGTCCTGCCGAGCTGGGGCGAGGCGGGGCCGGGCGGGGCGCTCCGGGATATCGACTTCGCGAAGGCCGCCGACCAGGCGAGCGGGCTTCTACGGCCCGCGGCCGCGTCGCCGGCCGCCGCCATCGCCCAAGCAGCGGGCCTTCGCCGCGAGGATGCCGGGCTCTCCATCGTGGCGCGGCGGAGGAAGGCGGCCGAGGCCGCGCCCGCCGCGAAGCCCCGCGCGGCCGTAGCCGAGGCGCCGGCCGGGCCGGCCGCCGAGACCTCGCACGAGGTCGAGGCGGAGCTCCTCTCGGCGGCGGCCGCGGCCGAGACGGCCTTGGCCCGGGCGATCGAGGACGAGGGGAAGGCCCCGAGCCTCGACGATATCGCCCTCGAGGCCTCCTACTCCCCGGCCCCGGTCCTGCCCGGGCTGCCCGCTCGGAACCCCGCGCACTCGGCGCCTGAGGGAGGAAGACCCGCCCCGCGGCAGGCCTTCTGGCTCGCCCCCGCAGGCGGGAGCTGGAAGCGCAAGACCGGGCTCAGGCCCCTCGCGACCTGAGCCGCGCGCGGCGGCAGGTCATAGGCCATCGAGAGCGCCCCCCGCCGGACAAGCGGGGGGCGCTTTTTTCGCCCCTAGCCCGAGCCCCGGCCGAGGAGCTATCATCGTCCCATGCTCAGAGACGATATCCCCTCAGAATCGGGCCGCGGGACGGCCGTGGCCTTCGCCACCTACGGCATGTGGGGACTCCTGCCCCTGTACTGGAAGCAGCTCCACGAGGTCGATCCCCTGCAGATCATCTGCCACCGGGTCGTCTGGGCCCTCCTCTTCGCCTTCCTCGTCCTCGCGGCCCGAGGGAGGCTCGGCGCCCTCGCGGCCATCTACCGCGACCGAAGGAGGAGGGGGGCCGCGATCGCGGGGGGCATCCTCATCGCCGCGAACTGGGGCATCTACATCTGGGCGGTCAACGCCGGCTTCATAGCCGAGTCGGCCCTGGGCTACTACATCAACCCCCTCCTGTCGATCGCCCTCGGGGCCCTCTTCTTCAAGGAGAGCTTCGACAGCTTCACCGCCTGGGCCGTCGCGATCGCGGCCGTCGGCGTGGCCGCGGCCTCGATCATGATGGGGGTGCCGCCCTGGATATCCCTGGTCCTCGCCCTCACCTTCGCCCTCTACGGGGCGGTCAAGAAGAAGGCCGGCTTCGACCCGGTCGAGGGACTGGCCGCCGAGACCCTCGCGGTCGCGCCCCTGGCCCTGGCCTACCTCGCCGCCGAGCACCTGGCCGGGCGCGGGGCCCTGGGCGGGCCCGGGCTCAAGCCGAACCTCATGCTGGTCCTGTCGGGCGTCGTGACCGCGATCCCCCTGCTCTGCTTCGGCTACGCCTCGAATCGCATAACGCTCCAGCGCATGGGCTTCGTCCAGTACCTCTCGCCGAGCATCCAGCTCGTCCTGGGGCTCGTCGTCTACGGGGAGAAGCTGACGCCGCCCCTGGCGGTGGCCTTCGCCTCGGTCATCGCGGCGGCGGCCCTCTACGCGACGACGAGGCGCCGGGCTGGCTGAGGGCTTCGAGGCAGCGGCTGGGCTAGGCCCGGTAGACGATTTCCCCGCGCTTGACGACGGCGGCCGCGAGGTTCATGCCGACGTGGTAGGGCAGGAAGGAGGCCGAGGGAGCGTCGAGGACGACGAGGTCGCCGGCCTTGCCCGGCTCGAGGGAGCCGATCCGGTCCGCGAGGCCGAGGGCGGCGGCGCCGTTGAGCGTGAGGGCCGTGAGGGCCTCCGCGACCGAGAGGCCCATGTACAGGACGGCGAGGGCGAAGACGAGGGGAATGGACTGGCTGTAGCAGGAGCCGGGGTTGAGGTCCGAGGCGAGGGCCAGGGCGCAGCCTGATTCGATCATGGCGCGGGCCTCGGCGTAGCGCTCGCGGAGGGTGAAGGCGGTCAGGGGCAGGCAGGTGGCGACGACCCCCGCCGCGGCCATGCGCTCGAGGTCGGGCCGCGAGGCCTTGAGGAGGTGGTCGGCGCTCGTCGCGCCGAGCTCGGCCGCGAGGCCGGCGCCGCCCAGGGACTCGATCTCGTCTGCGTGGAGCTTGAGGCCGAAGCCCCGGGCCCGGGCGGCCTCGAGGTAGCGCCGCGAGTCGGCGAGCTCGAAGACGCCCTTCTCGCAGAAGACGTCGCAGAAGCGGGCCGCCGGGGCGCCCGTTTCGCCGCTCGGGGACAGGGACTCGCCCGGTGCCAGGGGGCGGATGGCGGGTAGGACCTCGGTTATCACGTAGTCGACGTAGGCCCCGGGCCTGCCCTCGAACTCGGGCGGCACGGAGTGGGGACCCAGGTAGGTGGGGACGATCTCGACGGGGACGCGGCCGGCCAGGACGCCCATGGCCTCGAGCTGGCGGAGCTCGGTCTCCTTGTCCAGGCCGTAGCCCGACTTGCCCTCGACGGTCGTGACGCCCAGGGAGAGCATGGTCCACAGGCGCTTCTCGCCGAGCTCGACGAGCCGCTCGAGGCTGGCGGCCCGGGTGGCCTCGACGCTGCGGCGGATGCCGCCGCCCCGGCGGTGGATCTCCATGTAGCCCAGGCCCCCGGCCCGCCAGAGGAACTCGTCGGCGCGGTGGCCGGCGAAGACGAAGTGGCTGTGGCTGTCGACGAAGCCGGGGACGACGGCGCGGCCGCCGGCCTCGAGGGAGGGCAGGGCGGCGAGCCCGCCCTCGCCCAGGCCCAGGGCGGCCGCTGCCGGGGCGAGGCCAGCCGCCGGCCCCGCGTAGACAATCTCGCCGCCCAGCACGAGGATAGCCGCGTCGGGGACGGTCGCGATGTCGCGCATCGCCTGGCCGCGGCGGGCCTCGGCGCCCAGGGGGGTGGCGAGCTCGCCGATGCCGGTGACGAGGAGGTCGGCGCCCTCGGCGGCGGCCCGAGCTCCGCTCACTTGGCTCCCCGGAACAGGGGGTCGAGGCCGAGGGTGCCCTGGATCGAGGCGAGGTAGCCCTCGCGGCCGAGCTCGGCGAGGCGGTCCTCTGCGCGGGCGAGCTCGGTCTGGGCGCGGCGTGCGGGGAGGGAGCCGGGCTCGGCCTGCTCGGCGAGGTAGGCCCTGATGCCCTCGGCGGAGCGCTTCATGTACTCGATCTCGCGGCCGCGGTAGGCCTCGAGCCGCGCGCGGTACCAGTCCGAGCCCAGGACGTAGTCGCGCTCGAAGAGGCGGCGCACCTCCGGGTCCTGGATGCCCTTGCCCTCGTACTTCTCCCCGACCATGGCGAGGAGGACCGCCTTGAGGGGCGGTATGGCCGCCTCGATCGAGCCGTCCTCGAGGTAGGCCCGGGCCGCCTTGGCCTGGGCCTCGGCGATGTTCTCGACGCCGTCGACGAAGTCGGGGAGGGACTGGAGCTCGGGGCGGAGCATGTCCTCGGAGAAGACCGACGAGGGCGTGTCGAAGATGCGGCCGAGGTAGATGGCGGCGAACAGGGGCGTTATGCGCCATCCGAGCCGGCTCGCCGGCACGGAGCGGCCCTCGTACTCGAGGTCCTCGATCTTCTCGAGGTAGCCCTGGCGCTTCAGGAACTCGGGATTGCGCTCCTCCGGCCCCATGCGGGCCCAGAGCTCGGGCACGAGGAGGGAGAGGTCGTGCTCCATCTTGTACTTGCGGCCGATGTGGCCCGCCGCCGTGCTGAAGCCGCCGTAGCCGGTGAGGATGAAGGAGAGGAGGGCGTTGTTGAGGTCGGTCGTGGGCACGAGGGCGTTGAAGGGGCCCTTGGTTAGGGCGCCCTCGCTGCCGGCCCCGGTGGTCGAGGGGCTCTTGCCGGTCAGCGAGCAGACGAAGTCCATGAAGAGCTCGGGCAGGTCCTGGTAGTGGATGGGCCCGTAGACGGCCAACGGCCTGATGCCCGACTTGGGGTCGGGGGGATTGTTGCGGCGGCCGGGGAGGGCGGCCCCGACGGGGTGGAGGATGGGGGCGTCGGCGGGGATGCGGCGATAGAGCCGCGAGCTGACGTCGGCGAGGTAGCGGGGAAGGGGGTTCACGTAGGTCGGGTCGAGCTGGAGGTAGCGGGGATTCTTGGAGGGTGCCCCGTCGACCAGGCGCGGCCGGTCGGAGGCGACGAACCACTCGAAGGCCTGGTCCTTGGCCATGGCCGCGATGAACTCGCGCATGGGCTCGGAGTATTCCGAGAGGCTGACCGCCTTCTCGGCCATGGCGGCGGCCGTGGCGCGGGAGAGGGGCTCGAAGTTCGAGATGAAGTTGTCCTGCCTCGCCATATCCTTCTCGGCCTGCTTGTCGTAGCCTCGGACCACGGCGTCGTCGGGGCGCTGGAAGAAGCGGGCCTCGACGTTCGCGCAGAACTTGAGGCTCCGGGCCTGGTCGGCCCAGGCGGGCAGGCCGGCGAGCCGGGCCGCGGGGGCCACGACGCTCGCGGTGATGTCGTCCTCCCACTGGATCTTGACCGCGGGCATGAAGTCCTGCCTGAGCTTGAAGGTGCGGCGCATGCCCGTATCGTCGCGGCCGACGCGGAGGTAGGAGCCCTGCACCGGCCGGCCCTCGTACTTGAGGATGTTGCCCGTGGTGCCGTTCACCGCGTCGACGGAGAAGCGCGACATCCAGTCGCCCTCCCAGTCGGGGCGGTAGAAGCGCTTGACGAGGAAGACGAGGGCCTTGATCCGCTCGGGGACGGAGCGGAGCCAGGCGTTGTACTCATCGGTGTACAGGGGCGAGGGCGAGAGGAGCTTGATGACCGAGCCCAGGGAGCGCTTGTCCGAGAGGATGGGACGCGAGTCGGCGCCGTGGTTCTCCTCCCGGTTGCGGTTGCGGTCGCCGTAGTTGCGCTCGATGATGGCCTTGACCGCGGCGAGGTCCTCGGCGTAGTCGCCGATGATGATGGGCGAGTAGGAGATGGCGTCGAGGATGGACTTGGCGATCTCGGACTTGCCGCCGCCGGAGACGGTGCAGGGCTTGTGGCACAAAAGGCCCTCGGCGGCCGTGCCCACCAGGCGCCAGGCGCCGGAGCCGAGGTGGCGGTCCATGCGCACGATGTAGCCGGTGGGGTGGACGTAGAACTCCTCGGGGAGGATGCGGAGGCTCCGGGCCTCGCCCTCCCACTTCCAGCGGGCGGTCTGGTCCTCGAGGGAGATCACCGCGTCCTCGGGGAGGTAGACGATGCTCGGGTGGGCCAGGTCCAGGGCGTAGCCCTCGGGCTTGAGGGCGACCTTGCCCTTCATCAGCTCGAGGACCCCGTCGAGGCTGTGGCCGCGGCTCTTGAGGTTGGTGTCGGGCACGAAGCGGGTGCCGAGGTTGTAGGAGGGGAAGACCAGGGCGCCGCCGGCGTGCTCCTCCTCGGCGAGGCCCATGAGGTTGGCGGAGTAGGAGATCATGGTCTTGATCTCCTTCTTCGAGTAGCCGAAGTAGTTGTCCGCGATGATGGTGACGATGATCCCCCGCTCGTCGCGGGCGCAGATCTTGAAGGGCTTGCCCCCGTTGTAGAGCTCGCCCGGCTCCTTCCAGGCCATGCCGTCGCGCCGCTGCCGCTCGGTTGCCTCCTCCCATTTGGGCAGGCCGAGCTCCTTCTTCTTGAGCGTGGTGAGGTGCGTGGCGAGGATGATGCAGCCCGTGGTGCCCGACCAGCGCAGGGGATCGAGGGCCGCGTCGTTCTCGGCCACGTAGGGATCGCCGGAGTTGCCGAAGATCGACTCGACGAAGTCGAGGTTGGCCGCCAGCGAGGCCGGGGCGAAGAAGCGGACCTCCATGGAGCGCTCCTCGCAGAAGCCGGGCACCTCGGGCCTGACCGGGGGCCTGAGGAGGAGGGAGAGGAAGGTGTGGGCCCGCTTCTCCTCGTTGGCGGTGAAGGGGAGCTCGAGGAGCTCCTTGGGCGGGTCGACCGCCGCCTTCAAGAGGCGGGCGAAGGCGAGCTTGGGCACGGCCTTCTTGTCCGGGGGCACGGGGAGGCCCCCCTCGACCACGTGGAAGACCCCCTCCGTGGTGCGGCGGTCGCTGGCAGGGTTGTGGAGGACGCCGTTGCGGATCCGGTAGGAGGTCAGGGTGGGGGAGGCGTGCTTGTGCCCCGAGGGGGGCATGGAGAGCTCCCGGGCCATGCCGTAGCGGTCGAGGACGAGGGTGCCCGAGGGGAGGCGGGGCAGGGCGTCGAGGCCGAGGTCACCGAGGTATGAGTCGAGGAAGGCCTGGATGCGCTGGTCGGCTGGGGGGAGGTAGCCGGCGAGGAGGCGGTCCTTCGCGCGGAAATTCTCGAGCATGTCGCTCGCCAGCTCGACGAAGGCGGTGCCCTCCTTGCTGAAGATGGGCATGCCTTGGCTCGCCAGCTTGATATTGATGTAGGCGATGAGCCTGCCCCGCTCCGCGGGGTCGTAGCGGTTGAGCCGCAGGCCGAAGTCGCGCTTTACGGGCATCTTTCCCTCCACCTTGGAACGCTATTCCACTAGCATAATGAGGCAGGCCGATGTCGCCAAGGAGCGGGACCGCGAAATTCGTCCCGAGGAGCCCTTCCCCGGGGCCATCCGGCCCCCTTGCGCGGCCTGAAGCGAGAGATTTTACAATGTAATTGTTCCGGTATACGGAAATACCTAGTCGGCGGGAGCGGAGCGAGATATACTTCAGGCATGTCTCTATGGGAGAGGTCGTCACTATGAGAAAGCCCCTTCTCTTTTCCTTAATGCTCCTCCTCGCCGCCTCCGCCTTCGCCGTCCCCCTCACCGCCTCCTGGATCGAGGGCAAGGTCGAGCGCGGCTCGGGCTCCGCGTGGAAGCTCGTGAATATCGGCGACAAGATCGATTCCGCCGAGTCGGTCCGCCTCGCGGCCGGGGCCATGGCCGAATTCGCCGAGGGCAACCGCCGCATCTCGATCTCGGCTCCCGGGACCTACTCCCTGGCCGAGCTCGTGAAGGCCGGCGGCGACCAGGCCAAGAAGCGCTCCACGGCCCTCGGCAAGCTCGGTAAGCTCGTCGACCCGAAGGCGGCCGACTCCGCCACCGCCATAGCCGGGGTCCGCGGCGCCGCCCAGGGCGAGGCCGAGACCATGTGGGCCACCGAGGGCGAGGGGCCCGAGGCCATCGCCGAGGAAGCCAAGAGCTACGCCCGCGAGTCCCGCTTCGCCGACGCCGCCAGCCTCTTCGGCCAGGCCGCCGAGCTGGCCCAGGGCGAGGAGAAGGCCGGCTACGTCTACTCCAAGGCCTGGTCCCTCGCGGCCGGCGGGGCCACCATCGAGGCCATCAAGGTCCTCCGCGCCATGAGCGTCGCCGGGGCGGGCCCCTGGGCGGGCCAGCGCGCCCTCCTCCTGGCCAGGCTCGATATCGATACCGGCTCCACGGCCGAGGCCCGCCAGGTCCTCGACGCGGCCATCAAGGCCGGGCTCGCCGGCGAGGATCTCGAGCTCGCCAAGGCCATGCTCGCCGAGGCCAAGTAGGCTCCGGCAGCGCAGGCCGACAAAAGAGCCTCCTCCCTTCCGGGAGGGGGCTTCGTTTTTTATAGGCGCGGCCTAGCGGGAGCCGACCAGGCGCTCGAGCGCCCCGCGGTCGGCGGGCTCGGGGAGGGTTATGCGGCCGAGGCCCTCCCCGGAGGCGTTGTACTCCGCGCAGGTCTCGACGGCGTGAGCGTTGCGGGCCCAGGCGCGGCGGGCGACGCCGCCCATCGCGTCCCAGGGCAGGGCCATGCGGATCACCTCGTCGACCCGCTCCGAGCCGTCCAGGACGAGGCCGAAGCCCCCGTTTACCGACTTGCCGATGCCCACGCCCCCCCCGTTGTGGAGGGCGACGAGGCTCATGCCCCGGGCCGCGTCGCCCGCGAAGCACTGGGTCGCCATGTCGGCCATCACGTTGGAGCCGTCCTTGACGTTGCTCGTCTCGCGGAAGGGCGAATCCGTGCCGCCGCAGTCGTGGTGGTCGCGGCCGAGCATGACGGGGCCTATCTCGCCGGAGCGCACCATGGCGTTGAACTTGAGGGCTATGTCGCGGCGGCCGAGGGCGTCCTGGTAGAGGATGCGCGCCTTTGTGCCGACGACGAGCTTGTTCTTCTCGGCGTCGCGGATCCAGGCCCAGTTGTCCCGGTCCTGGCCCCGGCGGGAGGGATCGATGGCGGCCATCGCGGCCCGGTCGGTGGCGGCCAGGTCCTCGCTCTTGCCGGAGAGGCAGACCCAGCGGAAGGGGCCGTAGCCGTAGTCGAAGAGCTCGGGCCCCAGGATGTCCTCGACGTAGCTCGGGAAGACGAAGCCGTCCTTCTCGTCGACGCCGTTGCGCGATACCTCGCGGACGCCCGCGTCCCAGACGGCCTTGAGGAAGGAGTTGCCGTAGTCGAAGAAGTAGGTGCCCTTCGACGTTAGGCGCTTTATCGCATCGAAATGGCGCCGCAGGGAGGCGTCGACGCGGCGGCGGAACTCCTCGGGGTCCTCGCGCAAGAGGCGCGTGCGCTCCGCGAAGGAGGTGCCGGCGGGGCAGTAGCCGCCCTCGTAGGCCGCGTGGCAGCTCGTCTGGTCGGACAAAAGGTCGATGCGCGCGTCGTGCGAATCCGCCCACTCGAGGAGCTCGACGACGTTTCCCAGGAAGGCCACGGCGAGGCCCTCGCCCCGCCCGCGCGCGGCCTCGGCGAGGCTGAAGGCCTCCTCGGGGCTCCGCGCGAGGGAGTCGACCCAGCCTTGGGAGAGGCGGGTCTGGATCCGCGACTCGTCGACCTCGGCGATGATCGAGGCCGCGCGGGCGATGACGGCGGCCTTGCCCTGGGCCCCCGACATGCCGCCCAGGCCCGAGGAGACGAAGAGCTTGCCCGCGAGGTCCCCGTCCGATCGGACGCCGAGCTTGAGGCGGCCGGCGTTCAGGAGGGTGTTGAAGGTGCCGTGGACGATGCCCTGGGGGCCTATGTACATCCAGCCGCCCGCGGTCATCTGCCCGTAGTTGGCGACCCCGAGGGCGGCGGCCACGGCGAAGTCCTTGGAGTTGTCGAACATGCCGACCATGAGGCCGTTCGTGACGATGGCGCGGGGCGCGAGCTCGTGGCTCTTGAACAGGCCCAGGGGATGCCCCGACTCGACGACGAGGGTCTGGTCGCGGCCCAGGAGCTCGAGGTAGCGCTTGATGAGGCGGTACTGCATCCAGTTCTGGCAGACCTGGCCCGTCTCGCCGTAGGTGACCAGCTCGTAGGGGTAGAGGGCCACCGCGAAGTCCAGGTTGTTGTCGATCATCACCTGGAGGGCGCGGCCCTCGAGGCACTCGCCCTTGTAGGAGCCTATGGGCAGGCCGCGGATGGCGCCCGCGGGCCTGAAGCGGTAGCCGTAGACGCGCCCGCGCGTCCTGAGCTCCTCGAGGAACTCGGGCGCGAGCTCCTCGTGCCACGCGCGCGGGACGTAGCGCAGGGCGTTCTCCAGGGCGAGCGCTTCCTGGGCCGCCGTGAGGCGGGCCTCGCGCTTGGGCGCTCGGCGGATGCCGCTCTCGAACTCGGGATAGGGCGGGAGCTCGGAGAGGCCGAGGCCGGGGCCCCGGTCGATGGCGTCGCGCATCGCGTCGCTTCGGTTCATGGCTGGCTCCTTAGGGCGCCGGCCGCGAGGAGGGCGGCGGCGGCGTCGATGTCGGGATACATGACCCGGTCGGGCCCGAGCTCGGGCACGGCCGCCCGGATGGCGCGGTAGGCGGCGGCCGTGGCGGAGGAGAGGCCCTCGGGTCCCGGGCCCCCGGCGCGGCCCCGCAGGTCCACGCCCTGGCAGGCGGCGAGGAGCTCGATCGCGAGGACCCGGCGCAGGTTGTCGAGGATGCTCCTCGCCTTGCGCGCGGCTATCGTGCCCATGGACACGTGGTCCTCCTGGTTGGCGCTCGAGGGGATCGAGTCCACGCTCGCCGGGTGGGCGAGGACCTTGTTCTCGCTCACCAGGGCCGCGGCGACGTACTGGGCGATCATGAAGCCCGAGTTGAGGCCCCCGTTCGGGGCGAGGAAGGCGGGCAGGCCGTTCGACAGGGCCGGGTTGACCAGGCGCTCGACCCGGCGCTCGGAGGCGCTCGCGAGCTCGGCCAGGGCGATGCCGAGGAAGTCCATGGCGAGGGCCACGGGCTGGCCGTGGAAGTTCCCCCCGGAGATGATCGCCTCGTCCTCGGCGAAGATGATCGGGTTGTCGGTGACGGCGTTGAGCTCGCGGCCGAGGACGGAGGCCGCGTAGCCGATCGCGTCGCGGCTCGCCCCGTGGATCTGGGGGACGCAGCGGAGGGCGTAGGCGTCCTGGACGCGGAGCTCCCCCTGCCGCGTCGCGAGCTTCGAGCCTTCGAGGAGGCCGCGGAGGGCCGCGGCAGAGGACTCCTGGCCCGGCTGGCCGCGGAGGGCGTGGATCCGGGGATCGTAGGCGTCGACGATGCCGCGGAGGGCCTGGAAGCTGAGCGAGGCCGCGAGCTCGGCGGCCTCGAGGAGGCCCAGGGCGTCGCGGCAGGCGAGGGCGCCGACCGCGGTCATGGCCTGGGTGCCGTTGATGAGGGCCAGGCCCTCCTTCGCGGCGAGCTCAACGGGAGGAAGGCCCGCGGCGGCGAGGGCCTCGGCCCCGGCCATCCTCCGGCCGCGGTAGCTGGCCTCGCCCAGGCCGATGAGGACGAGGATCAGGTGGGAGAGGGGGGCGAGGTCGCCCGAGGCCCCGAGGGAGCCCTGCTGGGGCACGAGGGGGATCACGCCCGCGTTCAAAAGGGCCAGGAGGGACTCGACGGTCGAGGGCCGTATGCCGGAGTTGCCGACCGCCAGGGCGTTGGCGCGCAGGAGGATCATCGCGCGGACGACCTCCTCGGGGAAGGCCTCGCCGACCCCGCAGGCGTGGCTCATGATGAGGTTCCGCTGGAGGAGGGCGTTCTCCTCGGGCGAGATGACGACGTCGCAGAACTTGCCGAAGCCCGTCGTGATGCCGTAGCGCACGAGGTTCCGGTCGACGCAGGCGTCGACCAGGGCGCGGGAGGCCGCCATGCGCGAGCGGGCCTCGGGTGCCAGCTCGACCCGGATCTCCCCCGGGCTCCGGGCGACGCTGGCCACGAGCTCGAGGGTGAGGGAATGGCCGTCGATGAGGAGGGTATCCATGGTACCGCCTAGGGCTGATGTGCCGGCGCGAGTATAGCACGGGCCAGCCGGGGCTGTCAGGTGAGAACTATGAGAAGCTTTCCTTTTTTGTTTCTATATATGGAAATAGTGAGTGATCCCAAGATTGTTGGCGCCGGCGGATGGAGGCTCAAAGCCCGAGCACGGAGAGGAGGCCGGTCCCGAAGGTGTCGCCGTCGATCCTGCCCTCGAGGTAGGCCTTGACGAGGGCCTTTACCTCAGCGGGGAGGGCCTCCCAGTAGCGATTCTGCCAACGGGGATCTTCCTCCCAGAGCTCCTGTTGGCGGCTCGGCGCCATGCGGCCCTCGGAGTACTCGACGAAGGAGCGGGCCATGCCCAGGATGGCCTGCGGGGGGAGGGCGGTAGGCGCGCGGGCAGGGGGGCGGGCCTTCCCGGGTTCGGGGGCGTACTCGTCGAGGAGGGCGGCGAGCTGCTCTTCGCTCACCTCGGGGGCGTTCTTGCGGATGATGTCGGCGACGTAGCCGCGGACCGTGGCGCGGACGCTCTCCATGGTAGCGCCCACGCCCTTTTCGAGCTCGCCGGCCATGCGCCTGGCCATGGCGCCGGGGCCCTCGCCGCCCAGGGAGGCGAAGGCGGTCTTGTCCCGGGCGCGGCGCTGGCAGGCCTTGGCTATGACCTCGAACTCGCCCTCATCGGCCTTGTTGAGGATGTAGTCCAGTACGGCTTCGAGCTCTTTGCGGGACATGGGGGGAGTATCGCCCCGAGGGGTTCCGCTGGCAAGGGAGGCCGGGCCTCCGGACTGTCGCCCCTTACCGAAGTGGGAGCGGCCGGGATACCATCGGGCCATGGACAAGCAGCGCGCCGCCCCCCTCTACGGCCTGGCCGTGGCCCTCCTCTGGGGCCTCTCCTTCCTCAGCATCAAGGTCTCGGTGGCGGTCATCCCGCCCATGACCCTGGCGGTCGCGCGCTTCGTGCTCGCCGTCGCCGTCCTTCCCCTCCTGGCCCTCATGACGAAGGAGAAGCTCCGGGTCGCGCCTCGGGACCTCCCTCTCCTCGCGGCGGGGGGCCTCGTCGGCGTCACGATCTACTTCCTCTGCGAGAACAACGGCGTGGCCCTCCTCTCGGCCTCGGAGTCCTCCCTCGTCATCGGCACCATCCCCGTCCTCACCCTCCTCGCCGAGCGGCTCTTCCTCGGGCCGAAGGGGGCCGGCTCTCCCCTGGGCGCGCGGGCCTACCTCGGCGCGGCCCTCTCGGTCCTCGGCGTGGCCCTCATCGTCCTGCGCTCCGGCTCGGGCGGCGCGGGCTCCTCGCCCCTGGGCTACCTCTTCATGGCGGGGGCCGCCGTATCCTGGGTGGCCTACGCCTTCCTGACCAGGCCGGCCGGGGCGCGCTACGGCAAGGTCTGCGTCACCTTCTGGCAGAGCCTCTTCGGGCTCGCCGGCTGCCTTCCCTTCGCCCTCGCCGAGTCGGCCTCGTGGCGGGCGCCGAGCCTCGCGGTGGCGCTCAACGTGGCCTACCTCGGCCTCCTCTGCTCCGCGGCCGGCTACTGGCTCTACATCTCGGCCATGGACGTCCTGGGGGCCGGCCGCACGAGCGTCTTCATCAACCTCATCCCCGTCGTGTCGGTGGTCGCTGCCTATTTCGTCCTCGGCGAGCGCCTCGGCGCCGGCCAGCTCGCGGGCGGGGCGGTGGCGGTCGCCGGCGTCTACCTCGCGACCGTACCGGCGCCCAGGCGGGCCTCCCCGGGCTCGAGGCGAGCCTAGGGCGGGCGCGGGGCGCGGGCCGCCTCTGCCTTCAGTCCCCGAGCTGGACGCCCAGCCATTTGGACCAGTCGGCCTGGTCCTGGGCTATCATGCCCAGCCCCACCTTGGCGGTGGTCTCGGCGACGAGGTAGTTCTTGCCGCCGAAGGCGAAGCGCTGGCCCCCGCCGGGCACGTCGACCGCGAAGAGGGCGTGGGAGTAGGCGCTCGAGAGCATGAGGATGGCGTCGATGCCCAGGCGCTCGAGGAGGGCGACCGCGACCACGGCGCGGGCGTCGCAGTCGCCCCTGGCCTCGTAGGCCGAGGCGAGGGGGGGCACGAAGTCGATGCCCTCGAGGTCCCGCTCGTAGACGAAGAGCTGGACCCAGGCCAGGATTCGGCGGGCCGTCTCCGTCGGGTCGTCGCGGGGCAGGCTTCGGGCGAGCTCGAGGGCCAGGCGGTCGAGCCGGGCCGCCGACTCGCGGTAGACCATGCGGTAGAAGCGAGCCCAGGCCTCCAGGGCGAGTTCGGGATCCTCGGCGTAGGCCTTGAGGACCCCGTGCTCCCGCGCGGCCGTCTCCTCCTCCTGGGATGCCTCCCGCGAGCTCCAGGGGAGCTCGACCGAGGCGCCCCCGGGGAGGAGGACCTTCTTGAGGGCCTTCCGCTCGGGGGGCCAGGGAAGGAGGTACTGGCTCAGGGGACCGGGGGCCCGACGCGCGCCTCGGTCGATCGAGAAGGAGTCGAGGCAGGAGAGGAAGAAGGGGAGGCAGGAGTCGAAGTCGGCTTCGGCCGCGTGGACGAGGAGGGCGTAGTGCCGCTCCGGGGCCCCGGCCTTCGCCGCGGGCGCGCCGGCCTGCGGCGCGGCAGCGGGCGCCTGGGCCTTCCTCCCCTCGATATAGATGGCGAAGCCCTTGCGCTTCCCGCCGTCCAAGCCGAAGGCGAGCTCGGCGAAAACCGCCTTCCGGCCCTCGTAGGAAAAGCTCTCGCTCTCGCCCGCGGAGCCGAGCCTGCGGATCGAGTCGGCGGCGAGGGCCTCGGCTCCCGCGTAGCGTCCGCTCTCGTAGGCGAGGATGTCGAACTCCATGATCCCCTCGGGATCGGCGAAGGCGAAGCGCGTCTTGCCGTCCCCGTCCTGGAGCTGGAAGCCCGCGGGCATGTCGACGAAGAAGCCCGAGTCGGACCAGAGCTCCTCCGAGGCGAGGGCGCCGGTCCAGGAAGCGGCGAGGAGGAGGAGGGCGAGGAAGAGCCGGGGGAGCGGTGGCGTTCTGCTCATACTCGATGATCGGCGCGCCGAGGCGTCGGGAGTAGGGTCAGGCCCGCCCCGCGCCTCGGCCGGCGGAGCGAGCGCGCCGCTTGGCGGTCGGGTTCGGCGCCTTCGGCAGGCGGGCATCGGCCTCGGAGAGGGCCCGGGAGCGGAATTCCTCGAGGGAGGGGGGCGAGTCGAAGCGCGCGAGGATCTCGTGCCGCGAGCCTTCCTGCACGGCGAGGCAGTAGTCGCCGAGGATGTCGCTCTCGAGGTCGACGGAGAGGACGGGCTTGCCGAGGGCGGGGTCGAAGGCGAGGAGGCGGTAGCGGAAGCGCTCGGCGTGGCGGGCCTGGGTGGGCGGCACCGACACGAGGGCGATGCCGAAGCCGCGGAGCTCCGAGCGCTCCACCGAGGAGAGGGCGAGCTGGCGCATCCAGCTCAGGTCGCGTATGGCTTCCACGGCCTCTCTGGCTCCTTGTCCTCCATTATAATCCCCTAGTCCCCGCCTTCAAAGCCCCTTTCCACGCTCCGCTGGAGGCGGCGCACCACTTCGGCGGCCTGCTCCCCCGCGCGGCGCGCCGTGGCCGCCGCCGAGAGGGCTTCGACGACGAGGCAGGCGCCGGCGGCCGCCTTGGGCGAGGCGAGGGCCGGCTCGAGGAGGGGCGACTCGGGGCCGATCCCGAGATCGAGGAGGTCCTCGACGTTCGTTCCGCCGGGGCTCCCGCCCCGCCGGCGGATCGCCTCCTCGAGGAGGAGCCGGTCCTCCAGCCGCGCGAGCCGCTCCGGCGCGCCGAGGGCGCGGGCCGCGCCGGCCTCGAGGAGGATGCGGAAGGTTTCCAGCTCCCGAGGCTCGAGCTCGGCGGGAGCGGCGGCGAGGCCCCGGGCGGCGGATTGCGCGAGCTCGCCGAGGATCGCCGTCGAGGAGATGAGGGCGCCCAGGGGGCTGTTGAGCTCGTGGGCGATCGAGCCGGCGATGGCCGCCGAGGCGGCGATCCGCTCCGAGCGGAGGAGGGCCTCGCGCGAGGCCTCGAGCTCGGCGAGGGTCGATTCGAGGCGTCCGTTCTTGAGGCCGAGCTCCGCGTTTGCCCGCCTGAGCTCCTCGGTCCGCGCGGCCACCTCGGCCTCGAGCTCCTCGTTGAGCTTGCGCAGCCGCGACTCGCTTTCGGCGAGCCGGGCCACGGTCTCGCGGAGCCGGGGGAACCAGCTCTTGACCGAGGCGCGCTCCTCCACCCCGAGGAGGCGCTCGCGGAGGGAGTCGAGCCCCCCCTCCCGCCTGCCCTCCTCGTCAGAGGGCCCGGGCATAGACCTCGGCGATCTCCGCGACCGACATCGGACGGGGATTGGTGGCCATGCAGGGATCGCGCGAGGCGTTCTCGGCGAGGGCTGCGATATCCTCCGCCCTCGCCCCGATCCGGGCGATCCCCGAGCCCATGCCGAGGAGCTCCCGGAGCCGGGCTACGGCCCGGGCGAAGGCTGCGCCTGGGGGGTCGGCCGGCCGGGGCTCCTCGCCGAGGGCCCGCGCGAGCTCCTCGTAGCGGCCGGCCGCCGCTGGCCCGTTGGCCAGGGCGACTGCCTCGAGGAGGAGGGCGTTGCATAGGCCGTGGGGCGCGTCGAGGAGGCCGCCGAGGGCGTGGGCCATCGCATGGACCAGGCCGAGGCTCGCGTTGGAGAAGGCCTGGCCAGCGAAGATGCAGGCCCGGGCCATGCCCTCGCGGGCCGCGTCGTCCGAGCCGTCGGCGAAGGCGCGGGGCAGGAAGGCGGCGACGAGGGATGCCGCCTTCAAGGCGGGCAGGTCGGTGAAGGGGCTCGCTCCGAGGGAGACGTAGGCCTCGGCCGCGTGGCAGAGGGCGTCCATCCCGACCGCGGCCGTAAGCTCCTTGCCCATGCTGCGGGTCGCCGAGGGATCGACGAGGGCGAGGTCGGGCACGACCTTCTTGGAGACGACGGCGATCTTCACCTTCCGCGCCTCGTCGCTGATGATGGCGAACTGGGATTGGTCGGCGGCCGAGCCGGCGGTGGTGGGCGCGCAGATGAGTGGAAGGCTGGGCCGGGGGATCTGGTCGATCCCCTCGTAGTCCAGGATCGAGCCTCCGTTCGTCGCGCAGACCGCGATGCCCTTTGCGCAGTCCATGGGGCTGCCTCCGCCGACGGCTACGACGAGGTCGCAGTCCTTCGCCAGGCAGAGCTCGAGGCCGGCCGCCACCTGGCCGGAGCGGGGATTGGGCGAGACTGCCTCGAAGACTGTTGGCGCGCTCCCGGCGGCTTCCAGCGAGTCGAGGACCCGGTCGACGCAGCCCGTGGCGAGGACTCCCGGATCGGTGACGACGAGGGCCGAGCGCGCCTCGTAAGCCCGGGCGAAGCGGCCCGCCAGCTCGAGGCAGCCCTTTCCGTAGACGAGCTCGGGTACGATGAAGCGCCGCGGCGCGGTACCGGCCATGCGTATAATCATAGGCCTCCCGGACCCGTGCCGCAAATCGGCGCGAGGCGAGGGGGAACGTTTTATCTTGACTTATCGCCCGGCTCTGATATTCTCATGAAATATCAGTTTTCCTAGAGGGGGCATCATGACTCGAGTATCCAAGATCTCCATCCTCATCGTCGCCCTGGCGCTCCTGTGCGCGGGCGCCTTCGCCGAGGCGAAGTACCACATCGGCGTCTGCACCGAGACCGTATCCCAGGCCGAGGACGACCTCCGCGGCGCCGAGCAGCTCATCAAGGAGTACGGGGCGGTCAAGGACGGCGGGATCATCCAGCACATCACCTATCCCGACGACTTCATGTCCCAGCAGGAGACGGTCATCTCCAACCTCGTCGCCCTCGCGGACGACCCGAAGATGAAGGCCATCGTGACCTGCAACACCCTCCCCGGCTGCGCCGAGGCCTTCAAGAGGATCAAGGCCAAGAGGCCGGACATCCTCCTCCTCGCGGCCCTGCCCGCCGAGGATCCCCTCGTCATCCAGAAGGCCGCCGACCTCGCCGTCGACCTCGACTTCGTGTCCCGCGGCTACACCCTGGTCTGGGGCGCCAAGCAGATGGGGGCCAAGACCTTCGTCCACATCTCCTTCCCCCGCCACATGTCCTATGAGAGCCTCGGCCGCCGCCGGGCCATCATCGAGCAGGCCTGCAAGGACCTCGGTGTGAAGTACGCCTTCGAGACCGCCCCCGACCCGACCTCCGACGTCGGCGTCTCCGGCGCCCAGCAGTACATCTTCGAGAACACCCCGCTCTGGATCAAGAAGTACGGCCCCGCGGGCGAGAAGGTGGCCCTCTTCTGCACGAACGACGCGCAGACCGAGCCCCTCATCCAGCAGATCGTCGCCTCCAAGAACGGCGTCTTCGTCGAGCCCGACACCGCCAGCCCCCTCATGGGCTTCCCCGGCGCCCTCGGCCTCGACCTCGCCGCCGAGTCCGCCCTCCCCGCCGAAAAGAAGTTCCCCGCCATCATGAAGAAGATCGAGAAGACCCTCGCCGACAAGGGCGCCTCCGGCCGCCTGGGCACCTGGTCCTACTCGACCGGCCTCTCCCTGACCGCGGGCATGGGCGAGCTCGCCAAGCGCGTCCTCGACGGCAAGGCCAAGCTCACCAACGTGAAGGACATCTACGACGCCATCGGCAAGTACACCCCCGGCGCCAAGTGGTCCGGCTCGATGTACACGGACATGAGCACCGGCGTGAAGGCCAAGAACGAGCTCCTCGTCTACATGGACACCTACGTCTTCGGCAAGGGCTACCTGGGCGCCACCGCCCTCAAGATCCCCGCGAAGTACTACACCATCAAGAAGTAAGGCTCGAGGTCATTCGAAGGATTCGCCACAGAGGCGCAGAGGCGCAGCGGGATGAGGTAGGGGAGGGAGAAGCCGTATCAGGGACGGGGAGTGGCATCTAGCCATCCGCCGCCGCGATCGGCTACCCTCTTCCCATCCTCCCGTTCCGTGCCTCCGTGCCTCTGTGGCATTTCCGTATTCCAGGCGCTAGAAGGTGTTTATGGGACAAGACAGTCCGCTTCTTTCCGTCGAGCACGTCTCGAAGGATTTCTACGGCAACGTCGTGCTCGAGGACGTGTGCTTCCAGCTGCGGGCAGGGGAGATCCTCGGCCTCGTCGGCGAGAACGGCGCGGGCAAGACGACGCTCATGCGCATCCTCTTCGGGATGCCCGTCATCGCCGAGACCGGCGGCTACAAGGGCGGGGTCTGCCTCGACGGCGAGGAGGTGCGCTTCGCGAGCCCCTTCGACGCCCTCGACGCGGGCATCGGGATGGTGCACCAGGAATTCAGCCTGATACCCGGCTTCACGACCACCGAGAACATCGTCTTGAACCGCGAGGCGATGCGGGGCTCCGTGCTCAACGCGGTCTTCGGTGAGCGCATGAGCGCCCTCGACCGCGCCGCCATGAAGGGCAAGGCCGAGAGCGCGATCGCGAGGCTAGGCGTCAAGCTGGACCCGGACATGCTCGTCTCCGAGATGCCGGTCGGCCACAAGGAGTTCACGGAGATCGCCCGCGAGATCAACCGCGAGAAGACCAAGCTCCTCGTGCTGGACGAGCCCACCGCGGTGCTCACCGAGTCCGAGGCCGACATCCTCCTGAAGACGCTCCGCAAGCTCGCCGACCAGGGCATCGCGATCATATTCATCTCGCACCGCCTCCACGAGGTCGTCGAGCTCGCCGACCGGATCGTCGTCCTTCGGGACGGCGGCGTCGTGAAGGACCTCCCGAACGAGGGCGTCTCCGTGCGCGACATCGCCTCCTGGATGGTCGGCCGCTCGGTCGCCGCCGACCGCGCCGCCTCCGCCGACGGCCGGAGGATCGGCGACGAGATCCTCAAGGTCGAGGGCCTGTGGGTGGACATGCCCGGCGAGCCCGTCGACGGCGCCAGCTTCTCCGTCCGCCAGGGCGAGATCTTCGGCATCGGGGGCCTCGCGGGGCAGGGCAAGCTCGGCATCCCCAACGGGATCATGGGCCTGTACCCCGCCGGCGGCGAGGTGAGCTTCCGCGGCAAGACGGTGCCGCTCAACGCGCCGCGGACGGCCCTCGAGACGGGCCTGGCCTTCGTCTCCGAGGACCGGCGCGGCGTGGGCCTCCTGCTCGACGAGAGCCTGGAGTGGAACGTCTCCTTCACCGCGATGCAGATCCAGGGCAAGTACCTGAAGTCGATCCTCGGGGGCCTGGTCAGGTACCGCGACGAGGCGGCCATGCGCAAGCTGACGCAGGAGTACATCGAGCTCCTCGACATCAAGTGCACGGGGCCGGAGCAGAAGGCCAAGCAGCTCTCCGGCGGCAACCAGCAGAAGATCTGCCTGGCCAAGGCCTTCGCGCTCAAGCCCGACCTCCTGTTCGTGTCCGAGCCCACGCGCGGCATCGACGTCGGCGCGAAGAAGCTCGTCCTGGACACGATCAAGCGCTACAACCGGGACTACGGCACGACCATCGTGATGGTCTCGAGCGAGCTCGAGGAGCTCCGCTCCGTCTGCGACCGCGTCGCCATCGTCGACGAGGGCGGCATCGCCGGCATACTGCCGCCGACCGCCGAGCCGGCCGAATTCGGCCTGCTCATGTCGGGCGTCAGCCCGACCGGCGCCGGCCCGGCCGGCGGGGAGCCGGATGGAGCGAAGGAGGCCCGCCGTGCCTGATCTCAAGCAGACGGTCGCCGAATTCGGCTGGCCGCGCGTCATCATTTTCCTCTTCCTCGTGGCCCTCTTCGTCCTGGCCCCCTTCGTGGGCGTGCGCCTCGACGACTCCCTCACCAACGTCCTGAACCGCTTCGGCCAGAACGCGGTCTTCGTCCTGGCCATGGTCCCCATGATCCAGTCGGGCTGCGGCCTCAACTTCGGCCTCTCCCTGGGCATCATCGCGGGCCTCCTCGGCGGCATACTCTCCGGCCAGCTCGGCCTCGCCGGGGCGGCGGGCTTCTTCGGGGCCATCGCCCTGGCCTCGCCCTTCGCGGTTCTCCTCGGCCTGGGCTACGGCAAGCTCCTGAACAAGGTCAAGGGCGAGGAGATGACCATCGCCATGTACGTGGGCTTCGCCAGCGTCATGTTCATGTGCATCATGTGGCTCGTCCTGCCCTTCTCCAATCCCACGATGATCTGGGGCTACGGCGGCAAGGGCCTGCGCACGACGATCAGTGTCGAGAAGTTCTATCGCGGCGTGCTCAACAATTTCCTCATGATCAAGGCGGGGGAGCACCTGCGCATCCCGACCGGCACCCTCCTCTTCGACGCCCTGTGCGCCTACCTCATGTGGGGCTTCCTGAAGACGCGGACGGGCACCGCGGTGACCGCCGTCGGCTCCAACCCCGACTACGCCCGAGCCTCGGGCCTCTCCGTCGACCGCATGCGGACCGTCTCGGTCGTCATCTCCACCTTCCTGGGCGCGGTGGGCATCCTCGTGTACCAGCAGAGCTACGGCTTCATGCAGCTCTACGGGGCGCCCCTCCAGATGCCCTTCGCCGCGGTCGCGGCCATCCTCATAGGCGGGGCCTCGGTCAACAAGGCGAGCATGCTCAACGTCATCCTGGGCACCTTCCTCTTCCAGGGCCTGCTCACCATGACGCCCTCGGTCATCAACGCCGCCCTGCAGACGGACATGTCGGAGGTCGTTCGCCTCATCGTCTCGAACGGGATCATAGTCTACGCGCTCACGCGGAAAACGAGGGTGGCTAAATGAGCGGCAAGCTCGACCTGAAGCGCTTCCTCTCGGGGAACGCCGTCATCTTGGTCTTCGTGCTCATCTCGGCAGCGGCCATCCCCGCCTCCAAGCTCTCGGGCACCTACATCGTCCAGGAGATGCTCACCCGGATCGGGCGCAACTCCTTCCTCGTCCTGGCCCTCCTCCTGCCCATCTACGCGGGCATGGGCCTCAACTTCGGCATGACGCTCGGGGCCATGGCCGGGCAGCTGGGGCTCATCTGCGCGGTCAACTGGGGGATCACGGGGGTCGAGGGCCTGGCCTTCGCGGCTCTCATCGGCATGCCGATCTCGATCGCCCTGGGCTACGTCTGCGGCTCGATCCTCAACAAGGCCAAGGGCCGCGAGATGGTGACGGGCTACATGCTCGGCTTCTTCATCAACGGCGTCTACCAGTTCACCGTCCTGTACTTCATGGGCATGGTCATCCCGATCCGCAACGCCTCCATCCTCCTGTCGCGCGGCTTCGGCATCCGCAACACCTTGAACCTCGAGAGCGTGCGCCAGTCCCTCGACCTCCTGTGGTCGCTCAAGGCCGGGCCCTACGTCCTGCCCATGTCGACCTACCTCGTCCTCGCCGCCCTCTGCGTCTTCATCGTCTGGTTCCGGCGCACGAAGCTCGGCCAGGACATGCGGGCGGTCGGCTTCGACATGGGCGTCGCCGAGGCCGCGGGCATCCCCGTGGACCGGACCCGCGTCATCGCCATCGTTATCTCCACCGTCCTCGCCTGCTTCGGGCAGATCATCTTCCTCCAGAACATGGGCAACATGGCCACCTACAACGCGCACGACCAGACGAGCTTCTTCGCCG
>ERZ795054.1429-NODE-1429-length-22634-cov-5.949378_pt1 | contig 22634 bp, 18 predicted proteins | sample MGYA00375138_ERZ795054 | MGnify/ENA primary metagenome ERZ795054 (study PRJEB30183, sample SAMN05720215) | anaerobic digester metagenome | isolation source: active sludge of municipal wastewater-treating anaerobic digesters | place: USA | collected 2014-12-23 ... | reverse complement strand
GGCGCGTCCCGATCAGGGAATCCGCGGCTTGCCGTCGAAGCCGAAGGAGATGAGCTCGGAGAAGCTCTTGTCGTCCGTCGTGCGCGACTTCACCATGCCGTTGACGGGCACGGCCGGGTGGAACCAGGACTCGGTCTCGATATTGAAGCCCATCACCTTGGTCTTCGCCTTGACGACGTTCGTGCCGGAGAAGCTGCCCGCGGGCACCTGGACGGCGCCGCCCTCGACATACTCGGAGAGGCTCACGACCATCTTCTCGTAGGTGGACTTCATCATCGTCTTCATCATCGCGAGGGCGGGCCCCTCCGTCGTGGAGACGGAGCCGTCCTTTTCCAGGGTCTTGATCCAGACGAGCTCGATCATCGAGCCGTCGCCCGCCTTCATCGCCGCGTCGTAGTTGCCCAGGCACATCTGCATGACGCTTTCCTTGCCGGCCTTGTCGACGCTCGAATTCTCGATGACCCAGCCGCCCGCCTCCTTGCGCACGACCAGGGTCTTCGACACCGAGTCGCGCTTGCCCTTGGCGAGCTGGCCGACTACGACGTACTGGCCGGGGGCCCAGGCCAGGGGCTTCTGGAACTTGCCGGCCTCGGGATAGGCCTTGGTGCTCGTGGTCCACAAGGCGTCGAGGGCCTTGGACTGGCCGAAGGCTCCGGAGAGCCCGACCAGGGCGGCCAGGACGGCCGCGACAGCTACTTTCTTCATGAGTACCTCCGCGGGCAAGTGTAGGTTCCCGGGCTGGCGATTGCCAGTCCGACCGGAGGGAAATCGCCTTCCCGGCCGCGCGGGCCCGCGAGAGGCCCGACCGGGCGGGCGCGGCCCCGGGAGGAGCCTATGCGCCGTAGGCCGCGAGGACGGCGGAGGCGAGCTCGCGCCTGAAGGGGTTGAGGTCGCGGGGCTCCTTCGCGTGGAGGCGGTTGGCGAGGATGGCGGCGGAGAGGCCGGAGGCGGGATGGAGGTAGAGGCAGGTCCCGGTGAAGCCCGTGTGGCCCGCGCCGCCTCCGGGATAGGTGGCCCCGAGCTGGAAGCCGAGACCCCGCTCCCCTCCCCTGTCGCGGAGGGCCTCCGCGGCCAGGCCTGGGGCGAGGTAGGCCCCGCCCTCGATCCTGCCGTCCTCCAGGTAGAGGCGTCCCAGGCGGCAGAGATCGCGGGCGTCGGAGAAGACGCCCGCGTGCCCGGCCGCGCCGCCGAAGAAGTAGTGGCAGTTGCCGTCGTCGGCCTCGCCGCGGATCGCCCTCGACTCGTCGCGCCAGGCGTCGAAGGAGAGGCCGAGGGCGGCGACCATGCCCCGCTCGATGCGGTTCCCGAACTCGGTGGCGGCGCAGGGTCCCAGGGGGCCCGGGCCGCGGCGGGGGGCGTAGCTCGTGCGCTTAAGGCCGAGGGGCTTGAGGACGAGGGCGGCGACCGCCTCCGGCAGGGGGAGGCCCGTCGCGCCCTCGACAAGGCGGCCGAGGAGCATGAAGTTGAGGTCGGAGTAGACCACCTTGCCCTCCGGCGGATGGGCCTCCAGGACAGAGGCGAGGATCTCCTCGAAGCCGGCGCCGCCAGCGGGAGCGGCGCCGCGCGCGGCCGCGCTCTCCGCGGCGGCGCCATCGGGTGCGACGCGGCCGGCGCCGTCCGCGGCGGCTCTTGCCGCGTAGAAGGGGAACCAGTAGTGGATGCCCGAGGAGTGGGATAGGAGGGCCGCCACGTCGACGCGGCCCAGGTCCGCCGACAGCCGCGACAGGAGAGCGGGCGCGAGGCCGAGGCTCCTCGAGCAGCGCGAAAGGAGGCCGCGGACGTCCTCCCCGAGGCCGAGCTCTCCCATGGTGACGAGGCGGAGGACGGCCGTGGTCGTGAAGAGCTTGGAGACGGAGGCGAGGTCGAAGACCGTCGAGGTCGCCATCGCGACAGGCGCCGAGCCCGGCCCCAGGGCGCCGGACGCGGCGGCCTCGCCCCAGGCCTCCTCGAACAGCAGGCCGCCGTTCCGCTCGACGCGGAGGACCAGGCCCGCGAAGAGGCCCTCGGCCAGGGCACGCCGCGCGATTTCGCCGAAGCCGCCGGCTCCGAGTCCCTCGGCCCGGCCCTGCGCCGCGGCGCCTTCTTCTCCCGCGCGGCCGCCTGAGGCGCTCATCGCGCGTCTCCGGGCGCCGCCGCGGCGGGACGCTTCTTCACCATGAGGATCTCCGCGATGTCCGGTCGCGCGAAGCCGGGGAGGCACCCCGCCTTCCGGTAGCCCCGCCGCTCGTAGAAGGCCTGGGCCTGCAGGTTGAAGTCGGAGACGAGGAGGCACCAGTCGCGGCCGACGGAGGCCGTCCTCGCCTCGAACTCGTCCATCAGGGCCGCCCCGATCCCCGAGCCCCGCAGGGACTCGTCCACGGCGATGAGGCGGAGGTATGGCGCGCTCGAGAAGGCGCCGCGGGGGTCGATCCAGGCGAAGCCGCCCAGCCTGCCCTCCGTCTCCGCGACGAAGAGTTCCCCTCCCCCCTCCAGGGCGGACGCAAGGGTCGCGGCCAGGGCCTCGGGTTCGAAGCCGTAGCGTTCGCCTATCGTGGAGGCGCAGACCATGGCGGCGCAGGCCCTCGCGTCCTCCTTCCTCATGGGGCGGATCCTCGGCACCATCGCTGTCACCTCCCTAGGCGAAGAGCGGACGCAGGGCCGCGACTCGGGCGGCGAGCTCCGCGCCGGGACGGACGCCGCCGGGCGCGAGCCTCGGGACCTCGTCCTCGTAGGACAGGCCCGAGAAGGGATCCTCCGCGAGGAGGAGGGGCGCGTCCAGGTCGCACCAGGCGCAGAGGGGCGCGAGGGGCAGGGCCGAGCCGACGCCCAGGGAGGTCTCCACCATCGAGCTCAGCATGACCTTGAGTCCGAGCTCCCGCGCGGCGCGGACCAGGGCCAGGCTGGCTGCGGGGCCTCCGCTCTTCGCGGTCTTCACGACGAGGCCCGCTAGGGAGGGAGCTCCGTGCGCGTAGCGCTTCGCGTCCTCCAGGCTCCTCGCGCTCTCGTCGAGGAGGATGGGGATGGAGGTCCCGGCCGCGAGGCGCTCGTAGTCCGATGGGCTGCCCGAGACGGGCTCCTCCACGAGCTCGACGCCGAGGCGCTCGAGCTCGGCGAGCTTTCCCGGCGCCTCTTCGAGGCTCCAGCCCTGGTTGGCGTCGACGCGGATGAGCGCCTCGGGCAGGCCCTCGCGGAGGCGCCGGATCCGCTCCAGGTCGCCCGAGATGCCCGCCTTCACCTTGAGACGGCGGAAGCCCGAGGCCCTCGCGGCGGCGAGCATCGCCTCCGGATCGTCGTCGTAGGCGATGGTGTAGGAGGTCGGAGGCGAGGCGGCCGCGGCAGGGTCCGCCTGGGCCGGGGCCGTCTCCAGGCCGAGGAAGGAGGCGAGGCTCTTCCCCTCGAGCGCGGCGCCCAGGGAGAGGAAGGCGGCCTGGAAGGCGGCCGCGCCCACGGGATGGGCGAAGCGCGCGGAGGCCGCGGCCGCGGGGCCGAAGCCCCCTCCCGGCGCGGAGGAGCCCCGGGGCAGGGCGTCCAGGAAGCCCGCGAGGCCGCGCCGGAGGTCGGCCTCGACCTCGTCGATGGAGAGGCCGTAGTAGGGCACGATGGGCGCTTCCCCCATGCCGGAGGCCCCGCCCTCGCGGAGCTCGAGGAAGAGGTTCTCCCTGAAGGCGTAGGAGCCGTGGGCTATCCTGAAGGCGCTCCGCAAGGGGAGCCTCAGCCTGAAGATCCTGATTTCCATGGTGTCCTGTCGCCTTTTCTGTCCCGCCCGGCCGCTCGCTGCGCCCGGCCTCAGGCTTCCCCGAAGAGGAAGCAGGAGACCTCGTGGCCCTCGCCGACGCTCTTCAGGGAGGGCGCCTCGCGGGCGCAGCGCTCCATGGCCTCGGGGCAGCGCTCGCGGAAGGGACAGCCCTTCCGCTCCACGCTCGGCGAGGGCACGTCGCCCGAGAGGATGACGCGGCGCCTGGACCGCTCCTTCCGCGGATCGGGCAGGGGCACGGCGGAGAGGAGGGCCTTCGTGTAGGGGTGGAGGGGCTTCGCGTTGAGCTCCTCCGCCGAGGCGGTCTCCACGACGCGGCCCAGGTACATGACGGCGATGCGGTCGCAGAAGTACTCGATCACCGCGAGGTCGTGGGCGATGAAGAGGAAGGTGAGGCCGAAGTCCTTCTGCAGGTCCTTGAGGAGGTTGAGGATCTGGGACTGGATCGACACGTCCAGGGCGGAGACTGGCTCGTCAGCGATGATGAGCTTGGGGCCCAGGGAGAGGGCCCGGGCTATGCCGATGCGCTGGCGCTGGCCGCCTGAGAACTCGTGGGGGTAGCGCTTCGCGAAGCCCGCGGAGAGGCCGCAGCGCTCCATGAGGGAGAGGGTCCTCCTCTCGATCTCCGCCTCGTCCGCCTCCACGGCGCCCAGCCGCGCGAAGATGCGCAGGGGCTCGGCGACGATGTCGAAGGCCCGCATCCGCGGGTCGAGGGAGGAGTAGGGGTCCTGGAAGACGAGCTGGAAGTCCCGCCTCGCGCGGCGCAGCTCCCTGGGCGGGAGGCTCCCCAGGTCCCTCCCCTCGAAGAGGACCTGGCCGGCCGTCGCGGCCTGGAGCTGGGCGACGGCCATCGCCGTCGTCGACTTGCCGCAGCCCGACTCGCCCACGAGGCCCAGGGCCTCGCCCTTCCTCACGCTGAAGTCCACGCCGTCCACGGCCCGCACGAAGCCGGCCCTGCGCCGGACGAGGACGCCCTTGTGGATGGGGAAATGGACCTTGAGGCCCCGCACTTCGAGGAGGTTTCCTTCGTCGCTCATGGCTATGCTCTTTCCTTCGCGTGGAGCCAGCAGCTCACCGTCCGGGGGCCCAGGCCCTCGAGCCTGGTCTCCGGCGGGTAGGCCTTGCGGCAGATGTCCATCGCGCGCGGGCAGCGCGGATGGAAGGGGCAGGCGTCGGGCATGCCGACGAGGCTCGGGGGCGAGCCCGGGATCGAGTAGAGGCGCTCGTCCTTCCCCGTCCGGTCGGCGCGGGGGATGGAGTCGAGGAGGCCCCTCGTGTAGGGGTGCTTCGGGTCGTAGAAGAGGTCGTCGACCAAAGCCTTCTCCACGATGCGGCCGGCGTACATCACGCAGACGGACTCGCACATGCCCGCGACGACCCCGAGGTCGTGGGTGACCATGATGACGGCGGTGCGGTCCCTCGCCGCGAGGCTCTTGATGAGCTCCAGGATCTGGGCCTGGATCGTCACGTCCAGGGCCGTCGTCGGCTCGTCCGCGATGAGGATGTCCGGGCTGCAGGAGAGGGCCATCGCGATCATCACGCGCTGGCGCATGCCGCCGGAGAACTGGTGGGGGTACTCGTCCGCGCGCCGCTCGGGGTCGGGGATCCCGATGAGGCGGAGCATCTCCACGGCCTTGGCCCTGGCCTCGCGCCTGGAGAGGCCGTGGTGGAGCTGCAGGGCCTCGCCGATCTGGAGGGAGACGCGGAGCACGGGATTGAGGGAGGTGAGGGGGTCCTGGAAGATCATGGAGATGCTCTTCCCGCGCAGGACCCTCACCTCCTCCTCCGGCGCCTCGAGGAGGTCGATCTCCGGGCCGCCTGCGACGGCGCGGAAGAGGACCTTGCCGCCCGCAGTCCTCCCTGGCGGGCTCGGGACGAGCCTCAGGATCGAGAGGTTTGTCACGGACTTGCCCGAGCCGGACTCGCCGACGACGCCCAGGGTCTCGCCGCGGCGGAGCTCGAAGGAGACGCCGTCCACGGCCTTCACGAGGCCGTACTCGGCGCGGAATTCGGTCTTGAGGCCCTGGACCTCGAGGATGATGTCGTCGCTCATGATGCCGCCTATCTCGCGTTCTTGAGGCGCGGGTCGAGTATGTCGCGGAGCCCGTCCCCGAGGAGGTTGAAGCCCAGGACGAGGAAGACGATCGCGAGCCCCGGATACACCGCGGTCCAGGGGGCGATGACCATGACCTTGCGGCCGGCGGAGAGCATGTTGCCCCAGGAGGGATAGGGGGGCTGGACGCCCAGGCCGAGGAAGCTCAGGGAGGACTCGAGGAGGATGGCCACCGAGAGGGAGAGGGAGACCTGCACGATGAGCGGCACGAGGATGTTCGGCAGGAGGTGGCGGAAGAGGATGAAGCGCGGGCTCGCGCCGTTGGAGCGCGCCGCGCGCACGAACTCGCTCGACTTGATCGTCAGGATCGCGCCCCGGCTCACCCGCGCGAACTGCGGGATGTAGACGATGCCGATCGCGAAGACGACGTTGTAGGTCTTCTCCCCCAGGATCGCCATCACGAAGATGGCGAGGAGGAGGGAGGGGAAGGAGAAGAGGATGTCGGCGATCCGCATGAGGAATTGGTCCCAGCGGCCGCCCAGGTAGCCGGCCCAGATCCCCATGAGGACGCCGACGACGGCGCCCAGGGCCGTGGCGCAGATCGAGATGACGAGGGAGACCGAGGCGCCCTTCATGATGCGCGACAGGATGTCGCGGCCGAACTCGTCGGTGCCGAAGAGGTGGCCCGTCGCGAGGGAGGGCCCCTCCAGGAGGTGCTCCGTGTCCATGGCGACGGGGTCGAAGGGCAGCCAGACGAGGGAGAGGAGGATCGCGGCGACGTAGAAGCCGACGATGGCGAGTCCGGTGAGGGCGATGCTGTTCTTGCGGAGGGCGCGCGTTTCCATGGCCTACCTCGAGGAGTCGTCGAGCCTGATGCGCGGGTCGACGAGGGCGTAGATGAGGTCCGTGACGAGGTTCACGAGGACGAAGAGGGTCGCGATCACGAGGACGATGCCCTGGATGACGGGATAGTCCCGCTGGTAGATCGCGTAGAGGGCGAGCCTTCCCATGCCGGGGAGGGCGAAGACCTCCTCGATGACGATGGCGCCGCCCAGGAGGTAGCCGGTATTGAAGCCCGCCACGGTGATGACGGGGAGGATGGCGTTCTTGAGGGCGTGGCGGAGGATCACCACGCGCTTCTTGAGGCCCTTGGCCTTCGCGGTCCTGATGTAGTCCGCCTGCAGGACCTCGAGCATGCTGTTGCGCGTGTAGCGCATGATGACGGCCGCGAGGCCGATGCCGATCGCGAGGGAGGGGAGGAGGAGCATCTTGAGGTTGCGCAGCGGCTCCTCCGTGAACTTGGCGTAGTTGCCCATGGGGATCCAGCCCCGGAAGCCCGAGAAGGCCAGGACCATGAGGGCCGCGAGCCAGAACTGCGGCAGGGAGAGACCCAGGAGGCCGACGATCCTGTTCACCACGTCCCAGAAGGGGTTCTTCCTCAGGGAGGAGAGGATGCCCTGGGGGATGCCGATGAGGAGGGCGAGGAAGAGGGCGAGGACGGTGAGCTCGAGGCTCAAGGGGAGGCGCGAGACGATGTCCGGGAGGACGGGCCTGCCCGTGCGCAGGGAATAGCCGAAGTTGCCCTGGAGGAGGCGGCCGAGCCACTCGACGTAGAGGACCGGCACCGGCCTGTCCTCGCCGAAGATGCGCCTGAGCTCCTCCATCTGCTCGGGCGTCGCCTCCACCTGGGTGCCCATGTACATCTGCAGGGCCGAGCCCGGGATGAGGCGGACGAGGAAGAACACGATGACCGAGACCCCGAAGAGGACGGGAATCAGGGATAAGAGCCTCTTGGCGATGTATCTGCCCACGGCCTGCTCCGGAAATAGGGAATTGGGATCGGGGAGGGGAAGCTCCGCGCCTCTCCGCCCCGGGGGCGGAGAGGCGTGGAAGGGGGGCGCCGGGGAAGGCCCGCGGGCTCCGCGCCGCGCGGGCCTTCCCCAAGGCCGCCCGGAACGCTAGCGCTTCACCTGCGCCGCGGTGATGTAGTAGAGGCTGCCGTTGCCCACCTGCCTGAAGCCCGTGACCTTGGGCGAGAGGACGTGGTTCTCGTTCGGGCAGTAGAGGAAGACGGCGGGCGCCTTCTCGATGAGGAGGGCCTGGAGCTTGTCGTAGGAGGCCTTCCTGTCGGCGGGCTTGAACTGGTTGCGCCCGAGGTCGAGGTACTTGTCGACCTCGGCGTCCTTGAAGAGGAAGTTGTTGACGCCGCCGGTCGAGTGGAAGGTGCGGTAGAGGAAGCGGTCGGGCTCGCCCGAGCCGCCGCGGAGCTCGACCATCGTGTCGAAGTCGCGCTTCACCCACTTGTCGATGTAGACGCCCCACTCGACGACCTCGAGCTCGGCGGTGACGCCGATCTTCTTGAGCTCGTCCTGGACGACCTGGGCGACGGCCAGGCCGCCCTCGTAGGTGGAGGAGCAGGTGATCTTGAAGCTGAAGCCGCTCGGGTAGCCGGCCTCGGCGAGGAGCTTCTTCGCCGCGGCGATGTCGGGCTTGGCGAAGGGGAGCTTCGGGACCGGGGTCGCCCACTGCGTCGCCGCGACGGGGATGGGGCCGGTGGGCTTGCCCATGCCGAACTCGGCGATGGCGAGGATCTCGCTCCGGTCCAGGACCTGGGCGAAGGCCGCGCGGACGCGGACGTCGTCGAAGGGCTTGCGCGTGGTGTTGAAGCTGAAGATGCGGACGTTGAGGCCGGGCTTGGACATCACGACGACCTTGGGGTCCTTCGCGGCCTGGCGGATCGTGGCGCCGTCGTTGATCGTCGCCATGTCCAGGTCGCCGGACTTCACGCCGGCGAGGAGGGAGGCCTGCTCGGGGATGACGCGGAAGATGACCTTGTCGAGGGCGGGAGCGCCCTTCTCGAAGTAGTCGGGGTTCTTGACGAGGGTCATCGAGTTGTCGGCGATCCACTCCTTGAGCATGAAGGGTCCCGTGCCCGCCTCGACCTTCTGCAGGTTGCCCTGGGCCTCGACGACCTCCTTCGGGACGATGGAGAGGTTGTTCGAGGTGAGGCCGTCCAGGAGGGAGGCGAGGGGCGCGGAGAGGGTCAGCTTCACCGTGTAGCGGTCCACGACTTCGATGGCCTTCACGAGGGAGATGTAGGACCTGCCGGGGCTCGCGGTCTTCGGGTCGAGGACGCGGTTCAGGGAGTACTGGACGTCCTCCGCCGTCATCTCGCGGCCGTTGTGGAACTTGACGCCCTTCCGGAGGTGGAAGACGTAGGTGAGGTTGTCCGGGATGTCCCAGGACTGCGCGAGGTCGGGCACGACGACGAAGTTGTCGTCGAGGCGCACGAGGCGGTTGTAGAGCAGGTCGATGCGGCGCATCGAGGAGAAGGCGGTCACGACGTGCGGGTCGAGTCCGACGGCCTCCTGGTCCACGCCGATGGTGAGCACCTTCTCCGCCGGGGCGGCGAAGGCGGCGGCGCCCGAGAGGGCGAGCAGCGCGAGGGCGAGCAGCAGGATCGAGAGTCTCTTCATCGAAAGCCTCCTAGTCTGTACGTCTATAGCCGAAAGCGGGATCACAGCGTGATGGTGCCGAGGACGACGGGCCCGCGGGCCCCCGTGACGGCGGGAAGGTTCGCGGGCCTCCCCATGAGGGATTCGTGGCCCATGAGGGCGAAGGCCATCGCCTCCCGGGCCTGGTCGGGCACGCCCAGGGCCCCCGTCGTCTGGACCTTGACGCTCCCGGGAAGCCGCTCCTGGATCATGCGGAGGAGGGTCGGGTTGAGGGCGCCGCCTCCCGCGACCAGGACGCGGGCTATGGGGCAGGAGGGGAGGATGAAGTCGCGGTAGGCGGCGGCGATGGACTCGGCGGTGAAGGCCGTCGCGGTCGCGACCGAGTCCTCGAAGGAGAGACCGAGGGCCGCGCAGTCCTTCATGAAGGCGGCGGCGAAGGCCGCGCCGTAGACCTCGCGCCCCGTGCTCTTCGGGGGCTTCCGCGCGAAGTAGGGATCCCGCATGAGGCGGGCGACGAGTTCCTCCGAGGGCCTGCCCTTCGCGGCCACGGAACCGTCGGGGTCGTAGCGCAGCTTCCCGCCCGAGCCCACGGCGGCGATGGCGTCCATCACCATGTTGCCGGGGCCCGTGTCGAAGGCGAGGAGGTCGGCGAGGGCGGCGCCGGCCGGGACGACCGTGGCGTTGCCGATGCCGCCGATGTTCTGGACGATGCGCCCCTCCGTCCTGGAGCCGAAGAGGATGGAGTCGATGTAGGGGGCGAGGGGGGCGCCCTCCCCTCCCGCGGCCATGTCGCGGGACCGCAGGTCGGCGATGACGGGAATGCCCGTCCGCTCGCGCAGGACGGGGCTCGAGCCGAGCTGGAGGGTGCCCTTCACGGGAAGGGGGCCCCTCGGCCCCGGAAAGGGAAGGGCGACGGGCGCGTGCCAGACGGTCTGGCCGTGCATGGAGATGGCGTCGACCTCGGAAGGCCGCTTCCCGGCCTCGGCGAGAAGGAGTCGGACGGCCTCGGCGTACCACTCGGCGAGGCCGAAGTGGACATAGGTGAGCTCGTCGATCCGCGCGGTCTTGGGCGAACAGAGGGCGTCCACGCGGGCGCGGAGCTCGTCCGAATAGGGAAGATAGACGTGCTTCTCGAGCTCGACGCCGGAGGCGGCGCCCGAGCCCTCCGTGCGGACGCGCAGGAGGACGGCGTCCACGCCGTCGAGCGAGGTGCCCGACATGATGCCGATGACGAGGTGTTCCGCCTTCGCCGCGTAGGCCGCGCGGAACCCGACCTCGTCCGATCGCTTCTCCATGCTCATCCGCCTTCCTTCATGCGCCGCTTGGGCCCGCTTCGATCCGGACTGGGATCATTATATGGCGCATTATTTCAGTCCGCAATGTCTATTTAAAAGATTTTTTCGACCCCGCGCCGCCCAGCCCTGCCGACTCGACTCGCCGCCGCGAGGCCGCGCGCGGCGGCCCTCAATCGGGGAAGATCTTCCCCGGGTTGAGGATGCCCTCGGGATCGAAGACGGCCTTGATGCCCTTCATGATGGCGATGGTCGCGGGGTCGAGGTTCAGGCCCAGGTACTCGCGCCGCTTGCTCCCGATGCCGTGCTCCCCCGAGATCCGGCCGCCCAGGGAGGCGGAGAGGCGGTAGAGCCGCTCGAGGACGCGGTGGAGCCGTTCCTCCCACTCGGCCTCGCTCCAGGCCTCGGGCTTCACGACGGTCGCGTGGAGGTTGCCGTCGCCGGCGTGGCCGTAGCAGGGGATCTCGACGCCCTCCTCCGCCGCGAGGGAGAGGAGGCCCTCCATGAAGGCGGGTATGGCGGCCGTGGGGACGACGATGTCCTCGAGGCTCTGCCTGGGGCTCCTCACCTTCAGGGCCTCCGCGATGTTCCGCCTGACGTTCCAGATCCGCTCCATCGTCGTGCGGTTGTCGGCGACGTAGACGCGGCCCGCGCCCGCGGCCTCGCAGACCGCGCCGATGGCCGAGTAGTTCGCGTAGACCTCGTCGGGCCCTTCGCCCTCCACCTCGACGAGGAGCATGGCGCCGGCCTCGCCGTAGGGGATGCTCTCGTTCAGGTAGCCGCAGGAGGCGAGGATCGAGGCCCTGTCCATGTACTCCACGCTCGTGGGCACGATGCGCGCCTCGCGGAAGATGCGCGGCACGGCGCCGATGGCCTCCGCGGCGCCGGCGAAGGAGGCGAGGAGGACGGCCCTCCTCCTCGGCACGGGAAGGAGACTCAAGGTGATCTCCGTGACGACGGCGAGGGTGCCCTCGGAGCCGACGAGGAGGTGGATGAGGTCGTAGCCCGTCACGTCCTTCCTGAGCTTCCCGCCCAGGCGCAGGACCTGGCCCGAGGGCAGGACGGCCTCGAGGCCGGTCACGTAGCGCGAGGTGACGCCGTACTTCACCGCCTTGCCGCCGCCCGCGTTCTCCGCGACGTTGCCGCCCAGGAAGCAGGTCTCGAGGCTCATCGGGTAGCCCGCGAACATGAGGCCGTCCTTCTTCAGGGCCTCGTTGATGGAGTTGGTGACGACGCCCGGCTGGGCGACGACCATGAGGTTCTCGAGGTCGATCTCGAGGATGGCGTTCATCCGCTCCAGGGAGAGGACGATGCCGCCCGCCGCGGGCACGCAGCCGCCCGAGAGGCCGGAGCCGGCGCCGCGGGGCGTCACGGGGAGGCGCCGCGAGCACGCGTAGGCCATGATCCTCGACACCTCCTCCGTGGAGGCGGGCTTCACGACGGCCTCGGGCATGGAGGCGTAGCGCCGCTCCGCCGTCTCGTCGCGGGAGTAGGGCTCGAGCCGCTCCTCGTCGCGGTAGATGACGAAGCGCTTCCCGACGATGGCCTCGAGGGCCGCCGCGTCGGCGGGCTCGACCCTGTTGTACTGTCCCTTGCTCATGGCTCCTCCTATTCCGCGGGCCTGTAGCCCTCGAGCCTGGCCGCGAGGGCCGGGACGAGCTCGTAGACGTCGGCGCGGACCGCGAGGTCGGAGGCCGCGGCGATGGGCGCGTCGGGGTCCGAGTTGACGGACACGATGAAGCCGGAGGTCTGCATGCCCGCGAGGTGCTGGATGGCTCCGGAGATGCCGAAGGCCAGGTAGAGCTCGGGAGAGATGGTCCGGCCCGAGAGGCCGACCTGGCAGGGATAGTCGGCCCAGCCTCGGTCGACCGCTTCGCGGCTCGCCCCCACCTCGCCGCCTGCGAGCTCAGCGAGGCGGAAGAGGAGCTCGAAGCCCTCCTTCTTCCGGAAGCCCTTGCCGCCCGCGAAGACGAGCCGCGCGTCGGCGAGGCCGCGGGAGCTCTCGAAGGGCCGCTCCCCGAGGAGTACGAGGCCGTCGCCCGCGGAGCCTTCGCCCGCGCGGCCCTGGCCGCCGCCTGCGCCACCAGCGCCGCCCGGACCCGCGGCCGCGGCGAAGCGCTCGACGCGGACCGGGCGGGAGGGGTCGCGGTCCAGGGCTTTGCGCGAGTGGGGACGCACGGTCGCCATCTGGGGCAGGCCCCTGGCCGTGCGGATCGTCGCCATGATGTTGCCGCCCGCCGCGGGCCTTGTCTGGAGGAGGACGCCGCTTTCGGGATCGAGGGAGAGCTCCGTGCAGTCCGCCGTGAGGCCCAGGCCCTCCGAGGCGGCCAGATAGGGAAGGACGGTCCTTCCCGTCGCCGTCGCCGCGGCGAGGAGGACGGTCGGCCGCCTGAGGCCGAAAAGCGAGGCGAGCCACGCGGACAGGGGGCGGGCGGAGAAGCCCGCGAGCCCCGGCTCCGCGCCGTGGATCACCGCGTCGGCCCCGCGGTAGCAGAGCTCCTCGGGATCGGAGGCGGGCCCCGCGAGGACGGCGGTGACCGCGACCTCGTCCGGCCCGCCCAGGCTCCGCGCCCAGGAGAGGAGCTCGTAGGAGACGGGAGCTACCTTCCCGGCCTTGGTCTCGGCGAGTATCCAGACCTCGTTCATGCCCCGGCCCTCCCCTCTTTCGGTACGATGAGCCCCTTCTCGAGGAGGATGGCGACGATCCTGTCGCAGGCCGCCTCGATCCCCTCCTCGGTCCTCGCGTCCAGGACCTCCGTCCGCCGCGCGATCCGCGGCCGGTCGATCTTCACGACCCGCGTCGGCGAGCCCTTGGCGCCGACTTCCTCCGCCTGGAGGCCGAGCTCGGCCAGGCCGAGTCGGCGGACGGACGCCTCCCTGGCCCTCCGCTTGCCCGAAAGGAGGGGGAGCCGCGGCTCGCCCAGGGCCTTGCAGAGGGTCAGCACGGCGGGCAGGGGGGCGGAGACCGTCTGGATCCCGTCCTCGAGGACCCGCTCGGCCCTGAGACGACCCGCGCCGGCGCTCCCGGCCCGGTCCGCCGCGCTGCCGCGGTCCAGGGCAAAGGAGCCGACGTAGCTCACCACGGGAAGGCCGAGGAAGGCGGCGACCTCCGGGCCGACCTGGCCCGTGTCGCCGTCCGTCGCCTTTTCCCCGCAGAAGACGAGGTCGAAGGGGCCGAGGAGGCCGAGGGCGGCGGCCAGGGCCCGCGAGGTGGCCCAGGTGTCGGCCCCGCCGAACTCCCTGCCCGTGACGAGGACGGCCTCGTCGCAGCCCATCGCCAAGGCCTCGCGCAGGGCGGACTCGGCCTGGGGCGGCCCCATGGAGAGGGCCAGGATCGAGACGCCAGGGTCCTCGTCCTTGAGCCGCAGGGCGGCTTCCAGGGCGTAGAGGTCGAGCGGGTTGACGATGGAGGTATCCTCGGAGCGGATCACGGTGCCCGTCTCCGGATCGAGCCGCAAGGAGTCGGTCTCCGGCACTTGCTTGACGAGGACGGCTAGTTTCATGGCGAGGGCACCTCCGAGGCGGGAGCCGTGGGCGCCGCGGCGGCAAGGGCCGCGGCGGCGCGGGCGGGCCCCGCGCTTCGGAGCCATTCTGTCCCAGGAACGCGAAACGGGCAAGCGAAATTGAAAAAATGTTTCTTTACAACCGCGTTTCCGGGTGATAAGGTGTAATGGTGTTTCAGACCATGCTCGCCAGGCCCCGCCATCCGCGGGGAAAGGCGGGTCGGAGGCTGGCTTCATGATCGATGTGACGATTACCCAGGAAATGCTCGACGGCTTCACGACGGAGAGCCGGAACGAGCGCTCGATGGACATCGACAAGGCGGGCAGCCGCGAGATCCTCGCCATCATCAACGAGGAGGACAAGACCGTCCCCTTCGCCGTCGAGCGCGAGCTCGACCATATCGCCGCCCTGGTCGACGACGTCGTCGCGGCCTTCCGCGGAGGCGGGAGGCTCTTCTACATAGGAGCCGGCACCTCGGGCCGCCTGGGCGTCCTGGACGCCTCCGAGTGCCCGCCCACCTACGGCGTGCCCCCGACCATGGTCCAGGGCCTCATCGCGGGCGGCCTCCCCGCCCTTGTCCGCTCCATCGAGGGGGCGGAGGACGACCTGGAGGCCGGGGCTAGGGAGCTCGAGGCCGCGGGCTTCGGCCCGGGCGACGTCCTCGTGGGCATCACCGCCTCGGGCCAGGCGCCCTACGTCCTGGGCGCCATGGCCAAGGCGAAGGCCGCTGGCGCCGTCGTCGCGGCCATCAGCTGCAACAAGGGCTCCAAGACCTTCCAGTACGCGAAGCACCAGATCCACCTGGACGTCGGGCCCGAGGTGGTCACCGGCTCCACGAGGATGAAGGCGGGCACGGCCCAGAAGCTCGTCCTCAACATGATCACGACGGCCGCGATGATCCGCATCGGCAAGGTCTACCACAACCTCATGGTCGACCTCTCGCCCGTGAACCGCAAGCTCGTGGAGCGCTCCAAGCGCCTCGTCCGCCAGGCCACCTCCTGCTCCAAGGAGGAGGCGGAGAGGGCCTTCGAGGCCTCTGGACGAAGGCCCAAGATCGCCATCATCATGGTCCTCCTCGGCGTGGACCGGGAGGAGGCCGAGCGCCTCGAGAAAAAGGGCGAAGGCCCGATCTCCGCGGCCGTCCGCGTCTACAGGGAAGAGCGGGGCGGGGCCGGCAAGGACTGATGGCGATGGACGAAGAGCGGAGCATCGAGAGCGCGCTCGCGGCGATCTCGGCCAGGCTGGACAGCCTGTCCGAGTCCGAGCGCAAGGTGGCTGAGTTCGTCGTGCGGGAGCCCAAGAAGACGCTCCACTTCAACGTGAGCGAGCTCGCGAGGCAGTCGGGCTCGAGCCAGGCGGCCGTCGTGCGCTTCTGCAAGCGCATCGGCCTCGGCTCCTTCAACAACTTCAAGCTCCGCCTCGCGAAGGACGTCTTCAGGGACGCCGACGAGCGCTTCATCCCCGACCTGGACCTCCAGTCCGAAGCCTCGCCGGAGCGGGTGATCCAGGACGTGATCCTCCGCTCCCAGCGGGGACTCACCCTCCTCGGCTCCGTCCTCGACCCCAAGGCGGTGGAGAAGGCGGCCGACGCCATCCTCGGCGCGACGAGCACGGCCCTCTTCGGCGTCGGCGCCTCCGGCGTCGTCGCCTACGACTTCCTCCAGAAGCTCATCCGCGTGGGCCTCCCCTCGACCTACACCCTGGACACCGACCTCCAGGTGACGACGGCCTCGGGCCTCAGGCCCACGGACGCGGCCTTCGTCGTCTCCTACTCGGGGGAGAACGCCGCGATGTGCGAAGCCGCGCGCCAGGCCAAGGGCAGGGGCGCGACCCTGGTCTCCCTCACGATGGACAGCCCCAACGCCGTCCGCGCCCTCTCCGACATCAGCCTCCTCGTCCCCGCCTCCGAGCGCATCTACCGCCAGGGCGCCGTCACCTCCCGCATCAACCAGCTCACCGTCATCGACATCCTCTACTCCATCATCGTGTCCAGGAACCTGGACTCCTCCATCGCCGCGATAGAGCGGACGATGCAGGCCACCCACAAGCGGAAATAGCCGCCGCCCGCTCCCGGCGCGGCCCGGAAGGCGGGAAGCCTGCTTTGCGGCGCGCGGCGCGGCCCGGCCGGGAGGAACACCCTTGCCGCGCGCGGGTGGCGCGGCCCGGCCGAACGGCCCAGGCGCGCCTCCGCTCGATCCCGCTTTCCTCCCGCGGAATACCTGCTATACTCCCTCCGTCAACGCCTTTTCCAGGAGCGCTTCATGAAGAAGAGCCATATCGGCCTCAGGCTGGCCCTTTTCGCGGCCCTGGCCTCGACCCTCGTCCTCGGAGCCCTGGCGGGCGTCCAGTACGCCCTGGCCAAGGCGGAGGTGACGAGCCGCTTCGCCGCCAGGGCCGAGCTCATGGCCGACAGGCTCTCCCAGAACCTGGAGGAGTCCCTCCTGAACGCTGACGCCGAGCAGGCCGCGAAGATAGTCTCCACCGAGCTCCGCGAGGGTATCTCGCCGGCCGTCCTCGTCTTCGCTAGCGACGCCTTTTTCGCCGGCGCCGAGGCGGACGAGACGGGCTCGGTCTCCGTCCTCGCGGCCGCCAAGGAGCTTCCCGGGCTCGGGAGCGTCGAGCGCACGGTGCTCCGCTCGGGCAGGGTGCTCGGCGCCGTGCGGGTCTACCTGGATCCGGCCCCGGTCCGCGCCGAGCTCCGGTCCAGGCTCGCGACCTCGGCCCTCTCGAGCCTGGCCGTGGCCCTGGCCCTGGTGGCCATCCTCCTGTCCGTCTCGCGCGCCTTCGTGACCAGGCCCCTCGGCCACGTCAACGACTTCCTGGGCCGCCTGGCCTCGGGATCGGGGGACCTCACCGTCGCCGTCCCGGTCGCGCGGGATGACGAGATAGGCGCCATCGCGGCGGGCGTGAACGCCTTCCGCCTGAGCCTGGCCGGCCTCCTCCGCTCGATCAAGGCCAGCGCCGAGGCCCTCTCCGCGGATTCGCTGGAGCTCTCCGCGAACACCGAGGAGACCGCGAGCGCGGTCGTCGAGATCGAGGCCAACATGCGCGGCGTGCAAAGGCAGATCGAGGCGCTCTCCGAGATCGTCGAGGAGGTCAAGGCGAGGGCCGCGGCGATCGGCGCGACGACCGGCGCCCAGCGGGCGGCCGCGGAGCGCCAGGAGGGCCTGGTGCGCGGCGCCGCCGGGACGGTCGAGCGCCTGGCCGAGCGCTCCACGGTCGTGGCACAAGGGGCCAGCGCCTCCCTCGCCTCCTACGAGCGGCTCGGCTCCGCCTCCGAGCGCGGCAAGGAGGCCCTGGGCCTCGTCTCCGAGTCCATCGCGAAGGTCTCCGGCATGTCCGACGGCCTCCAGGAGGCGGCGACGATCATCCAGAACATCGCGAGCCAGACGAACATCCTGGCCATGAACGCCGCCATAGAGGCGGCCCACGCGGGCGAGGCGGGAAAGGGCTTCGCCGTGGTCTCCGACGAGATCCGCCGCCTCTCCGAGGACTCCGCCGAGCAGGCCAAGCTGACGAAGACCTCTCTGGACGCGATCGACCTCGCGCTCAAGGAGCTGCTCGGGCCCTTCGGCGTGCTCTCCGGCGGCTTCGCCGAGATCACCGACCTGGTCGCCGAGGTGAGCGCCTACGCCCAGGCGAGCGAAGAGGCCGCCCGGGTCGAGGAGAGGCTGGGCGCCGAGATCCAGGAGGCCCTGGGCGGCGTAACGGCCCTGAGCGCGGAGCTCTCCGGCGCGACCCGCGGCGCGGAGGAGGAGGCGGCCGGCATCCTGGGCGCCGTCGAGCGCCTGTATGAGCTGGCCCGCGTCTCCGAGGGCGGCATGACGGAGATGACCCTCGGCGTGGGCCAGATCGCCGAGGCGGTCCGCTCCATCAACGAGCTTTCCGGGCGCAACAAGGATTCCATCGAGGCTCTCCTGGGCCAGGCGGCCTCCATCAAGACGGAAGCCGATGGGAAGGCCTAGCCGGCAGGACGGCCCGGAGCCGGAGAAGGAGCTCTCCGGCGAGGCCCTCGCCAAGGAGGTCGCGCGGCTCATCAGGCTCGCCCGCAGGCACTGGGAGGCCCACGAGAACGGGGCCTGCCGCGCCGAGCGGGACCGCGCCCTCGCCCTCTACCCCGGGCTCAGGCCCGAGGACAAGAAGCGGATTCCCCCGGCCCTCCTCGTCTGGCTCAGGTACAGGAGCGAGAAATACTTCGGCGAGGGGAGGACGCCCCCCGGCGGGCCGCGCAAGGGCGGAGCCAGAAAAGGCGGGAAAGCCCCCAAGCCCCGGCCTTGAGCGGCCCGGGAGGGCGGAGGCAGGGCTTGAGGAAGCCCGGCCCTAGGCCGCCGCCCGCCGCTCCAGCAAGGCCCCGACCGCCACGGGAACGACGGCGGCGACGGCGAAGGCCGCGCAGACCCCGAAGACGGCCACGATGCCCCGCTCGTCGATCACCCAGCCGAAGAGCAGCGGCGCGGCCGCGGCGGCCACGCCGTTGGCGAAGGCGCCGGCGCCGAAGGCCTTGTCGAAGAGCCGCCTGTCGGGCACGGAAGCCGCGATGATCGTGTTGAGGACGGGGACCGTCCCCTTCGTGACCGCGCCCAGGAGGACCGAGACGACGACCAGCGCGGGGAGGCTCTTCGCCGCGCCGAGCGCGACGAGGAGTCCCGCCATGAGGAGCTCGGAGAGGACGAAGACCTTGCGGCTCCCGAGGCGGTCGGCGATCCTTCCCAAGACGACCTTGCCGAGCATGTTGCCGACGAAAAAGGCCCCGGAGAGGGATCCGAGCAGGGCCGTGGAAGCCCCGCGATGGATATAGAGGAAGGGGATGAAGACGAAGAGCGAGGAGCTCGCGAGGGCATCGATGAAGCCGCTCGCCGTGGCGAGGAGGAAGCGGCGGTTCCGCCTGAGACCGCGAGCCTTGCCGCCCGACTCCTCGGGCCCGCTCCTCGCGGGGCTCCCCCTCGACGCCGCGTACAGGCCCAGGGCCAGGACGGCGGGGACGCAGCCGTAGGCCAGGGCCGTCCGCCTCCAGCCTGCGAGCGCGACGAGGAGGGTGACGCAGGCCGCGACGCCGACCCGCCCGATGTCCCCGACGGCGGTGAAGCCGCCCATCCTCCTCCCGAGCTCCTCCGGTCCGCTTCCGTGGGCCACCATGGCGAATCCGACGGGGTGGAAAAGCCCGAAGCCGACCGAGGCCAGGCCGAAGGCCAGGACGAGGGAGGGGAAGCCAGCGGAAAGCCCCACCGCGACGAAGGCGAGGGAATAGAGCAGGGCGCCGGCCACGAGGGTCCTAAGGCCCCCGGCCTTCCTGGCGATGGAGGCCGCGGGCAGGGCCAGGGCCACGCCCGCCAGGCTGAGGAGGCTCGAGAGGAGGCCGACCTGGGCGAAATCGATGCCGAGCTCGCCCTGGATGAAGGGGAGGAGGAGGGGCAGGCTCGCGAACCAACCGTCGTTGAGCACGTGGAGGAAGCCCAGCTGGCTTGCCGGATCGCGGACGAGCCCGCCGAGTCTTCCCTTCATGCCGCGCATCGCCTCTCCTCTCCGCCGGATGCGGCGCGGGGCTTCGGCCCGTCGGCGCTCCGCCCTGCCGGCCCCGCCCCGCCTTGCCCCGCGCCGCGATGATACGGAATCCCGGGGCCGCCGCGCCAGGGGGGGGGCTCAGGGACGCCGGGCGGCCGCGCCAAGGACAAGGCCCGGCGCCGGGGCAGCGAAGGGAGGTCGCGTCGGGCCCTCGCCCTTGCCCCGCCCCGCGAAAACCCGTAGTATTGGCTGTCGAAAGGAAGGCCGCCCTTTGAGCCCCGTTCTGGACTTCTTCAAGAGGCTTTTCTCCAAGGAGACGCCGCCCGAGCCGGGCTCCATCGCCAAGGAACTCTGGATAGCCGACTTTTCCTCGCCCGAAAAGGGGAGATTCCCCGCGGAGAAGGCCGAGTCCCATGAAGCCTCCTACGAGGACGGGGCCCTCGTCCTGGACCTGCGCCGCGAGCGGCTCTACGCCTGGACCGAGGCGACCCTCTACCGCTACGACGACTTCGTCCTCGAGGGCGAGTTCGAGTTCGCTCCGGAGGCGGCTTCCGCGGCCGTCGGCGCCCTAGACGCGACCGGCGCGGCGGGCGGCCCGGCCAGCACGGGCCCGGGCAGCGCAGGCGCGGCTGGCGCGAGCGGGGGCGGGGCCGGCGAGACCGAGGCCGGAAGCGCCGCCGCGGGCTTTCTCTTCCGCTACGCCGACGAGGGCAACTTCTACTCCGCCCTCGTCTCCGACCGCGGCTACTTCCGCCTGGACGCCGTCTTCAACGGGAAGCCCCGCCCCCTCATCGCCTGGACTCGGGCGAAAGAGGGCGAGAAGGACGGCCGGATCGCCGACTTCTCCCTGCGGATCATCGCCAGGGGCGAGCGCCTCTGCCTGGAGGTCGACGGGCTCTGGGTCGGCGAAGCGGTCGACGACGAGCTCAGGTCGGGCTTCGTCGCCTTCGCGGGGCAGAACTACGGCGCTTCGGCCTCCGCGCGCCTGGCCCTGCGCTCGGCCTTCGTCGAGTCGAGGCCCGTCGAGGTCGAGACCTGGTACTACCGCCACTCCTACTTCGAGGCCGTGGACCCGGGAGCGCGTTTCCGCCTGGCGGAGACCTTCTTCTCCATGGGCGAGTGGCTCAAGGCCGCCGTCCAGCTCCGCAAGATCGAGCGCCGCCGCCCCCTCTCCCCGCCCGAGCTCTTCCTCAAGGCCGAGGCCGCCCTGCGCCTCGAGCTCCTGGACGAGGCGGAGCAGTCCATAGAGGCCTGCCTCGCCTCGGCCCCCGCGATGCGCGAAGCCGTGGAGGAGAAGGCCAACCTCCTCTACCTCCGCGGCCGCTACCCCGAGCTCAGGGACTACGCCGCGGGGATCCTGGCCGACGCGCCGGACAACGGCCGCCTCCGGGGCCTCTTGGGCCACGCCCGCTTCAACCTCGGGGACTACCGCGGGGCGGCGGAGGACTACGGCCGGGCGGCGGCCCTGGAGCCGGGACAGCCCCTCTTCAGGATGAACGAGGCGCGGGCCCTGGACCAGGCCGGGGACAAGGCGGCCGCCGCCGAGGCCTACGCCGCCGCCGCCCGGGGCTTCTACGAGGCCGAGGCCGACGACGACCTGGCCCTGGCCCTGGGCCGCCTCTCCGCCCTTCGCCCCCGGGCGGCCGAGACGAGGGAGCTCAAGGCCAAGGCCCTCTTCCGCGCCGGCAGGAAGGAGGAGGCGAGGAAGCTCATCGAGGCTCTCCTGGATAAGGGCTCCTCCGACTCGGCCCTCCACTACCTGGCCGGCATCCTCGCCTCCGAGCGGGGCGATCGGGAGAAGGCCCTGGAGCGCTATTCGCGGGCCCTGGAGCTCGAGCCCGCCTACCCCCTCTACGCCTTCCGCCGCGCGGAGGCCCTCTTCCTCCTCGGAAGGCCCGAGGCGGAGGAAGCCATAGCCCGCGCCCTCGAGCTCGCGCCGGAGGAGGGCTGGACCCGGAACCTCGCGGCCCTCGCCATCCTCAAGTCCGCGGACGAGGGAGCCGAGTCCCTCTCGCCCGAGCTCGCCGCGAAGGCCCGCGCCCTCCTCGCCGGGGCCCGGGCCGCCCTCCCCGAGGCGCCCGAGCCCGCGATCAATCTCGCCTGGCTCGAGTCCCTGGAGGGGAGGCTGGACGAGGCCCTCTCCGTCCTGGCGCATTTCCCCGCCTCCGCCGCCGCGCGGAACGAGGCGGGCAACGCCCTGGCCCGGGCCGCGAGGGCGGCGGGAGCCGCCGCGACCGCGGAGGCCGCCGGCCGGTCCGGCGCGCAGGCCGCCGCCCCCGCCGCCGCAACCGCCGCAGGCCCGGACGGAGGCGCCGCGGAGGCCGCCGGCCGGTCCGGCGCGCAGGGCGCCGCGGAGGCAAGCTCCGCCCGCGAGGACCTCCTCGAGCGCGCCGCGAAGGAATACGAGGCGGCGACAGCCCTCGATCCTGGGAAGGCCGAGTACCAGACCAACCTGGCCGCGGCCTACCTGGAGCTCGAGCGCTTCGGCGACGCCGAGGAGCGGCTCCGGAGGGCCCTGGACCTGGGCCCCGAGCCGAGGGCCTACCTCCTCGCGGGCAACCTGGGCGCGGTCTATGGAGACCGGATCAGGGCAGAGGCCGCCTATCGCCTGGGCCTCGAGCTCGCGCCCGGCGACTCCGCCCTCCTCTTCGCCCTGGGCCGCTCCTACCTCTCCGGCGGCAAGAGCGCGAAGGCCGAGGAGTGCAGGGCCAGGCTGGCCGATGTCGACGCGGGCCGGGCCGCCCGCCTCGGAGAGGAGATCCTGGAGGCGACGACGGTCCGCACGGCCTGCGCCTCCTGCGGGAGGGTCTGGCGGAGCCCCCGCGTACTCCCCGCCCAGAGCGCCGCGAGCATCAGGGCCATGCCGCCCGACGACTCCCCGGCCGGCGCCTGCCCGACCTGCGGCCGCGTCTTCTGCATCGCCTGCCGCAAGGGCCATCTCGCGGAGAACCGCTTCACCTGCCCGAGCTGCGGGGAGGCCCTGAAGCTCTCCGACGACCGCCTGCGCTATCTCGTCCGCGAGCACCTGCGCCGCGCGAGGGCCGGCGGGGACGCGGGCGGCGGAGAAGTCGCGGCAGCCTCAGGCGGCGCGGAAA
>ERZ795054.1424-NODE-1424-length-22650-cov-4.409737_pt1 | contig 22650 bp, 12 predicted proteins | sample MGYA00375138_ERZ795054 | MGnify/ENA primary metagenome ERZ795054 (study PRJEB30183, sample SAMN05720215) | anaerobic digester metagenome | isolation source: active sludge of municipal wastewater-treating anaerobic digesters | place: USA | collected 2014-12-23 ... | reverse complement strand
ATCGATTCGCTCACCGCCCGCCTGGCCCGAAGGCTCTACCCCGACGCCGACATCCGGCACCAGCCTTTCGAGGAAGCCACACTCGCCGACGGCTTCTACGATCTTGCCCTGAGCAATATCCCCTTTGGCAGTTACACTCCCTACGATCCCCGTTTCAAGGCTTGGAAGTTCGTCATTCACGATTACTTCTTTGCCGCCGCGCTGGAGAAGGTGAGACCCGGCGGCTTGCTCCTGTTCATCACCTCCACCGGCACCCTCGACAAGCAGAACGGTGCGTTGCGCGAATACGTTGCCCACCAGGCCGACTTGCTGGGGGCCATCCGCCTGCCCAACGATGCCTTCAAGCACAACGCCCATACCGAGGTCACCACCGACTTGGTGATCCTGCGTAAGCGTCTGCCGGGCGAACTGCCGCAGGGTCCGGCGTGGAAGGAACTCGCTGACCTCACCAACTCGGTCGGCGAGAGCATCGCCGTCAACGAATACTACACCGCGCATCCCGAGATGATGCTCGGTGAAATGCGACTGGAAGGCCGCATGTATGGCCACGGCGAGCCGACCCTCCAAGGCAATGGCCGGCCCTTGGCCGATCAATTGGCGGAGACCATCGCCCGGTTGCCCAAGGGAGTCTTCAAAACCGAGGTGCGACGGGTGGCGCCGCCGGCGCTGGCCCAATCGTTTCCCGCGCCCGAAGAGGTCAAGCCCAACGCCTTCGCGCTGGTCAATGACCAACTCGCCCGGCGCGAGGGGGACCGCCTGCAGATCGTGACCGGTTCGGCGGGCCAAGTGGCCCGGCGCATTCGCGGCTTGATCCGTGTGCGTGATGCCGTGCGGCGCTGTTTGCGCGCCCAACTCGACGGCACCCCCGACGAGGCGGTTACCGAGGCCCGCGAACAACTGGGCCGCACCTACGACGGCTTCGTAGCCCGGTTCGGCCCGATTTCCGAACGAGCCAATACCAGCGCCTTCAAAGGCGACCCGGACCTGCCGCTGCTGTTGTCCTTGGAGCACTACGATGCCGAGACCGGTCGGGCGACCAAGGCCGCGATCTTCCGCGAACGCACCATCGAGCCGAAGCGACCGACACCCCACGTCAGCACCGCCCAGGAGGCTCTGTTGGTCACCCTCAATGAGCGGGGCGCGGTGGACCTGGATTACCTGGCCGGTTTGTTGCATCGCCCTGCCGCCGAGTTCCTGCCCGACCTCCAAGGGGCAATTTTCCTGAACCCGCAAACCCGGCGCTGGGAAACCGAAGATGAGTACTTGTCCGGCAACGTCCGCGCCAAGCTCGCCATCGCCGAAGCGGCGGCACTGGCCGACTTGCAGTTTCAGCCTAATGTCGAGGCCCTGCGGCAAGTCCAGCCGGCGGACTTGAACGCCACCGAGATTGACGCCCGACTGGGCAGCACCTGGATTCCGGCGGAGGACATTCAGCGTTTCGCCGGGGACCTGTTGGGCGAGGAAGGCATCAGCGTCAGCCACGCCCCGCAACTGGGTCTGTGGGTAGCGCGCGGCGGTTACGGCGTGCGCTTCAGTGTGGCCAACACCACCGAATGGGGCACCGACCGCCGCAGCGCCTTGGAGTTGATCGAAGACGCTCTGAACTTGCGCGTGCCGACGGTGTATGACCACGACCCGGCCACCGACCGCGAAGTGATCGACGGCCCGGCGACCGAAGCCGCCCGCGACAAGCAGGAGAAGCTCAAAGAGCGGTTCAAGCAGTGGATCTGGCAGGACGACGAACGGCGCGAACGGCTGGTCCGCAAGTACAATGACGAGTTCAATCACACGCGTCTGCGCACCTTCAACGGCGAGCACCTGACCTTGCCCGGCGCCAGTCCGGCGATCCACCTTCGCCCGCACCAGAAGGCCGGTGTATGGCGGATTCTGCAGACGCCCAATTGTTTGCTGGCCCACACTGTTGGCTCGGGCAAGACCATGCTGATGGCGGCGGCGGCGATGGAATTGAAACGGCTGGGGTTGGCGCGCAAGCCGCTCGTCACGGTGCCCAACCACATGCTGGGCCAGTTCGCCGCGGAATTCCTCGCCTTGTATCCCGGCGCCAACCTCTTGGTGGCCACCAAAGAAGACTGCGCGAAGGCGGCCCGCCAGACCTTGATGAGCCGCATCGCCACCGGTAACTGGGATGCCGTCATCGTCACCCACGCCGGCTTCGAGAAGATTCCCGTCTCGCGCCAAACACAGGAGGAGTTCTTCAAGGAGCAGTTGCGCGAACTGGCGCTGGCCGTGGAACAGCAGCGGCAAGAGGGCGACGCCCGCATCGTCAAGGCGCTGGAGCGGGCCAAAAAGCAACTGGAAGCCAAGCTCAAAGAACTGGCGGCCAACGAAAAGAAGGATGACGGCCTGACGTTCGAGGAGTTGGGCGTGGACAGACTGTTCGTCGATGAAGCGCACTACGTAAAGAACCTCTTCTACGTCTCCAAGATGACGCGGATCGCCGGCCTACCGCAAACCGCCTCCCAGAGAGCCTTCGACATGTTCCTCAAAGTCCAGCACGTGCAACGGTTCAACGGGGGCGGGGGCGTTGTGTTCGCCACGGGCACGCCCATCGCCAACAGCGTCGCCGAGATGTTCACCGCCCAGCGGTTCCTGCAAATGGGCACCTTGCAGGCGCAGAATGTGGCCCACTTCGATGCCTGGGCCGCCACCTTTGGCGAGCCGGTGACGGCTATGGAGTTGGCCCCCGACGGCTCTGGCTACCGGATGCACGCGCGCTTCTGCCGCTATGTCAATGTTCCCGAGTTGATGCAGATGTTCCGGCAGGTCGCCGACATCCAGACGCAGGAAACGCTTCGGCTACCGGTGCCGGACTTGCGAGGGGGCAAGCCCACGGTCATCAGCGCGCCCTGTTCGCCGGAGTTGAAGGAGATTGTCCAGTCGCTCGTGGAACGCGCCGAGGCGCTGCGGACCGGGATGGTCGATCCGCGCGCGGACAACATGCTGCTGGTCACCACCGACGGTCGCAAGGCCGCGCTGGACCTGCGCTTGCATGATCCACGTTTGCCCGACCATCCCGACAGCAAGGTCAATCGGGCGGTGACACAAATCGAGCGGGTCTGGCGCGAAATGGCGACCGAGCGCTCGACACAACTGGTGTTCTGCGACCTGTCCGTGCCCACGGGCGGCAAGGGCTTTTCGGTCTATGAAGACATCCGGGACAAGCTGGTCGCACGCGGCATCCCCGCCGGCCAAATCGCCTTCGTCCAGGACCACGACGGCGACGCCCCCAAGCTCCAACTCTTCCGCGACGTGCGGTCCGGCAAGGTCCGCATCCTCTTTGGCAGCACGCAGAAGATGGGCACCGGCGCCAATGTCCAGGACCGCTTGATCGCGGTGCATCACCTGGACGCCCCCTGGCGGCCTGCCGATGTCGAGCAGCGCGAGGGCCGCATCCTCCGGCAGGGCAATACGAATCCCGAAGTCCAGATCTACCGTTACGTGACCGAGCAGTCCTTCGACGCCTACCTGTGGCAGACCTTGGAGACCAAGGCCCGCTTCATCGCTCAGGTGATGACGGGTGAGAGCGATCTGCGGCGCATCGAAGACATTGACGGCGCGGCGCTCACCTACGCCGAGGTCAAAGCGATTGCCTCCGGCAATCCACTGGTGATCGAGAAAGCCCAGATTGACGCGGAAGTGGCCCGCTTGAGTCGGCTCCGCTCTGAGCACCAGGAAACCCAGTTCAAACTGCGCAGCCGGGTCCGGCATCTGACCGATGAACTGCCGCGGTTGGAGCAGCGCCTCGACGCCGTCCGCCAGGACCTCGCCACCCGGCAGGATACCAGCGGCGACCGGTTCGTGATGGTGGTAGAGGGCGAGGCAATCCGGGACCGAGGCATTGCCGGTGAACGGTTGCTACGCTGTGCCGAGCGCATCCGCGGCACCCGCCAGGAGTGGCCGGCTGGAAGCATTGCCGGTTTTCAGGTCTTCATCAGTGCCGGCTTCATGCAAGGGCCGGAGATTGTCCTCAAAGGCGCCGGCACCTACGCCGCCAAACTCACCGACACGGCCCACGGCACGATCCGCTCCCTCGAACACACGATCCAGCATCTGGACGAGCACGCGGCCACTCTGGCACAGAACCTCGCCGATACCCGCAAGCGCCTCGCCGACACCCAGGCCCAAGTGGGCGCGCCCTTCGAGTATGCCAACCGGCTGGCGGAGTTGGTCAAGCGCCAGCAGGAAATCGCCGACGAACTGGACCTGACGAAACCCCAGGCCCGCCAACTGGCACCCGAAGCCCCGCCACCCCTGGACGAAACCGATGGCGGTGCGTTGGATGAGGACGACGAGGAAGATCACCGCGCGCGCCGCCACGCCGAATGCCGTGATGATCGAGCAACGTTCGCCGCGCAGTTGCCCGAGTCTGCTGCCGCGCGGGTTGCGCTGACTGCCTAACTCTCAACTCGCGATCACGCCATGACTGAGTTAAGCAGACCCGTGCGCCGCCGAACGCGCGCTCCCTTCGCCCATTACCGCAAACGCATCGTGGTCTCGTTCGAACCGGGCGACTTGCTGGCGATGCGCCTGGAGCGCACCCGAACCACCTTCCGCGCCACCCTCGCCGCCGTGTATCGCCAACTCGCCACCTGGCACGCCGACGCCGAGCATCGCCGCAAACGCGCGGCGCGGGCAGCCCGCCGCGTCGGCTGAGCGTCGGAACGACGGGTCTGGACAAAGACCTGCGTTTGCGCTGGGGACTCCCGTCGTCCCCAGACCCCGCCGCCAGAGGGTCGTCACCCTCTGGACACCCACGCTTCGGGGTTTGGTGCTTGAAGCAGCGCACTTACCAGTCGCACAGGTACCAGAATCCTCGTGGCAGTTGACATGCGGCGAGCGAGTCCGCATGGGGTGGGATCACGCAATGGAGGAAATTGGACGCTTGCACATTGCCGGTCTTCGCGACACCAGGTTGAGTCTGGGAACGTCGGGGCTGAAGCTTCCAGCACGGTGGCGACTCAGATCGTTTCGATCAGGTTTTGCATGCAGAATTTGGCCGTTACCCCGTGACGCTGGCAGATTTCGAGAAACGGGCCAGTCATCAGTTGCTCCACCACCGGTCGGGGTAACCGCCAACTGCCGCCCCGCCAGACGGGTTTCTGCGGTGCCGCCAGAGCGCGATAAACTCTGAGCAAGTCCTGCATGGCTGCCGGCAAACCGCTGCGCCAGGGTAGCACAATCTTCGCCGGGGAATACACCACGTGCCGCACGCCAACCTCCCTGGCGAACGACACCAAGCTCTCCAGGTCCGCCAGCGTCTGCGCCTCGACCAGTCCGCAATCGGGCAGGGTCTGAACGGGTTGCGTCGGCAACGGCGAACGGGGAAAGAGCGGATCGATGCGCAGTACCACCGGAATCCCCGCTGCCCGCAAGGCGCGGATGCCCTCGATGCGCCTGGCCACTGAGGCCGCGGCCACGTCCCAAAACAGCCGCGCCTCCTCCCGCCAAAAGGCCAGGCTAACCTCTACCTGAACGGCCGGGGAGCCCGCCGCCGCCCAACGATCCGCGCAGGGGTGCATTGGAGCGATTTCGCCAAGGCTCTTGAGAAGCTGGAGATAATCCGCCCTTGCGGCCACACCCGGATACTTGGTGAGCAAGGTCACGGTGCTGAATCGGTGGCGATGGGCCAGCAGTCCTTCGAGGGCGCACTTGGTGTGCCCGAAGCGCAGTTCCAGGGGTTGGAACGGGTCGCTACTGTTGGAAAGGTGGACCGGCGCCGGCGGCACGTCGAAACGCTCCAAGTCCGCCAGGTCTTTCGCCAGAAGCCGGGCGAAGTGCTGTTTGCAGGCCGGCGTAGCGGGCTCGTAACTCGTGGCGTAACAATAAACACAGCGACAACTGCAACCGACATACACGTTGATGCAGTAACGGTGGCCGGTGGGGAAGACGGACTAGGCCGCGAAGGGGCAATCCCATTTGATGACGCGGGGCCGGGAAGGCGTGAGAACCGCCTGCCGGGACCGATGCGGCAGGAAGTAGCGGCGCAGCGCCATTTCCTCTGCCGCCGGGCGGCCTTCCCAAACCGGCCGGAAGTGCGGGTCGATTTTGGCCAGAAAATCTGGATTGGATTGGTCCACCCGGATCACCCCAGACCTGAGATTCTGGTGCGCTTCAACCGGTGTAGATACGAGTTGTTTCATGAGTGGATTGGCAATGGAGTGCTGGGAGCGCGCCTGACTGTCCGTTACGGGAGGTCCGTGCAGGCAAAATACTCCGTTCTGGAACCTCTGGGCACCGCGCCGGTTGAGCCCCACGGCGGCAGCAACCAGATCCAGCGTTCAGGGTGTCGTGGGCACGGCGAGGGCGTCTGGCCATCGGTCAACAAGAACACCAAGTCCGGGTAGGCCGGCAGCTCTGCCTGGATGTACTCCTCGACGGCTTGGACGCGTGTGCCGCCGCCCCCTCTGACTGATCCCTCTTGTGCCGAAGCTTCGTAGCAAGCGGTGTCGAAGGAAATGAGCCTGACCCGGCTTTGTGGCCGCCGTTGCCGTGCGAAGGCCAGGGCCACCGACAGAAAGCGCGCCGGCACGCTTCCAGAAGCGTCAATGGCCATCAGGATGTCCGCCTCGTAGCGCGGCGGGTAGGATGGCAGCACAACACGCGGATAAAGGGCCAGTAATTTGCGGTTAGGCGTAGTCCAGACCGCGTCGTAGCTGGCGATGCCCGTAGCCATGTCTTCCAGGAACTGCGCCAGGCTCTTGCGACAGTTGGGCGCGGGGGGCACGCGGCGTCGAATTCCTCGGGCGACCGTGCCGAAGCAGGGATCATTGGGTGAAAGATTCATGAGCAGCGTCGCCACGAGGGCGGAGGTTTCGTCCGTCCAGTCGGCCATCGTTGACAGCGGCTCGGCCCTGGGACGGGCGGCAGAGGCGGAGGTGTTCAGAGCCGCATCCCTGGGATCGGCTTCCCAAGGCGAATGATCGTCAAGGGTTTCGGCATTAGCCAGCCGGTCGTCCAGCTTGCGGCCGTGGCGGACGCGTTGGTGCCCCAGGAGTTGCATGACTTCTTCCGCCGCCATTTGACTGGTGTCACGGCCCACTAGCCAGGGACCCGTCACCGGATCACCGGGCAGCTTCATCTCTGGAAAACTGGCGAGGATTAGATCGTTGACCACCGCTTCACAGGCCAGCCGGAAGTAATAGCGGTCGCGTTGAGCCGTGAGAGAGGCAGTGCGTTGCTGGTGTCGCAGCACAAAGTGCAACGCTTCGTGCGTGAGCACCCCGGCCAGCTCGGCGTTGTTGATTCGCTCACAGAACTCCGGTTGGAAGTACAGCCAAACCTCCTCACCCCGAGCCACGATGGCGGCCGTGCGGACGTGTTCGCTCAGGCGCAGTCGGCCCAGACGCATGACCGCGGCAGCGATATGCGCCCGCCGACGCTGAAGCCAGCCCAGAAGAAACTCGTACCGTTCGTGAAGATCGTGCTCCGACATGGCTCAAGCCACCACCTGCAACCGTTCGGTGAGCAGCTCCTCGTAGGCGCGCGCATCGTCCGGGGAGCCATACAACGCCACCGCTTCACGGACCTTCTTGAAGACGAAGGGAGTCTTGCTCTGGAGTTGCGCCAGCAGCTCTGCCGGCAGCGCCAGCACCAGGTCGCGCACGCGATTCTTTTGGCTGGGCTTCATCATGGGCAGCAACTGGGCAAAGCGCAGCCCCACATTGAAGTCATCGGCGACCGCGGACGCGAGTTTCTCCGTATCACTGACAAATTGCTCAATGGAAAGCACCGTCTCCGGTTCGCGCAACCGCGCTTTGAGCAGATGCACCGGCGCCTTCACCTCCGTCGGCAAGGCATCGGCCGGATCCAGCCCCGCCACGGTGGCACGGCCGATGTATTCCAGCCGCCGGTTCGTGATGGCCTGTCGCTGCTTGTCGTCCAAGTCCGCTTGATACCACTCCACCAGAGCGCGGCCCAAGCGCTCGCCGAACTGCTGAATGAACCAATCGAGACTGGGGCCAAAGGCCACGCGCAGGTGAAGGTGAAACCGGTCCAACAAGGATAGATCCAAGTCCTGCACCTGATAGCCGGCCGAGGCCGGATTGATGGCGGCCACGACCGAGCGCAGCCGTGGCAGCGCTTCCCCGTTGATGGCGCGGAACTGCGTGATTTCAAGCACCGCATTGATCACCTTGGGGTGGGCACGGTTCAGTTCGTCGAAGAACAGGACTTCAGCTTCCGAGATGAAGTCGGGCCGCAGAAAGAGCAGCCGGTGCTTGTCATCCTCCATCACGGGCACGGGCACACCCACCAAGTCGGCGAATGGGTCGAGGGTGGGGGCGCTGAAATACTTCACCCGCAAACCCAGTTGAGCGGCTGCGGCAAAAATGATGGAGCTCTTGCCCACCCCATAAGGCCCCTCCAGGAGGACGTTCAGCCCGGCCTGCACAGCCTTCACGATCTTCTCCCGGAGTTCGGTTGGGTTCTTCATTCACTGGCGTGGTACCCATCCTTCGGGCGGAAACAAAGGGACGCCAAGCCAAAACGACGGCTGCCGTAATCGGCCACGGCTGTGCCACGGCAGCGCCCTACGGGCGAGGCGATTGCAGCCGTGGCCCGCGGCAGCCGGCCCCCCCGGCGCTGCTGCGCGAACCAGCGGCCACCGTCCGAAGGAAGTGGTCATCATATATCTATTTGCTTCAGCAGAGAGAGATGTTGCAGACATTTCTCCCTGCTGCTGGCCGAACGACATCGCGTGGGCCCCTTGACCACCTCCATCTCTAACTCACCACATCGCAGGCCGTCGCCCAGCATCGCTGCAGCCCCTGAGTAGCGATGGAGCCGTTTTCGCGCTGGGGACTCGCGTTATCCCCAGACCCCGCCGCCAGAGGGTCGTCACCCTCTGGACTCCCGTGGCCTAACTGGCACGCAAGTCAACTACTTCTTCTCGATCCAGGCGTATTTCCCAGGGCCGGCCTTCTTGATCTCTTCGATGTTCGCGCCGGTCTTGTAGAACCAGGCGAGGACCCCTTTGTAGCCAAGGCCGAGCTTGCCGGCCAACTCCTTGACCGCGAGGCCGCTCTTGCCCGCCGCTCGCAGCAGTTCGATGATTGCCGCCTTGAGCGCGCCCCGTTTGACACGCTTTGCCCCCGCCGGTTTGGCCTGCGTTTGCCCACGGGGCTTGCGACCGGTTTTGCCCTTAACGGCCTTGGCGGGTTCGCCACCTTCGTAGGCGGCCAGTTGGGCATCGATCTTGGCGACCCGGCGTTGCAGCGTTTCCTTCCGTTCGATCAGTTTGACGATCTGCTTCAGGTCGGCGGAGGTGAGTTGTGTCAGATTCATTGGGTGGCAGGGTACGCGGTCAACGGGTCGAGCGGCAAGGCGACGATTGGCGGTCGTTCGCCTCGTGCTGCCGGAATTGACCCCTACCCCCACAAACGTCCCACCCCCTGGCGTAGTGTGGCCGGCATGAGATTCAAATACGCAGATTGGATTCGACGGGATGCCGACGAGGTCGTGGCGGTCTTTGGCCAGGCCAAACTCGTCAAACGGCTCGACGGCAGAACCGAACTGCGCGGCGGCACCGTCCAGGACCGCCTCGCGGCCAAGGAGTGGATCGCGCTCTTCTGGCACGAAGCGGTGCTGGAGAAGTGAAGCCGACACAACTGCGCATTTGGCCTGACCTGCAGCCGGTGGTGGACCGGTTGGGCAAGGCCTTCTTCCGGCAGTTGCCGGAGACCCCCGGCGTCTACCTCATGTGCGGCACCGGGGATGCGGTGCTGTATGTGGGCAAAGCCCGGAACCTCCGCCATCGCCTGGCCAGCTACCGGGTGGCCAATCCCGACCGCCTGCCCCCTCGCCTCCTCCGTCTGTTGCACCGGGTTGAGCGCATCGACTGGGAGACCTGCGACGACGAAGGCGCGGCCCTGCGGCGCGAAGCGGAACTGCTCCTGTCCCTCAAGCCTCGGTTCAATCGCGCCGGCGTCTGGCCCAAACCGAAACGATTCCTCGCCTGGCGCGCCCGTCCGGACGGACTCGAACTGGCCGTCACCGAACGGCCGGAACCGGGCTGGCGCTGCGCCGGCCCTTCCCGCGCGCAGGTGGAGCCTACAGGCCAAGCTGTGCTCCTTCACTCCGGATTCCCACCCCCACAATTCAAAATGCTTCAACTGGTTTTACCTGGATTTGTGCTGGTTTATGTGGACAAAGCGGTCTAGCCTCGCCGCCGAAAGTCAAGCCCTCCCGTCCCCGTCAGGTTTTGGCTGGAACAAGGGCGAGAATCGTTATGCAGGAACGCTGGCTATCGGTCGAGGAGATCGCGGCGCATCTGGGCGTGAACCCCGATACGATCTACAAGTGGATCACCCGCAAGAAGATGCCTGGCCACAAGCTGGGGCGCCTCTGGAAGTTCCTTGCCTCAGAAGTCGACGCATGGGTCAAAGGCGGCCATGCGGCGGAGGACGTCGCCCCAACCGTCACTCCCAACCGAAAGCTACCCCGGCGATGATGCCCAGGTTTATGCCCGCCAGCCCCCCCGTCACACCATGACCCCCGGCTCCATCGTCCAATGCCGCAACCGCGAATGGGTCCTCCTGCCCAGCGACCAGGACGACCTGATGCTCCTGCGCCCCCTGACCGGCGCGACGGACGAGGTGGTCGCGGTCCATAAGAAACTCACCGACCTGATCGGCTACTCTTTCCCGGAAGAACGCGTTCGTTCAGCGAAATTCCCGCCGCCAACCCCGAACGACATCTCCAATGTTGCCGGTGCCCACCTGCTGTGGCAGGCGGCGCGCCTCACGCTGCGCGAGGGGGCCACCCCGCTCCGCTCCCTCGGGCGCGTGTCCATCCGCCCGCGCACCTACCAGTTCGTCCCCCTGCTGATGGCCCTGCGCCTCGACACCATCCGCATGCTCATCGCAGACGACGTTGGCGTCGGCAAGACCGTCGAGGGCCTGCTCATCACCCGTGAACTCCTCGACCGCGGTGAAATCAAACGCCTTTGCGTGCTCTGCCCGCCCTACCTCTGCGAACAATGGCAAAAGGAGCTGAGCGAGAAATTCAGCCTGGAGGCTGTCATCATCCGCTCTGGCACGGTCAGCCATCTTGAGCGCCGCATCCCCGCCGGCGCGGGCAGCATATTCAGCTACTACCCTGTCCAGGTTGTCAGCATTGACTTCGTGAAGGGCGACCGCAAACGCGACAATTTCCTCCAGCACTGCCCGGACTTTGTCATCGTGGACGAGGCCCACGGCTCGGCGTCCGCCGCCGGCACCAACAGCAATCAACACCAACGCCACGAACTTCTGAAGGACCTGGCCGCCTCGCCCACCCGCCACCTGGTTCTTCTCACGGCCACCCCGCACAGCGGCATTCCCGAGTCTTTCCGCTCGTTGCTCACGTTGCTTCGGCCCGAGTTCGCCGCCTATGAAATAACCGCGCTCACCGAACCGCAGCGCATCGAACTGGCCCGTCATTTCGTCCAACGCACGCGCAAAGACATCGAAAAGGACTGGGAAGCCGAACACTGCTTCCCGAAGCGTGTCCCGTCCGATGAGCATTACCGCCTGTCTGACGCCTACGGCAACCTCTTCCAAAAAACCTACGAGTTTTGCACCGAGCTGGTCCGCACCGGTCAGGCACTGGACAAACGCAAGCAGCGTGTCCGCTACTGGGCCGCGCTCGCGCTGCTTCGCTGCGTTATGTCCAGCCCGGCGGCGGCCATCGCCGCCTTGGACCGCCGCGACGGCGCCTTGCCCCAAACGGAAGAGGAACCCGATTTCAGCCAGAACATTTTCGAGTCGGGCAACGAACAGACCGACGACAGCCAGCCCACGCCTCCGGTCGAATCGGCGGAGCAAACCATGCCGGAGACCGACCGGCGCAAACTCCGAGAACTCTCACGCTTGGCCGCTTCCATCGCTCTCACACCCGGCGACACCAAGCTCGCCGGCTGTGCCAAGCTGGTCGCCGGGCTGCTCCGTGAAGGCTTCCACCCCATCGTCTGGTGCCGCTACATCGCCACGGCTGACTACGTCGCCGAGGGATTGCAGCGCACCCTGAGCACCGAGTTTGACAGCGTCCGCGTCGCCTCGATCACCGGGCTGCTCAGTGACGACGAGCGGCGGACCAAGGTGGCAGAGCTTACCGAGGAACGCCGCCGCGTCCTCGTCGCCACCGACTGCCTCAGCGAAGGCATCAACCTGCAAAACGCCTTCAACGCCGCCCTTCACTACGATCTGCCCTGGAATCCCAACCGCTTGGAGCAACGCGAGGGCCGCGTGGACCGCTTCGGCCAGACGCTTTCAAAGACCGTCAAAACCATCCGCTACTTCAGCCCGGACAACCCCGTGGACGGCGTCGTCATCCGCGTCCTGCTCAACAAGGCCCGCGAAATCCACCAGGCCCTTGGCACCCATGTCCCCGTGCCGGAGGAAGGTGAGACGGTGACGCAGGCCGTTCTCCAGGCCCTCTTCTTCAAGGGACGCACCGCCGACGAGGCGCTCCCTCAGATGGAACTCGGCTTGGAGTTGCCCGAAGTGGTTGCACTGCACCGAAGCTGGGACCTCGACGTTGCTCGTGAGAAGGAAAACCGGACTCGCTTTGCCCAGCGTGCCCTTAAACCCGAGGAAGTCCGGCGCGAACTGGAGGCCACCGACGCCGTCTTGGGCGACCCCGATGCAGTCCGGCTGTTTGTCCTCAACGCGGCACAGCGCCTCAGCCTGCAAATCGCCCCCGACCGCCGTCCGAACGTCTTCCGGGTCTCCGTCGCACCCGACGCTCGCGCCAGCTTGCCCCCTGCCATCAGCGCTGCCCTGCCAGTCACCAAATCAGGCCAATGGCTGGTCAGCTTCGTCTCCCCGACCCCGGAGAGCGCCGAATACCTTGGCCGCAACCACCGTTTTGTGGCCACGCTGGCTCAGTCTCTCATGGAGGAAGCCCTGACCAGGAGCGCGGCGGCTCGGGCATCCCGCTGTGGTGCCATGCGCACCCGTGCCGTCTCCCGGCTTACCACCCTTTACCTTTTGCGTCTCCGGTTCCTTATCGAGCAACCGGATCGCACAGCCTTGCTCGCCGAAGAAGTCCAGGTCGTCGCCCACACTGGCGACGCGGGCAAGCCCACTTGGATTGACCAGGCCCAGGTGCTCACCCTGCTGGAGAAGGCGCACGCCGACGCCAATATCCGCGACGAAGAGAAGCGGGAGCTGACCGCCGCCGCTCTGGCCGGCTACGAGAAACTCGATCCCGCCATCAGGCAGACCATCCAGGGCCGCGCCGAGGCTCTCACCGAAGCCCATCGCCGCATCCGCCAGGCCGTCTCACTCAAAGTTCGCGGCCTCACAGTGAAGTCCCAAATGCCACCGGACCTGCTTGGTCTGTTGGTACTGCAGCCGCTGGCTGGAGTCAGCAAATAGGTCCCTATGAAACCACCAACTAAAACGAACCACGACAAGGTTGATTACTATTTCTCAAAGAACCCATCTTTCTACTGGATGGTGAGGTCTCGCAAGTCCCCTCTCTTGCGATTCGTAACCATCTTGCTCATCTGCTATGGCGTGGTCGCCCTCGCGTGCTGGCGACAAGACGCACTCTTCTTGCCGAAACCATCCATAGGTTTCTTCCAAGATCCATATTTCGTCGCCGTCATCATAACCATGATTATTGTGCTTATCATGATTCGGCGACTGTTGCTAAGGGTCGAGGATCTCATTGAGAAATTTCCGCAGATGCTCAAACCAGACCAGATTGATGAATTGTCCGAGAAGGGAGCACTAAGCGCCTCATCGGACCGGGTTCGGGACATCATCGCCCTCCGGGACCCGTCAGCCAGGAAGTGGCACCGTTTGTATATGTGTTTTTGGCTACTGATCGTGGTCATCCTCCACGTTGCCATGCCGTTCTTGGATCAGATGGGCCATTCGAGCTGGGGAGTTTCACCAAGACAATATCCGCTAAGCTACTCGTTCGCAGTCACGAGTTCCTTCCTCCTTTGGCTGGTTGTAGCCGGCAATCTGACTTGGTACGTCTTCGCCACTGGCTTTGCAGTTTTTCCGCTCATTAAGCAATACGCTTCCCGCGAAAAGCTCTGGATTGTCCCGAACGCACCCGACGGCCAGGGCGGACTGTCAGCCATCGGGGACGTCGCATTTGGCATGAGCACGGCCCTCGGAAGTGGAATGATAATGCTCGTTGTCTGGATCTTTCTGGTTGGTGCGGAAAAGGCACCCACAATTCTGGCAGGCGGCCTTTACAGCCTTGTCTTGAGTGCCACGTTCTTTGGCCCCCTCCGGTCAGTTCATGGCGCGATGATGCGGGCGAAAAATGGGGAACTCGATCGCATTTCCTCCCTCTTCAGGCGCGAGTACGAAAAACTGCCACCTTCCAACAGCGAGGACAACTCCACGAAAGCCACTAACCCGGCGCTTGATTCGGAGTTGTCTGACCGGTTGGCTTTAATGGCCAAGCTTGACGCAGTTTACACCACCGTGAATGCCATGCCCGTCTGGCCGTTTGACCTTGGCACCATTCGGAAGTTCCTCCTGCTGATTTCCATCCCAGTTGTTTCTGCATTACTCCAGAAGTTCTGGCCTTCCGCAGTCGGCACGGTTGTGGCGGAGATCGTGAAGGGATTCAGACCATGAACGCCCGCCGCATCACCTTCAAACCGCTCGCTATTTCGGACTTCTGAGATGTCCAGCTTCCCCTCCATCCGAATCGAAGGCGGTTTGCTCGGCCCGGAGCTGCTTGACCAGGTGATCGCCGCTGATGTCCCCGGCCAGAAGCCCACCGACTTTGGCCTCGACCCCAAGCGCAATCTCACTGACGAAATCGCCGCCGCGTTTGCGGACTCCCGCGCTCTGTGGGGCGTATTCCAAAACCGCTTGGCCCGTCTGCCGGAGGATGACCTTGCCACCACTGCGACCCGCAACCAGTGGGCCTTGCCCTTCCTGGCCTTGCTCGGCTACCAAGCCCGCTACAATTCCCGCGCCTTCGAGGTGGACGCCCAAACCTTCGCCGTCTCCCACCGCGCCGGGGAACCGGAAGACGCCCCCCCCATTCACATCGTTGGTGCCCGCCAGGAACTCGGCCGCGTGGCCCCCAGCGGACGCCCTCGCATGGCCCCCCACTCCCTGGTGCAGGAATACCTGAATCGCACTGAGCACGTTTGGGGTGTCGTCACCAACGGCCTCACGCTCCGCTTGCTCCGCGATTCCACCCTGGTCCGCCGCCAGGCCTACGTCGAGTTCGATCTGCAGGCCATCCTGGAGGAACAGCGCTTCCACGACTTCGCCGCCCTCTACCGCCTGCTTCATCGCACCCGCTTGCCGCGTGGCATGGCCTACGCCAACGAGTGCCTGCTTGAGCGTTACTACGCCCAGACCATCGAGCAGGGGGGCCGTGTCCGCGAGCATCTGCGCGACGGTGTCGAGGAATGCCTCAAGCTCCTCGGCAACGGCTTTCTCACCCACAAGGACAACGAGGACCTGCGCCAGAAACTCAATTCCGAGCAACTCACGCCCGTCCAGTTCTACCGCCAACTGTTCCGGCTGGTTTACCGCTTCTTGTTCCTGCTCGTGTCGGAAGACCGCGGCCTCATCAGCCCCAATCCGGTCTATCGCGACCATTACGGCATCGCCCGCCTGCGCCGTATGCTCGATGTCCAGGCCGCTTGGACGGACCACCCCGACCTCTGGTTGAGCCTGCGCACGCTGTTCCACCTGTTCCAGGACGACAAACTCTCCGCCGTTCTCGCCCTCGCCCCGCTCAATGGTGAACTGTTCGCGACACAGACCCTCGACGGTTGCACCTTGAGCAACCGCGACCTCCTCGCCGCGTTCTGGTATCTCGCCTACTACCAGGAGAAGCCGTGCGCCCCATCGCGCCGTGTCAACTACGCCGCCCTCGATGTCGAGGAACTCGGCTCCGTCTATGAGAGTCTCCTCGAATTTCACCCGGACGTTTCCCCCGACGCCGCCAGCCGGTTGAGATTCGACCTCATCTTTGGTTCGGAACGCAAAACCACCGGCTCGTTCTACACTCCGCCAGAACTGGTGAACGAACTCATTGAAAGCGCGCTCATGCCCGTGGTTCGCCAGCGCCTCGACGAAGTGGCAAAAACCGGTTCCCCTCGCCCATCGGATGGGAGAGGGGCCAGGGGTGAAGGCCGCTCCGATCTCCCATCTTCCATCTCCCATCTTCAACAGAAAGCCCTTCTCTCCCTCAAAATCATCGATGTCGCTTGCGGCAGCGGCCACATGCTGCTCGCCGCCGCCCGCCGGGTCGGCAAGGAGCTCGCCAAGCTCCGCACCGGCGAGGACGAACCCGCCCCGGAGCGCGTCCGCGAATCTATCCGCGACGTCATCAGTCATTGCATCTACGGCGTGGACCGCAACCCGCTCGCCGTGGACCTCTGCCGCGTCGCGCTCTGGCTGGAAAGCCACACCGCCGGCAAACCGCTCACCTTCCTCGACCATCGTATCCGCTGCGGCGACTCCCTCGTCGGCGTGTTCGACCTTGCCGTGCTGAAAAGCGGCATCCCGGACAAGGCGTTTGATCCGTGCGAAGGCGACGACAAGCCCACCGCCCGCGCCGCCGCCAGGCAAAACCGCGAAGAACGGCGCGGCGCACAGGATTTGTTTGCCGTCCGCGATTCCCACGATGCCGAGGCGCTCACCCGCCACAGCCGCGACGTCGACGCCATTCCCGACGACTCGCCGGAACTCATCCGCCGCAAAAGGGAATTGTTCGAGGCCAGCCACCGCGACCCTGCTTGGCTCCGCCAGAAACAAGCCTCCGACCTCTGGACGGCGGCTTTTTTCCAAAACCTGACCGCCAACTCCGTTCTGATCACATCCGCCGCCCTGGCCGATCATCTGAGCGGCAGGCCCATTGACTCGCGCTTGCATGGCAACGCCGCGACGCTCGCGCTCCGCCAGCCGTTCTTTCACTGGCCGCTGGAGTTTCCCGAAGTGTTTGCGGCCGGCGGTTTCGATGTCGTGTTGAGCAACCCGCCATGGGAACGCATCAAGTTGCAGGAGCAGGAATTTTTCGCCGCGCGCGACTCGCGAATTGCCGGTGCACCTACAAAAGCTGCGCGTGCAAAGCTCATCAGAGAACTCGCCGAAGAAAAGCCGGCTTTGCACGCTGAGTTCATTGCCGCTGTGCACGCCGCCGATTGCGTCAGCAAGTTCCTTCGTCAAAGCGACCGTTTCCCCCTCACAGCGAAAGGCGACATCAATACCTACGCGGTCTTCGGAGAAACCATCCGGCGTCTGGTCTGCTCCAAAGGACGCGCAGGGGTTATTCTCCCGACAGGCATCGCTACGAGCGAAACCTACAAATCATTCTTTGCGGAGATTGTCGACCACGGCCAACTCGCCAGACTCGTAAGCTTCTTAGAAATTCGCGATTTCTTTCTGGCTACTGACAGTCGAGAGCCCTTTTGTCTTCTCACGCTGGCCGGAGGACATTGCGCTGAACCTGAGTTCGCTTTCGCGCTCACGAAGGTGGACCAGGCGCGAGATTCCCGCCGCTGCTTCACTCTCACTCCCGAGGACATCTTTCGAGTCAACCCAAACACACGAAATTGCCCCGTCTTCCGCACGCGAGCCGATGCCGAGCTTACGCGCAAGATTTACCAACGTATTCCAGTGCTAATTCTGGAAGGCGAAACCAGCGGCAATCCGTGGCAAATCCGGTTCATGACCATCTTCCACATGTCCAGCGACAGTCACCTTTTCCACGAATCCCAAAGCGACGGAAGACTGCCGCTCTACGAAGCGAAGATGGTTTGGCAATTCGACCATCGGTTCGCTACCTATAACGATGAACGCGATGCGACCAACGACCTGTCACCGGAGGAAAAGGCCAAACCGGGTTTACGTCCAAGGCCGCGCTATTGGGTGGACGAAACTGAAGTCCTTAACCGCATCGCGCCACCCACAGACGAGGAACGCGAAGCGTTGGCTGACGGTTCGCTCAAGCACGATGAATTGATGGGTCGCCAACGCGACCGAGCACCAAACTGGCTGCTCGGCTTTCGTGACATCACAAATTCGGTGAGTGAGAGAACTGCAATCTTCAGCTTTTTGCCGAGAACAGGTGTTGGAAACAACGCGCCGCTGTTGCTCATGCCACACACGGCGACTGAACTTGTGTTGTGCTTGGTTGGAAACTTGAACTCGGTTGTCTTCGATTACTGCGCGAAGCAGAAGGTTGGCGGCAACCACATGAACTTCTTCATCTTGGAGCAACTTCCCGTTCTTCCGCCGAGTTTCTACCGGGCGGCGGACGTGGCGTATGTGGCGTCGCGGGTGTTGGAGTTGGTCTATACGGCGGACGACATGCAGCCGCTGGCGGACGCGCTGCGGGAAGACATGGAGACACGGAGACGCAGAGACGCGGAGAAAGGCGACAGTCTCCGTGTCTCCGCGTCTCCCCTCTCCGCGTCTTTGTCCGCCGAGTCCGCGTGGTTTCCGATTCCCGAAAAGCCCTACGTCTGGAATGAGGAACGCCGCGCGCACCTGCGGGCCGAACTGGACGCCTGGTTTGCCCGCGCCTACGGCCTGACTCGCGACGAGCTGCGCTACATTCTCGACCCGGCGGACGTCTATGGCCCGGACTTCCCCGGCGAGACCTTCCGCGTGCTCAAGGAAAAGGAGACCGCCAGATTCGGTGAATACCGCACGCGCCGGCTGGTATTGGAGGCGTGGGACAAACTGCCACCGGTACTTTGACCCTCGTGATTGAACAAACGAACATCGTCGGCATATGATACATCGTTTATGAACGCGACCCTGCTTAAGAGGCTTTTCGGAGCCCTGCAAAAAGGCCAGGGAAGGGACATTTCGGTCGTTTGCGAGAGGATAATCGAGGACCAGCGTCGTCGTGGCCACAACAAGCTGGCGACCGAACTCGAACGCCTCGCCCCCAGCGGTGAACACGTTGGTGGTGAGGGCTCTCGGTCCCCTGGACCGGAGAACAGGGCGCTCGCTCCGTTACCGCTTAGCCGACGAGAGGTCGCGGCTCTCGTTCAGGTGATTCCACATGACCAGTTGCGGCACTACATGATCCTGCCCCCTTCGGTCGAGAGCCGGTTCATGAGGATCGAGAAGGAGTACGCAGCCAGAACCCGGCTCGCCAATTTCGGGTTGAGAGCGCGAACTCGTGTGCTGCTCCACGGTCCGCCGGGCTGTGGCAAGAGTCTCGGCGCCGAGCGTCTCGCCTGGGCCACAGGACTGCCGATGCACAAGGTTCGCTTCGATTCCCTGATTTCTTCGTATTTTGGCGAGACCGCCGGCAACCTCCGGCGGGTGTTTGATGACGCCGAGCGCCGGCCTTGCGCCCTCTTTCTGGACGAATGCGACACGATTGCGCGTTCGCGATTGGAGCGCAACGACGTGGGAGAGGCCCCCCGTGTCGTGAACATGCTGCTCCAGCTTCTGGAAGATTTCCGCGCTGAAGGAATCGTCATCGCAGCGACAAACGTGGACGAGGCGCTCGATCCCGCGATCTTTCGCCGATTTGACGAAGTGCTTGAGGTCCCGAGGCCTGGGCGTGGTGAGATTGCGCGCCTGCTCAAAACAACGGTTTCAGCGGTGGAGGTGGGGCCGACAGTCTCCTGGAATCACTTGGCGGAGTTGCTGGAGGGGTGTTCCTGCTCGGAGGTTGTGCAAGTCGCTCAAAGCGCTGCGAAGCGCGCGGTAATGGGCAATCGTGCCGTCGTGGAACAAGGGGATTTCGAAGCCTCAATTCCCGAACTTCATCGCGTCGCCTAACGAGCGCCTGCTTTCGCCATGCCCGATGCCCCCTTTCCCCACCTCGCACTCGTCGCGCTGCGGCACGGCCCCGCCCGCCTGTTCGGCGGCGGAGAACCCGACCCGCGCATCGCCGTCAACAAGGACCAACGCCAGCAGCACGTCACACATCTTTCAGGGGGCCTCACTCGCATTGGGCAACGGTTCAACCGGATTTCTCTGGAGCGCGCGGCGCAGGGACTGCCGCCCATCGAAGGGGGTGTGCCGTTTATGCTTGAAGTGGCGGAGGGCGACGAAGGGCTTCTTGATTTTCTCGAAACCCGGCTCGGGCTTGAAGTCGTTGCGGAGTATCCCGACGGATTCCTAATGGTGTCGGCCGCGGACGTGGCGATGCCTGAATTTCAGGATGTTCTCAAGGCATTTCAGGCGAACAAGCACGGGGCCACCAGGGCCGCATCCGTGTTCGAAATTCATGATGAACCGGACGCTGAGATTCGGCTGAAGCGGATGCTCGGCGATGATCTCTTTGCGTTCTGGCCTTTCCCTGACGATAAGGAATTCATTCTGGAAGTGTCTTTTAAGTCGCCAACGACGGACGGGCTCAAGCCAAAGCCAAACAAGCGCAAGAAGGAGAAGCCGGAGGCATACGAGCACAGGCTCGCTGCGTGGGAGGAAGAGCGCCGTCATGCCATGATCGCGATTGACAATGAGCAGATGCGCCGCGAGACATTGGCTGAGCAGATGATCCAGCCATACAGAGGGGTCTTGCTCAGCGGCTTTGCGCATTCAGCGACCCCCCATTCGCAGTTCGCTGAGCTCTCCGATAGCTTTTCGGTGCGCATTCGGATGTTGGGTCGCGGCTTCAAGGATTTGATCCAGAATCACCCCCATGTCTTCGAGCTGTCGTTACCGGATGATGTCCTCCTGCCGAGTGTCTTGGGAGTCGTCGGCGAGCCTGATTACCCCCCAGTCGAGTTAGCTGCCCCAGAAGCCGACGGAAAGGCGGTCTGCGTCGTGGACAGCGGCATTCAGGAGAATCACCGGATGCTGCAGGCTGCCATGGATGTTTCAACCTCCCGGTGTTTCATCCCGAACGTACCGGCCAACGACGTGGCAGATTACGTTGTTGATGGCGGCCATGGCACCAGGGTGGCTGGCGCTGCGCTCTACGGTGCCTCACTTCCAGGCGCCGGCCGAGTTGAGGCGCCGTTCTGGCTTCAGAATGCCCGGTTACTTCTGGGGCCTCGGGGGGAGTTACCTAGAGCGATTCATCCGCCCGTTGCACTGCGCGAGATCATCGAACACTTTCGCGACGGCCCCCGGCACACCCGCATCTTCAACCATTCCATTTCCTCTGATCGGCCCGCGCGCTCATTGCGAATGTCCAGTTGGGCCGCCGAAATGGACTTCTTAAGCCATTCACGTGATGTGCTGTTCATACAGGCCATCGGCAATCTTAGCCGAGGCCACGGCTCGCAAAGCAATCCGACCATCGAGGACCACCTGTCGGCAGGGCGGAGTTGGCCGGACTATTTGTTCGAAAGGTCCGCCCGGCTCGCGAATCCCGCCCAGAGCCTCCAAGCGTTGACTGTAGGCTCGATTGCGATGGAAACATACCGCGATGGAAACAGGCGGTCCGTGGCCCGAGCGACCCACCCCTCAGCCTTTACGCGGTGCGGGTGTGGCCTCTGGGACTCAATGAAGCCGGACGTGGTAGAGTTCGGTGGCGACTATGCGTGGGATGGCGCCAATCCAGTCAGCTTGGCTTTGCCGCCGGGAGTCTGCCCATCGCTGGTGCGATCAACTCTCGACGGCGGACCGGCGGTTGCTCGTGATGTTGTCGGCACTTCGTTTGCGGCGGGTCGGGTGACGCATGTGGCTGGCCTACTTGAGAAGCTCTTGCCCGATGAAAGCACACTGGTGTACCGGGCGCTCATCGCCCAGTCGGCCCGCTGGCCTGACTGGGCTGAGCGCGCCGTAGTGGACGAAAAAGCGAAACACATTCGACTGCTCGGGTATGGCGTCCCTGATGCGGACCGCGCGACGTCCAACTCGGAATACAGGGTCACGTGCATCACGCAGGGCAACCAGAGCATAAAGGCGGGCGACGCGGCGATATTCGCCTTTTACGTTCCTGAGGAACTCCGAAGGATGGGGCAAGAGGCGGTCATCCGCCTTGATGTTACGCTTTCGTACTCTGCAGAGCCTCGTCGAACGCGCAGCAGCGGGCGCCGCTACCTCGCCGTTTGGCTCGATTGGGTTTGCAGCCGGCCGGGGGAAGCGCTGGAAGCGTTCAAGGGAAGGGTCTTCGCCGACGTTGTTCGGAGGAAAGATAGCGAAGGCGAGGAGCCTGATTGGACCCTGAGCCGGAGAGGGGATTGGGGAGAAATACCCGGCGCGAAGCGAGACGGCGGCACGCTCCAGAAGGATTGGACCTACCTGAAAAGCTATGAACTACCGGAGGTGATTGCTGTGGCAGTTCGAGGCCACGAGGGCTGGGCACGACACAATCCAGAGGCGACCGCGCGATTCGCTCTTGCGGTCTCAATTGAGGCGGTGAATCGCGACTTGCGCGTCTACGAGCACGTCCAGGCTGAGATTCGGGCGCGGGCACCGCAGGTTCGGGTTCCTGCTGCCCCTCCGGCGGTGTCCTGAGCACGCAGGCCTTACGTCATGAGCATCTTCAACCTCCACGCCACCGTCCTCGGCGACTACTGCGATTTCGTCCGCTCGTTCTTCACTGTGGCCGACGGCCGTGCCCGCGCGTTCGTGGACCGCGAACTCATGGAACAGGCTCGGCTCTGGCCGGAGGCGTTGCTGCAGGTCAGCCCGTCGTACGCGCGCGTTGCCTCAGTCGATCAATTGGCCGAGCAAGGCGTGCTGCTTTATGAGACGGCCGAGATCTTCCGCACCGAGACAGGTTCGCCTTTTG
>ERZ795054.1423-NODE-1423-length-22655-cov-5.015221_pt1 | contig 22655 bp, 30 predicted proteins | sample MGYA00375138_ERZ795054 | MGnify/ENA primary metagenome ERZ795054 (study PRJEB30183, sample SAMN05720215) | anaerobic digester metagenome | isolation source: active sludge of municipal wastewater-treating anaerobic digesters | place: USA | collected 2014-12-23 ... | reverse complement strand
CCGGCTTGTTCTGGCGGCGCGGACACGGGAGAATCTCGAATCGTTGCGAAACGAGCTATCGGCATACGGCACCGACGTGCTTCTTGTGCCGACCGATGTCACCGTGGAAGCCGATGTCCGGAAGCTCGTCGACGAAACCATTGCGCATTTCGGGCGCGTGGATATTGCCATCTGCAACGCCGGCATCTACGTCCGGTCGTCCGTGAAGGATGTGTCGCTCGAGGTGATAGAACGGTGCATGAACGTGAACTTTTACGGCACCGTACATCTTGTTCGGGCGGTGCTTCCGTTAATGCTTGCGCAGAAATCGGGACATATCGTGGCGGTCACCTCGGTGGATGGACGCAAGGGCCTTCCGCCCGATGGGGCCTATGTTGCATCCAAGTCTGCCGCCACGGGATTTCTGGACGTGCTGCGCCAGGAATTGCGCGGCACCGGAGTCCGTGCTTCCACGATCCTGCCGGGGCGTGTGGACACGCCCATGATTGCGACGCTGAGTGTTCCTGCGGCATCGGCGAAGATCCCGAGCATGCGGGTAGGCCGGGCCATTCTCCGTGCTGTCCGCACCGGACGCCGCGAACTGGTGATTCCCTTTGCCGGGCCGAAGACGCTGATCGTTCTGAGCGCCCTCTGGCCCGCCCTCGGCGACTGGCTTGTCAGGTTCTTCAAACTTGAAGGGAAGGAGACATAGTATCGTGCCGGCTGACCACACAAAGGAGCGACGGCCTGCGCTCCAGGACAATGCCGTTCAGGCAATTCTCGGGATTGTACATTTCAGCGATATTTGCAAACGCATTTCAGCGATATTTGCAAAAAAGCATTTCAATGACAGAATGGCAGACGTTTTGAAGGTATTACAACGCGGAATCAAATGAAAGGTCAGTTCCCCTTGACCGCTACCCCACCAAAGACGTAGGTTCGCTCGCCGTCGCAGGTAATAGAGAGCGTTAAGGAGGCACCCGACGCGGTGCCGCGGATACCAGCTCCGTCCATATCCGGCTGTAACCACCAATCCCGCGTCTGCCCACCCCCGACAGTCCCCCCGAACTCGTTCGCCACTGTGATCCCGATGCAGATGTCCCCGCTGGACGAGGATACGCTCAATTCGGCGGTCGAGGCGTACCCGGCACTCTGACACCAACTGCCATTGGGGGAGGTCTGATTCACCCCGGTAAACGACCATGCCCCCACAATCAGCGAATAAGGATTACCACTCAATGCAACGTACACGTCGTGTGTGCCGGCCGCCGGATCAAGCAGCCTGTATATAGCTACGGTCTTGTCGCTCTCGTAAGCGTAAGTGCCCACATGGGACATCGCTGTGCCGTTGTACGTCACGGTGGTGATGGAATACCCGCTCCAGAAGCCGACAGCCACGTACAATGCGCGATTGCCCTGAGATGCCGTGACGGTGTGTGACCAGGTCGCACTTGAACCGTCGGCCACCGATGTGCTGGAAACCGCGTCCACCGAAAACGTGTAGGTAGCGGCTGTCGGTTCCGACCAGAAAGGGATATAGACATCCTGGGCCAAGGTCGTCCACGCGCACACGAACAGCATTAGTGTCAGGCACTTCATGGTGCTATGCTCCTTGTCCCAATGATCTCAATCTTTGCCCCGGCCCCTGCTACGGTGGAGCCAATCTGGTCAATGAAAAGCGTTATCTCGGCATCATCTGCCAGCGAGGCGTCTGAGAGAACATACCCTGTTGTGGCAGTCGTGGATGTGTACTCCGTCGCGTCTATCATCAACTTCGTAGACAGGATCGTCGTACCCGCTTCATGGATGTCAAAGAGCATCGCCGAGCCCGTGGGAGCGGTCCGCACGTTGGCCCTTACTGACGTCACCGTCATGGCGTGGGGCATCCTAAAGGACACCTTTGCGGTACTCGTCGATGCTGTGAGCGCAGTCGTCTCGTCCGAGATCGGCACGTAGAGTGTGACAGGCATCCTGGTCCAGGTAAGGGAATCTGTGTCAACGTGCCCGAAGTACCCAATATGATACCGATAGCTGGAGGAACCGACGTCTCTAATCCGCGTGGCATTCGGCAGGAGATTGTACGTGTTCAGCGTTCCAGTGATAGTGCCTCCGGGGAAGGTCACGCCGTAGAGCCACACCAGCAGGTTCGTGCTCGAAATGTAACCTGTCTGCGTGTAATTCCGATAGAACTCGACGTTGTAGTTGTCCGTCGTTCCTATCCGGAATGCCTTCCCCCATGTATAGAGCCCGTTCTCTGCCGTGTTCGATCTGAACTCCAGACCGACAGCCGCCGTCCTCATGATGCGAAGCCGCCCCAGGGGGCCGATCCAGAAGGTGTAACTCCGGTTCACGTTGTCAGCGCCGACGATCATCGAATCCGTTGATTCAAATTTGATCACTGAATTCACGTACTTCTCCCCATCCCACTTCGGCACGTACTGGCTTGTCATGTATGAGAACGCCATATTCTTCGTCACGAGCCCGATGCCTGCAGTTGCGGTATCGGGCGCCTGGTCCGTGCCGACCTTCACTGTCCCTGTTGTGGGATCATACCAGAGCTTTCCGGTGGTTGCTGTCTTGCCGGGAGCGCCGGTCGTGTCGAACCTCTTCACTGTGCGATGGACGTATCCGGATGAATCCTTGTCATAGAGAATCGCGAGCATCGGCACGTCGGGCCTGTACGCGCTGAAGGGTTTCCCCTGCAGCGAGTCAGCATTCTGACCGTCGTACCCTCCACCAGCACCGCCACCTGCGAGATCGGCAAGCGACTTCCACCCCGCCTCATAGTCCCAGAACCTCAACACTCCGTTATCGATCGTTATGACCACGCTGTCTCCAAAGGAGCTCTCGTGCAGCACAATGCGCCTCCACTCCTGGTCTCCACTGATCCGGATGTCACGGTCGTTCCGCAGGTAGTGCGTCAGCAGCGACTGTACCCACGCCATTGTTGCGGCGCTCCCGAGGGTAGTGTTGCTGAACACGTACCCGAGGACTCCCGCGGAATCCCGGAGGAAGAAGTAGACAGATGTGTCTCCGGCCTGGGGCTGCGGAGGAGACGCGAGATCCGGCCAGTGTACCTCGCTCGGCCAGGACACCACCGTCTTCCCCAGCGGGTTCTTGATGACCAGCCAATAGCTGAGGCGCTGGAGGTTCTGATTGACTACCGTGGCATCGTCGGCCAACACTTCAGAGCTGGCGAGTTTGTTCCAGTCGAGCGTTATCGTCTGTCCGGAAGGCGGTGCTGCGTAGGTTGTGAAGTGCCAGGATGAGGTCTCCGGGCCCCAACCAGCGCCGTTGCCGGGCGTTATTGTCCACACACACTCTGTTTCAAATGGCAGACCCGTCACCACCATCTGCGTGTCCGTGATGGCGGTATTGTTGATCCGGAGAGTCTGCCAGTTGTCCGTCGAGACCATGAGCCAGTACCTGGTAGCACCCGTCACAGCTCTCCACTTCAACGTGACTGGCTGCGGTGTGTACGCCCCGTTTGATGGCGAGACGAGCGTGGTCGCGCTTGTGGGAGGCGAAGCCGGCGATGCAATCATTGCCGCCAGCGCCTGCCGCGCATCATCGAACACCTTGTCGTTGTGCTCATACGTGGGGTAGTCCGGGGGAAGGTTTGGGTCCCACGATGTTGTGCGGTCGTCAAACGCCGCAGGTACAATATTGTTCACAATCGCAGACACCGGACCGCCGCCCGCGACCTGCTGAGCCATAGAGATGTACTCGTAATCCTGTAGCGAACGCCGAAAATTCTTCAGGCGAATACTGGCGATTGGGCCGCGATACTTTCTGCTGTCCCCAGGGAACGATGGGATTTCCACCGAGGGCCAGTCATCATAGGCACCCAGCGAAACCTCTTGGCCAGAGTACAACATCGAGGCGCCAAACGCGGCTGGGTCGGCCCATGGATTCTTCACATCATCGGTGCCATAGCCCCACTCGGGGTGCGTTGTGACGCGCCACTCGTAATACCAGGGCTGCCGCTTCTCCATGTTGTACTGCACTTCCCAGTGGAAGTAGCCGCTCGCTCCGTATTTCCAGAGCACCCACGCCACCGCCCGCGCCTCAGTGAACGGCATGTCGCCCGCAGGATAGTGCGGATACCATGGCCGCTCTCCATTGTAGGGAATGGTGTAGCGCGGCACAAGCTCAGATGAATAGTCAGACGGCAGGCCCTCTCTGGCATCCTCCATGGTTTTCGACACCGTATCCCCGGAAGCTCGAACGTGATAGCCCTCCCAGATTGCCGTCTTCCCCGTCAAGCCAAAGCCATCCACGCCGCCCTTGTAAAGAGAGGGCCACTCACGTGCAGGGTCTTCAATGTCGAGCCGGCTCGTCAGGAATGCCTTCATCCGCACCCCATCCCCCGGATTGTTCTTTAGCCAGCTAACCTTTGTCATGATGTCGGCATATGCCAGCGGCAGACTTCCGTACTCACTCGACCAATTATTCTCGGGCTCATCGAAGAGGTATTTGAAGTACAGACAGTTTGGCGCATAGGTTTCGAAGAAGTTCACCCAGCCATCGGAGGCTGTGCGCCAGGAGCTTTCGGTAGTTCCAAATGACCCGCCGTGTGGATAGGCAAACATGCCAACCATGTGAATGGCGTCACCGGTTTCAGTTCCAGGCCCGGCATACCCGCCCAGCGGATGGTCTGCACGGTAACCATCTCCGGTAAGATACTGGCCATAGCCGGATGGGCTCGTGCTCACAACAGAGTCCAGCGGAACGTCCAGCAGGAATGACGTGCGATGGCGGTGCATCAGCATCTTGTACCTATGATACAGCGTGTCGTTCGCTGTTCCGTATGGAATGCCGAAGGCGGCCAGGCTATTCCAGGACCCACGGTGAAACGTTCTGAGGCGCGGAGAGTCGTCAAGCGTAAAGTCGTACACATCCAAAACAACGGGCAGCGTTGCCACTGTGCTGCCGGACTTCTTCACCAAAAAGTTGCCAGCGTAGAGCCCCGCAGGAGCATCTTTCGGAATATATACATCAACCCAAAAGCCCTGCACCTTGCCAGCGGCAATCGTCACCGGGCAACCTCCCTGTCCGTGGTCATAGGTTCCAGACGGGGCTTCAATGGGTATCAGAGCGTCAGCGCGAAAGCCATCCCACACGCTATCGTCGGGCACCACAGAACTCTGTATAGGAGAATCGCCGCTTGCACTCAGGCACGCGGTCCACTCAACATAGTGCTCCACGAAAATCTCGATGTTGCGCCCAACGTACTGAAGCGGGTCGGCGCTGCTATTCTCGATAGTGTAGCCGTTCGTCGCCAGCTCATCCAGAGACACAGAGATGTCTGTCTGCTGCGATGTCCCGGAAGACACAATCACCTGGAAGGCCACAACCTCATTGCGGGCGCCGTGCACCGCGATGGTGGTGCCGTTCCATACCGCATTGTCGGCAAAGATGTAGCGGCTCCAGTGTGCTTGCTGGTCCTGCTTGACTTCGGTCCCCTCGGAGCAGGCCCAGGCTGCGATCTGTGCGCGCCCCGCCAGAACCACCGACAGCGTTAACAGAACCGTCGCCGCAAGTCTCTTTGCTACTGTTGCTGTTGCCATTGTGTCAGTCCTTTGATATACCAGAACCCTGTATCCACGTCCAGGCACCGCGCGCCGAAGGATCCTTGGACGTTCAGCGCGTTTGGATCCCCATAGCACGTGAGAGGAGTTGCCACGGCTTGCAGCGCGACGTCCACGCCGCCAAGAGTAACCTGGGAAACCGCCTGCAGGTTGTGTCCAACGATGCTGAGCCCGGTCCCCTCAAATCCCTCGCCAAGAAGCGTGAAGACGTGGAAGCCCGATCCGACTGGTGCTGGCAGTTCAATCTCCACTCCATCCACCTGCAGGATGAGCGGGTGAAACGGACGGTATCCGTCTCCGGCGTCATAGAGCAAGTTCGAGAGTAGGATCTCAGAAGTGAGGAGTATCCCTATTTGCCGCGTGGCCACGTGCTCCTGAGAGCACTCCACGACGGCCGAGTCCTGAGAGACAATCATCGCGTGAAACTCAGACCGATGTTGAGGTGCACGGCATACCCGGCGAGAACTCCATAGCCTGTCTGTTCTGTCACGACCGTCTCAACGAAGCCGGTCCCGGACACATACCGGTAGAAATGCCACTTCAGCATGATCTCGTAGGCTCCCTCGACGAGCTGCGTGTTGATGCTGATGGCCAGGTGCTGGTATCCTGACTCAGTGAACGCTACCGACTCGGGGAGGCGCTCGATCGGATACGCCACGCTATTGATGTTCCTATAGATGGCACACTCGGCGAGCACAGAGTTCAGCGGGACGACGAAGAGCATCGTCTCCCCGTCGACGTCCTTCACGTAGTACTCAGTGCCGAGCACGATGGTCGCGACATGGATCGACGCTTGGAGGTTGAAGAAGCCGGACCTTACCCGCTGGGCAACGTACTCCTGCGTGGCAAGCGGTTTGTTGTTTGCATCCCGCACCACGCCGTCCATCCCGGCCGCAAGCACGCTGACAAACTGGCCCGCGTTGGAATCGTAGGCCTGCAGCACCGCCTCATTGCGCTCTGCCCCCCCCGGCTCATACATCCGCCCGAAGAACCGTGCGCGGTTGTTGCCGGCACCATCTTGCAGGGTGATGGCGGGATTCGTTTTCTTGATCACAGGCTCGTCGGTGAAGGTCTTCACCCCGGCGACAGTTTGGGCCCCGGTGAGCTTCACGACGGCGGCGTCCACCTCCGCCTCGGTATAGTACCGGCCGTCATGATCAGACGACGTCTTGTGTGTGGTGAGCGCCGAGTCGAGCGCATACCGGCCGTCATGGTCCGTGTTGCCGGAGGCCTTGTGCGCAGCGATCGCGGCTGTGGCCGCGACAACTTCGTCGTTGACGGCGTCATCGTTCGTGTAGGCGTCCTGCCGCAGCTGGTTCACGGTGGCGGTACCGGGAGTCTGTATGAGTGTTGCCATAGGGTTCGTCCTTTAGTCAAGGTCTTCGATCGCGCCCTCGATGTCCTCGATCGGCCAGCTGATGTCGCCCGCCAGGATCACATCCGGCTGAGAGAGCGGCATGTAGTCCAGGAGGTCCGTCGAGAGGAATGAGACGGCAAAATCCTTGTGGGCGAGGTTCATCATGTTTTCAATCACGAGGTCCTGATCCTCGATGGTCACAACGATGAAGTAGTTCGGCTTCGTAGTTTTCCATGGATAGAGGAGCACCGTATCGAATCCGGTGTTCATGTTGAGCAGCTTCCGGAACTTGATGATGTCTGTCCCCGAGATCGCGTCGTACGGCAACTCCAGCGTGAACCGGTATCCCTTGAGCTTTCTTTTGAGCCTGTGGTTGTCCACTTCATGCTGGAGAAACGCGGGCCGGTACTTCGCGATGAACCTCGATGACGTCGCCAGAGTAACATCGTCCACTGTGGTCCCGTATTGGCCCCCGCTTTTGAGGATGATCCTCGGTTCGGGGACTCCGTTTGCCAGGCTCATTCAGTCCGCTCCTATGCTCTGAAATCCGGATCGTAGCAGCAGGCGCGTACGTGCGCCCGTTCATCTTGCAGGTTGAGTCGCACCTGTGCGAGGTACCACCTGTAGAGCCCCGGACCAGCGACCCGCGCGTATGGGACGATGAGGGCCGGGATCGAGTCCGCATCATCCTGCAGTGAGTAGTCACAGGAGAAGGCCGCAACACCGTCCAGCTCCGATTGGTGGTGGTTCTGCAGGACCTCGCTTGGATGAATCCTTCTCATGCCATCCCATGTCCCGGTAGTTGACCGCAGGATGTAGTTCTTCTCGTCGGCTTCCTGTGGAATTATGGCGACAAACTCCAGGTCCGGCCTCGTCCCGTAGATGGCGGTGCCGAACATTGCGGCGGCCGCGAGCTCACTCTCAATCTCCCGGACGTTCAAGATGGACACTCCGGACCTCTCGATCGATGCCGACCACTCTCCCATGGTCAGCCTCACCTGGTCGTACCCGAACTCTTCCATAGAGAAGGTGTCGCAGATGACAGGCAGATCGATCGGAGTGTCCGCCGCGCGGGCCTTCCTGACGTCATCTTTTGCGCGCACATACACGACGCTGTCGATGATGTGCCAGCGCAGGTTGAAGAGCTTGAGGGTGGCGGCAAAGAAATCCCAGGCGTTGTCAAAGGGAAACGTGTCTGTGTTCTGCCCGGCAGTGAACTTCTTCCCGCCGACATAGCAGTCATCAAACTCCGACGGGATCACCACCTGGCGCCCGAGCATAGAGAATGCCATCTCAAGAGTGCTGACAACCGGGTAGAAGAACCGGCTCACAGTGACGAAGTCTGGCGACGGATAGGGCAATGGATCCCACGTCATCACGTCGAGCATCGTGGCGATGACTGGCAGGAATTTTGTCGGGTCGCTCGGGTCCTTCACCTGAAGACTCTTGAGCCGCTCGACGAGATCCCGATCCTCTCCCAGAGCCTCGAACTCGACAGTCTCCTGGTCCCGATCGACAACAGCGCCTTTACCGGAGACCATCCCAGAGAAGACCAGGTTGCCGCCGGCTCGCAGGGTTACGCGGTCCAGGGATGCGCCCTCGAATTCATCGACGCGATCCATCGCCGAGAGCTTCACCGCAACGGATGGCACGTTGTCGTCTCCGTCCTCGTCCTCGCTCACATAGGCGAGCTCGCCGATGCCGTCCTGCGAGAACACGTCCGCAGTTTCGTCTGTGCCGTCGATGTCGACATTCACCCTCATATCTTCTTCCTCGCCGCGATACTGCGCTGTGCGCGCGGCAGGTTGCGGCTGACAAATGCAATCGGGTTTTCTCCCCACATCACTGAGACCGCCATCGGTTTGCGTTTGAGATCATCCCGGAGCGCGCGGATCTCCCGGATGACGCGATCGTTACCGACGCCGACAAATGCCGGCAGAGGCTGTTGCGGGGCCATCAATCGCGCGATCGCCATGACGTCCGGGATGATGTCGGTGCGCATGACCTGCATCAGGGTCCTCCGGGGCGCGACGATCTCGGGTTCCCCGGCCTCGCCGATGAGCGCGAGGGTCGGCCGCGTGACGAGCCCGCCGTCGGCGAACTTCGTGGCGACCATTGCGCGCAGCGCCTGCAGGGCGACGGTGGCTGTGGCGATCGCAGCGAAATCTCCGGAGAGTGTGGTGAACCATGAGAGTACGCCCTTGAGCTCTGCCCCGGCGGCTGCGGCGAGCAGCATCCCCTGCACGAGGTCGATGAGACCGAGCAGGATGCTCTTCAGGAACTCCCGGAAGCCGTCAGCCTCACCGGAGAACGCCGCCTCGAATCCGGATTGCACACTCGTGGCGAAGAGCCCCATGATGTCCCCGGTGAATTGCACAAATCCTTCAAGCTCGTTCTGCATCTTCGCCGTCAGACCGTGCACGGCATCAGGGGCATCGACCAGGGCTTCCTTCCCCAGAGTCTTCAGCTGCTCCAGCTGCGCGAGCCTGTTCTCCGAGATGAGTTGATCACGTCTGGCCGATGGCTGGGACATCCAGGCGGCGATCCAACGCATCCGCTCAGTCGCCTCCTTAAAGCGTTGCTCTTGGTCCGCATTGATAAACGTCAACCCTTGAGCCTTCAGTGCAGACGGGATAGTCTCTACTATCTTCTCCACTTCCTTCCCGCCCTCGTTTGCAATGGCCTTCAGCGCAGCGATTCTCAGCGATAGATCTTTTACCTTCTGCGCCATCGCCTCCAGGGCGATAGCCTCTGCATCTGCCAACGACTTCCCTTCAACGAGCGCTTTCTTGTACTCCTCGTTGTACTGCTCGTATTCATTGGGGTATCTACCTCGCAGGTTCTTTAGCGTCTCACCGGTCTTCGCGTAGACCGCGACCATTTTCCCTTGAAACTCTACTTGAGTCTTCTCTCCAAGTGATGCGGCGCCGAGGAAGGCTTCGAGCGATTTTTTCTGTGCCTCAACCAGCTCCGCCTCTCGCCGGCTCGTTTCGGCCCTGCCGCTACCGGGCATCTTTGACCGGATCTCCTCGTACTTATCGTCGAGCGAATCGAGTAGCGTCAAGTGTTCCTTGACCGCCTCGCTCGCGCCTTCCGTGGATTCCTTCCACGTATACATCGCGGTCGCAAGCCCGCCGGCCATTTTCAGGACGAGCCCCATCGGTCCAGGCAAAAGGCCGGTCACGGCATCGATGCCGTTGAATGCGACCAGTCCCGCATTGATGGCGCCCGTAAGCTGTTTGAAGTCCTTGCTCCCACCCATAGCCATCCCGTTCATGGCCATGCCGGCAAGGTTAAGGGCGTCGCGGAAATCGTTTATGAGGAAGTTGGTCTGGCGCTGTTCGGCCCGCTGCTCGCGGACGTACCTGGTGAGCCCCCCAACGCTCTCCCGGTGACGGGTAACTTCGTCGGAGGTGAGCCCGAGGGTCTGACGGAGACGCCCAGCCTCGCCCTCGGTGAGCTGGAGTTCCGCGCGGGCATCTTTGCCGTCAATCTTGATAGTGAAGGTTACGAGGTCGCTCACGGTCACAGGCTCCCGAGCATGTCATTGAGCTGCGATGAGAGCAGGAGGTAGTAGTAACGGTAGACGTCGCTCAGCAGAAATGATTCCATCTCCCGGGCCCTTACCGCGTCATCATGCCCCAGATTGAACAGCATCAGATCGATGCTGTCGACGCCGGCGCATCCTGTTGGATCGAATGATTCCGAGCCGCCGCAGCTTCTTCCAAGTTTTTGTGCCAGGCTTTGACGAGCGGCGCCGAGTTCCTGATGTAGCCGGTCAAAGAGAGGAAGATATTCTGCGTCGAGTTCGGATTGCCGGAGAAAAAACTTGTCGAGGCTGCCGTGTAGAGACCTGCCACATCATCCGGATTGCAGGACAACAGGAAGCCCTCCACCGACCGGGCGGACGGCTCGCTCCACTCTTCCCCTGCCGGGACGATGATGAGAGACAGGAAATGCGCGACCTGTTCGGTTTCCACCAGCGCCGTCCAGATGGCCGCGTAGATCAGCATCGGGTTTTCGATGCCATTCGCATCGATGCCGACGGATGTGACCGCCTCGCGCAACGCGCGGTTCACCAGCATGATCTGCCGGGCCGTTATCGAGGCGGGCGAGAAGTCTCGCCCGCCGATTGAGTATACTCGCTTCTCCATGTCCGCCTTTATGCGAGGGTGATCTCGTCGAAGCAGTCTGAGACTCGGGCGCCGGTCACCTGTCCCGAGATGGGCAGGGTGAGCGCATCTTTGGAGCTGAACACTCCTTCGAGCAGCACTGCCACATTGAATCCAAGGAGCTTCCAGACGCGCGTGACGCTCGTATTGACCGGCTTCAGAATCAGATCAACACGATAGTTGATCATCGCCTCCAGCGCGGTCAGCTTCGCGGCGTCGGTCTCCAATGCGGCCGCCTCGAACTTCAGCGTCACGCCGAGAAGATGTTTCTCGCCCGTGTGCAAATCGATCTCGTGCTTCTCGGGGGTGAGCTTCGCGGAGCCGGCCTTCATGAACCCGACTTCCGTCCACCCGGTCGGGAACGACGCATGCGAGACGGCCGTATCCGGCGTGGTTGACCGGCTCGCCAGGTAGAGGTGACAGTCGGCGGCGAAGATTTTGGTTTTGTCCATGGGGTCCTCAGGATTGCAGTTTCTGCTCAGAGCGGGAATAGGTCTCGTGGACCTTGACGTTCCCGTAGACTGCCGCGCCGACCAGGCCGATAATCACCGTGCCGACGCTGACGATCGCTGCCGACTCCTTGAGCTGCAGGAGCCAGAGCACGAGCACGAAGGCTATGAGCGCCTCCGTGAATACGATTACCTTCCTCCAGCCATGCGCTTTCTGCATTGCGTCCTCACTTCAACAGAAACTTGCCGATGAGTGTGCCGACCAGCCCTATGGCGCCGGCGGCCGAACCGTAAATTGCGACAACCTTCGCATTCGAGAGCCTGATCCTCTCCACCTGCTCCTGCAGCTGAGGTACCGTCTTGATCAGACCTCCAACCCCCTCGATACCCAGTACTGTGTGATCGACCTTTTCGAGTCGGTCGACGAATGGTTTCATCGCGGAATGGATCTCGTCCTTGATGACCGTCTTCACGTCCTGTATGTCGCGCTTGGACATCACCATGTCACTCCTTCGCGCCATGATCGCCAGACGGACTCCGGGACATCGTTGATGAATCCACGGAGCAGGAACACAAAATCAACGTGCACAAAGGTGGAGCTGACAAACTCCCCGAGCGCGGTCCGCTGCACAACCCTCCTCGTGCGTTCATCGGATCGGTACGCCAGGAACCCGATTCTCGGCCGCGGGAGGGAGAGGTTCTCCGCCGCAAGTTTCAAGAGCCCTACGAGTGCCCAGTCGGTTAGGAGGTCTGGCACGTACACGTCGAGCGCGGCGCCGTGGCAGTGGGGGCTGTATTGTGCCGCGCGCAGCCCGGCCCTTCTGAGCTCATCCTGGTGCGCCAGGCTTCGCCTGCCGCTCGTGATCACTAATGGCCCTCCGTACAGCCTGCGCGCCTCGTCGAAGCATGCCAGGGTCTCGGCGAGCATCACCTGCTCGCCGAGCTTCAAGAACGGGTCCCGGTAGAGTTCTCCGGAACGGGCGTACCTCGACTCGCGCACAAACTGTAGCTCGCCCTGCATGGCTCTACCGTTTGATGACGGTGTAGTGAAGTCGCACGGACCCGGTCACGGATCGGTAGAAGAACTTGGTGATCCGGATGTCCTTCAGGACGAGCGGAGGATCATCGGTTTCCATGCGTCCCTGGTAGCCGTCCCCTGTCGCGCCATCGAATGCGTAGAGCAGCTCCTGGCCGGCCGAGCCGACATTCGCCAGGATGAGGTCGATGGGCGCCGAGGTCCCGACGGTGACTGAATCCCAGTCGGTCGTGGCTGTGGCGGTATCTCCGATCATCGTGGTGGCTCTGGCAATGTTGACCTGGGAGGCGGCCGGAACCGGGGTCATGACGAGCAGAGCGGCGGTCACTGCAAGCATGACCCCGAGAACCAGGGCGGCGGCGGGGGTGCGCGGGTGTTTCATGATAGCCTCTGAATGAAATTCGTGATTGCAAATATCGTTGAAATCGTTCCTACACCTTGATGCGCGAGATCCGGCGCATCGCGTTGGTCTTCCCGACCTTCAGGTTGAGGAAGATCTGGATGCGGGCAACCTGATTCGGCTTCACCGAGTCGATCTCGATGTCATCGAACTTCAGCCCGGAGTTCGTGGCGAAGCACACCCCGAGCTCCTCCTGGAAACGAACGACGTAGAGGCTCGTCTTGTTGGCGTCGACTCCGTCGGTCTCCGTGCTGGAGATGGCGGTCGTCTTCACCGGAACGATCGGCACTCCGTTGATGGTCGCGAGGGGCGTCCCGAAGCTGTTCCGGGTTTCGCCGGCAGCGCCGAGGCGCTTGGCGATTGTACCCAGGCGGGCCTTGAGGTACGGGTTGCAGAGGAGCGCGTTGCACCCGGGCACCTCGGCCATCGCACGTTCGACGAGCTCCATGAAGCTGTTCTGGCTGGCGACATCCGCGAGGTCGAGCCCGGCCTGTATATTCATCGCGGCCTGCTCAGCCTGCGTGAATCCGATCACGGCCGTCTGGCCTCCGGCCGCGGCGTCTTTGACGAACGTCGCCAGGCCGAGCATCTGGTTGTCGGCGTTCGTACCGGCCAGCATCCCTGTTTCCAGCTCCTCGGCGATCTTTGCCATGCCGCCGATGAGCCTCCGGTCGAAGAGCAGCCTCAGGCCTTCCGGCGCCATCCCGACATTCGCATCGGAGAGATAGACGTCGTCGATCGAGAACTCCCGTCCGTACAACGCCAGGCTGTTGGCGGTCGGGTTCGGCGACTGGGCGTCACGCTGCAAAGCAGAGTTCACCGCGCGCGCGGCAGAACCGGTGGCCGTGTGCTTGTCCGGCGTGACGAAATGCGTGCTCGCATCGAGCGAGAACTCGGCCTGTTGCAGGATTGGTGCGGTCTCGTATGCGGTGGCGAGCAGTCCCTGGCCGCGGCCGGTAAGCGATGACAACTGTGCAAGGTTCATGACAACCTCTAATTGGTGGCTTGTGAAAGTTCCTGAATTCCCTTGAGTATGGACCGGTTGCCGAATCCCTCAAGCCCCTTGGCGATCGGGGTGGCAGACTTGTCGTCACCGGATTTGTCGTCCTTCTTCTGCGTGCTCTCAGCGGCCTTCTTCGCGGCCGGGTCGACCGGCAGGCCTTCAATCACCTTGGCTGTGGCGTCGTAGTCCGCCTCCAGTAACTTCTTCCAGTGGTCCTTCATTGCCGGCGGGATCTGTCCCGCCTTCTCGTGCTTCGCGATGAGGTCCGTCACCTTCTTCTCGCGGTCCGCCTTCATCTGATCGGCGATGGTCTTCTGCGCCTTCTCGCGTTCTGTCTTCTCCGTCCCCACGAGGGATACGAGACTCTTGATCTGCTCGGTTGCAGCGGCAAGATCGCTTCGCAGCTGCTCGATCTCGGGGTTCGTCTCTCCATCCTTCTTCACAGGGGGCGGCTTCGGCGGTTCGAGCTCCTTTGCCGCTTTTTCGATCTCGCCCTTCTTGGCCTCGACGTCGACCCCTAAGGTCTTGAGCAGTGCTATCAGCTTATCAAGCATAACGCCTCGTGTATGGAAGTGGAGGATGAACCTGAGTGCGAATCTATCATCTGGGCAATGAGTTGCAAGGGAGCCCTACGGGTGTGCGTGAATATAGCCATGCGTGGACTTTTAGCCACCGTCTGCGTTCATTCGGCGGGAAACCAACTATTCGAGGCACCATGCCATTCACCGACGAAACCCACATTGCCGCCGCCCTGAGGGAAGACTCCGTCACTGCGCTCAAGGGCACAGACGGGGCAGCGCTCACAGAGGCAATTGCCGCGGCGGACGCCAGGATCACAGCTACAACAGGCGTCGAACCCGCGGCAACGGTGTCTGCAAACCACGCCACCCTGCGCAACTGCGCGGCATGGATTGCCATCTGGATTCTCACCGGCCGGCAGTCGGATGTCTCCGAGACGGAGGTGAACAGACGGCACGCTCAGTACGATGACGCGATCGAAACGCTCAATCAGATTCGCGACGGCGATCTGACACTCTCCGTTCCCGAAACAACGACGCCTCCGTCGTGCGGCAGCGCCGCCCGGCGTGTCGTGGACTTTTAGCCATGGCTCAGACACTGCACGATCTCTGGGACGCCGTCGATGACGCGCTGCTCGCGAGCGCAGTCACCATAGGCATCAGCTCCGTTGAGAAGGGGGAAATGGGAAAGACCACTCCGGTGAAGCCTCCGGGCTGCCTCACGTTCCTCACTCCCGGCGCTCATCAACAGGTCCACGCCGGAAAGCTCGTCGCCCTGGAGGTGGAGGTGAACGTCTTTTGTGTGGCATCGGCAAAGGGGTCGTCCTCCGAGGCAATCGATGAGGCGCTCACGGTGGCGGTCAACGTGCTGGAGGCTCTGGGAGGGAGCACAGTGAACGACTGCCTCCTCTCTGTGGGAGAGAATCCGATAGAGCTCGTCGACCCGTCGTCCAACCATGCGGTGGTGTCGGCGACCTTCACCTCTCAACTCAGGTTCTAAATGAAGACGATCCGCAAGCTCTCGATAAAGGACCGCCGCGAGATCTGGCAGCTCTACCACAACAGCGCGGGCCGTGTGTTCTCTGCGCACGACCTCGCCAACGTCTACCAGGTCCCCGTGGCCACAGTGTACAACATCCTCTCGGGCCGCGTCAAAATGGACAAAGGACCGCGTAAGGACAAGGGGACCGTAAAGGGACCGCAGCCCACGCGCTGCCGCGGCATTCCCGACGTCCAGAATCTCCTCGACGGAGGTGCGGAGAGCCGCGAGCTCCTCGAAATGCAGACGATCTCCGTGCTCACCGAGCTGGGATCGAAGCGGATGAACCTCATCGACCGGACGAAGGTGCTGTCGGACATCTCGCGTATCCAACGCCAGCTCAAGGAACAGGAGATAGAGAGCCACATCAAGCGTGCCGACGCCCAGGTCATAGCGCGCATCGTCCGCCGGTTCCTGCCGACGGCCACCGACGCTGACGTCATCAAGATATTCCGCGAGGAGCTCGACAAGTGGAAGAACGAGAACTGAAATACTTCTCCAGCCTGGAGCACCAGATTGACGCGCGCGAGCGGGAGCTGCTCGCGCTCGGCGCCCACGGGGTGGATCTCTCCTCGCTCCCCGAAGGGTGGGAGGTGTCGAGGGCGAAGCGCATCGAGCGCGCTGGTCGCGACTTTTTCTACTTCGCCGTCACCTACTTCCCCTCCAGCTGGTTCACCGCCCCATTTAACGCCGAACACCGGTGGATGATGCGCCAGCCGCTCCGGACTGACCGCGGCATCGTCGCCATTGCCGGGGACCGCGGCTTCGGCAAGACCATTCTCTTCCGCGTATTCAAGATCTGGTGCGCGGCGTTCGGCAAGCGCCACTTCTACGGCAAATGCTCGGACACGATCGACCTCGTCGTCAAGGACTTCAGACACGTGCGCCTGGAGCTCGAGCACAACGCCCGGCTCATCAGTGACTTCGGTCGGATGCTCTCCGCCGACTGGAACAGCGCATACACGTTCCACATCCTGCCGCATGCGCACAACACCCGGGGGACCCTTTTCTCCGCATTCTCCACGACTGTCACTGCACGCGGCGAGCTCGCCCAGACGCGTCCGGACTTCATCGAGTTCGACGACTTCGAGGATTTCTCCACCTCCATCAACCCGGACAAGAGCCGCGAGAAAATCGAGATCATCGAGCGCGACTTCCTGCCTGCACTCTCTGACGACGGCTGTGCGGTGCTGCTCGGCAACAACGCGCGCACGACGTGCTTGTTCAACATCCTGCTTCAGATGAGCGAGGCGGACCGGTGTGCGCTTCACCCGGCGTGGGAGCTCAAAGTAATCCCCGCCTGGGACGTGCATCACAATCGCCCGACCTGGCATGAGCGCTACAGCTTCAGGAGCGAGGAAGAGATGCGCCTCGCCTTCCGCTGCTCGCCCTCGGTCTGGAAGGCGGAGCGCCAGCAGCAGCCGGTGCCTCCGGAAGGCGCGCGGTTTCTCTCGAAGGACTGGACCACTTTCGACCGCTTTCCCCGCGATGCGCGCGGCGTGATGTTCTGCGATCCGGCTATGGGCACGAAGAGCGACTACAAGGCTATCGCGCCAGTCTTCTACTCTGAGCGCCTCGGGCACTTCATTGTGCCGGCAGCGTTCGTCAGGCGCTGCGGCTGGGAGGAGTACTTCAACGGCATGTACTCGATGTACGATCGGTTCCGCGATCACATCGCATACATCGCCTGGGAGGAGAACTTCTTTCAAGGACAGTTCCTGGAGTTCCGCCGGCTCTATGCCTCGGTGAAGGACCGGCCGCCGCTCCCGATCAGGCAGGTAAGGGTTGAAGGCGACAAGTTCTGGCGCATCGAGCAGCTGGAGACTCCATACTCGATGCACAATATCCGCTTCGCCGCGGACTTCCTCTCCACACCCGACGGCGTCGAGGCCCAGTCGCAGCTCGTGGGATACCAGGGGAAGAAGGACGGCACACACCGCGTGGACTTCCCGGACGCGCTCGCCTCAGCCTACAAGCTCGCCTGGCCGATGGCCGGCAGCCGCACGGGAGGTGCCCCGGAGTACCATGGCGGACCGAAACGACGATACGCCGAAAGGATCTGACAATGCCCCCGTATGTCTATGCGCCGCTCAAGACTCATCTCCTCCCCACGATCGATGAGACAAAGAAGGCGCTCAAGATGGCCACCTCTGAGACAAAGCCCGATCCGAGGGCGCTCCTCTCCATTCTCGCCCGGCTGCCGGAGGCGGACACGCGGTTGCTCGGCATCATGCAAACACGCATCCTTGCCGTCACCGGGTACCCCTTCGACGTGTTGCCCTCCGACCCGGAGAACGCGAAGGCGGTAGAGATCGCCCTCGCGGTGAAAAACCGGATGAAGGCGAGTGGAGTGCATCACCGCTTCGGTGCGTTGCTCGGCGCTGTGTTCTTCGGGCATGGAGGGATCAAGTGCGAGTGGCAGGCGGCCGATGGAAACCAGTGGGTCCCGATCGTCTCCGTGGTGCCGTCAACCACGCTCACCTATAGCGGCGGAAACGTAGTGCTCATCAAAGAGGCCTCGACATTCACAACTGCTCCCCTGGAGCCGCGCGAGCAATACGTCATCACCTATTTTAACCCGTTCGAGTCGGCGCAGCCGCAGTACGTCGGCGGCCTCTTCCGTACCTGCATGTGGCTCGTGCTCATCAAGCACTTCAACTGGACCGACTGGGCAAAGTTCAATGAGCTCTTTGTGCAGCCGTACCGTTGGGCCACCTGGGCGGCCGGAGCGACGGAGGAGGAAAAGGCGATAGCGAAGCAGGCGGTGGAACAGATCGGGAGTGATGCCTGGGCGGCTGTGAGTGAGAATGTGAAGCTCAACTTCATTGAGGCGGTGCGCACGGGGAGCATCGAGGCGTACAAGAAACTCCTCGACTCGGTGAACGACGAGCTCTCCATCCTCGTCCTTGGCCAGACGCTCACCACCGAGGTCGCCGACAAAGGCAGCTACGCCGCAGCGAAGGTGCACAACCTGGTACGCGCCGACATCATGTGGCATGACCTGCAGATGATTGAGCGCGCGGTGAACGAACAGTACATCGCCACCGACTTCCGTCTGAACCACGGGGACGATCTGAGCCTGCGCCCGGTGTTCGCCTTCCACACCGACGATACGACCGATACCGAGGTGGAGGCGCGCGTGGTGAGCGAGCTCAAGGCTGTAGGACTCCCCATGAAGAAGAGCGAGGTCTACAAGCGCGTCGGCTACACCGAACCCGCGGCAGGGGATGAGACGATATGAGCGAGGCCTCGCCACTCAACGCTATGGCGCAGAAGGTGATCGACCGCTCGCTGCTCGCTGCGGTGGGCAGTGAGGTGGTGGCGATCATCCGCGATCGCACCTTGAAGGGGATATTCCTGGAGGGCTCGTCTCCCGGAGCAGGGAGCTACAGTACGAAGCCGGCGCCGATTCCGATCGGGGGACTGCCGAAGCGCGCGCAGTCGCGCGTGTGGCAGATGCTCAAAACTGGAGACCCGAGCGTGCGCGCATTCACCAACGTGAAGTCGCGCCGCACATGGGTGGTGCTCTCCGGCGGGTACAAACAGTTCCGCGAACTCGCGGGGCTGCAGACTGCCGTTGTGAACCTCAACTGGTCCGGCCGCATGATGCGGAACCTCTCCGTGGTCAACCTCTCATCCGATTCTGTGGCCGTCGGGTTCACATCTCCGGAGGAATCTCAGAAGGCGCAGTGGCACAACACCCTCGGCGCCGGCAGGAGCCACAAGAAGCATGTGTTCCTCGGGCTCTCAAGCGCGGAGCTCGCCCGGGTGGGCGAGATGGTTGAGCAGATCATCCGGGAGAAGCTCAAGGCATAGAAAAGCCCCGGTTTGGCGACCGGGGCCTGGACTACCTCAGGAGAGCTCAACTGCCCCCGTAGAATCGATTTGTTGAAGAAAATACCCCGCCACAGTCCAGCACTCAGACGAGCCGCGCTCTCATCCCTGTCCCGCAGGGTGTCTTTTCAGCTCTTCCATGGCATTGTGCAGTATTTGCCATGATTTCGCGGAAAGTTCCTCTTGCCGGTTTGCGGACATTGCACGTTCGATTATCCCCCGATCCACCCCCAGTCGCTCCGCAAGCTCGCGGCGCGTGAGGTGCTCCGTGGCCAGCAAGAGTGTGAGGTCGAGGAATACCTGCTGCTTGAACTTCGCGGAAGCCCTACGTTTGGATTTGTTCATCTCACGGCATCTCTCGGCAAGGGCCGCACGCTCTTCTGGGGACATCTCACGGATAGACTCTTTGAGCAGCGTCAAGTTCAGACGTCGGCATACTTGTCTGAGAGCGGAACGGGGGAAGAGGAAATCTTTCTCGTGTCCAGTCTCGGATGAAACCGCCGACCAGGGAATCCTCTTCTGGAGCCCCTTGAGACTTGCTCGCACCCTTCCATCAACAGGAGACGCCAGAAAGGCTTTCCGCCCGTCATCGAGGTCTCCCCAGTAGAAGAGACTGTCGCCATTCCGATTGCAAAGAACGAGCGATGTATTCTTGATGAGCTCGCTCGCTCTACATTCGAACACGCCGCACTCGTATGGAGCGTCCGGCGCATATTCACGTTCAGGTTCTTCGTGTTCCATGGATCACCAGTTGTACCCTTTCTGCTGCCGTTCGTCGTAAAGGGAAACGGAAGCCTCTTCGATGCTGAGGAATACACGGTCCCGCTTGAGTCGATTGCAGACGTGGCATGCGGCCACGAAGTTCTCTGTTCTGTTGTCTGCTGTTGAAGCAAAGGGGTAGAAATGATCCCACTCAAGGCGCAATTTAAACTCCCTCCCGTGCTGGTTCTTTGTCGCGCCGAAGGCCTCTCCACAGTAGACACAGGTGAAGCCCTGAGACTCAAGAATCTGCTTGCGTGATTCCCGCGTCGGGTGTTTCCTCCTCCATTCGGGGGGAACGATGCGAACTATTTTGCGGGGAGCCGGGATGAATGAGGCTCCGCAGCACGCAAGTCGTCCGTCGATGACGAAGGCCGTGGAGTGACACTTCCTACAATGAGCTTTCGGGATCGCGACGGTTCCGTACACGGCGATGACTTGTTGGTTCATTGCGCCTCCCCGCCGAGGATGCGGGACTTGATCGATGGATACGATCGGAATGTGATGCGGTAGAATGCGACGTGGAGCCTGATGAAGGCTCCGGCGAGGTGTAACAGTGCGACGATGATCCGCATGGCGGACCTCCTTTTGGGGTTGTTGGACTTGAAACAGTGATGCCGGCGCGTCCAAGAGTCCCAGAAGCAACTCCGACCCGATTGGGTACGGGTCACGCCGGCATCATAAAATGAAGATGCCGCACTATCGGGACGGTGTAATCCGCTTCTGGTGTTGATGGACAAGAGCAAGATACGCCGCCGCGATGAAAAAGTCAAGTTCTATTCCTCCTCCAGCATCCGCAGCACCGCACGGATGAGCCGCTGTTGCTCTCTCGGCCGATGCCGCTCAGCCCTGAGCTCGTGCAGTTTGTCGTTGAGAAGCTCGATGAGTTCCACGTCGGTTATCCTCGGTAGTCCCATTGCTCCTCGAAGTACTCGCAGCACCGCTTGCACTTCCAGTACGACAGCAGCGACAGCCCAGTGTCGCGCTCGCTGAGCTTTTGCATGCTATGCCCGAAGAGCCAGCAGAGCATCTTCCGGAATTTCATCGCTCCCTCCTCGTGTGCCGTTTTAGCCACGCACCCAGCAGTTTTCGCCTCGTCACTTCTCCGTCCATTGTGTCGAGGATGGAGAGCGCGTGAATGACGATCGGGCGGTCGTCGATCGTGTACAACGACAGCGACGACCGGCAGTCGTCGACAGACGTGTAGATGAGCGAATTTGCTCGCTCTCTCAACCTGGCTCTTGTCAGCTGTTCCATCGTCTTCTCCATGATAAATTCGCCGGGGGCGCGGCCAGTATCGCCCCCGACTTCCCGGTTCCGCTCACGCATTCCCTTGTCTGGTCTGTCATGAATCGGTTTGTTGCGAGGACCGTCAGATCCTCTCCGCGTTCTCGTAGGTCACCGGGTGAACCCTCCGGGGCTCTTGACTCTTCGCGGCTCCCACGAGCCCCTCCCGGCCCGATGTGCATGACGAGGCGAGCCCTTGCGTGCCTGTCGCGCTTCAGCATCCGGTATCCTCTCGTGGTCATGGCGCCTTCTTGTGGGAGATTACTGTCGTAGACTTTCAACCACCTTCTTGAGTGTCAGATCCGCTGCCGACTGCAGTGCAGAGTGCACCTGCATGAGCTCCTCGCGCGTCATGGTGATGGCGCTCACGCGGGGGGGGGCAACCGGCGGTGCGTCCGCTTCCGCCTTTGCCGTCTTCGCCGTCCGCTTCGATGCGCTCACCTTGCCGATCCCCAGGTTGTATCCGTCCTGGTCAATCGTGTGCAGCGCGGTCTTGAGTTCCGTGCCGTCATCGAGCCGGAAGACTGCGGAGGTGATTCTGCCGTTGCGCTCCGCGCGCACGGTGGAGTACTTCAATGTTCGATTCTCGCGCGTATCGACAATCGTGTTGTCGTTCGCGACACGGTACCGCTTGGGGTGTTTCATCGCCGCCTCATAATTGTTGTCAGTTGAATGCGATATAGACTCTCATAGCCTTGCCGTCGAGAGTGTAGAGAGATTCGGACCAGGCGACCGCAACGAGGCGGCCGGCCACTTTGATGCACGTCCATTTCTTTTTGTGCGCTGTGAACGCCGCCATGGGTTACCTTCCCTCCCTTTCGGGCAGAATCCGGTCCAGCGTATTCTCCATGACACGCGCCGAGTCTTCCGCCCACCGCCTGAACCACGCGATATGCTTCTTCGCCGCCACGCGAGCCTCTGCATCCGTCTTCGCGGATGTGTCGACGATGTCGAAGCCGCACTCCCTGGCGAAGCTCTTGTTCAGCAACTTCAGCTTCCTGTTCATCCTTCCGCCTTCCTTTCTGTTGGCACCGGCGTCCAGTAATGCCGGCAGTTGTAGCCGCCGCACGAACTCACCACCGGTATTCCCTGGCCGTTGTCCATTGTGAGGATCTCTGCGTACGCGTACACCTTGCCGAGGTGTTTGCGGCAGAACGCGCGGGTGTTGGGGTTCAGAGGACCGTCGTACTTGAAACGCTCGATGCCGCCCTGCCGCGCGACGTCGAACATG
>ERZ795054.1422-NODE-1422-length-22668-cov-4.986158_pt1 | contig 22668 bp, 24 predicted proteins | sample MGYA00375138_ERZ795054 | MGnify/ENA primary metagenome ERZ795054 (study PRJEB30183, sample SAMN05720215) | anaerobic digester metagenome | isolation source: active sludge of municipal wastewater-treating anaerobic digesters | place: USA | collected 2014-12-23 ... | reverse complement strand
GGACCTCCATCATTTCTCCGTATGTGGGCATGCGCCGGTTTTCCCGGAGAAATGTTTCAATATCGCGAAAAACACTTTGCGTTGTTCGTCTGTCGTTCATGGCACCATCCCGTTTCACTGGATGGCTCCGTTATATTAGAACGAACGTTCTAATGTCAAGACTTTTTTTGCAGGGGCCAAATTCCTTGAAAAAGGTGATCTTGATTAAACTGAGCGGAAGGTACGCAGAAAGAGCCGGCCCATGCCGATCAGGCCCGTTATCCGCTGTAAAACGGCCGGACCGTAGAGGAAATGCAGCACATCCCGCAAGCCATTGTAGACCTGCGGACCGTAAGGATGCCACCACATGTTTTTCTGTACCGCCGGCAGATAATCGTCGATAACAACGCGGGGACGGGTCATTTCCCGAAGGCCGAGGCTGCCGTGGGAGCGCCCGATACCCGATTCCTTGAAGCCCCCCCACGGTGTTTCCGCCAGGCCGTGGCTCATCAGGTGATCATTGATGGTCACCGTGCCGACTTCAAGACGTGAGGCGATGGCGTGGGCTTTTTTGCGGTTTTGCGACCAGACGGAGGCCGTGAGACCCAGGGAGGAGCGATTGGCCAGCATAACTGCCTCCTCCTCATTTTCCACGGCGATGACGGCCATGAGTGGCCCGAAAATCTCCTCGTTCATCAGCCGCATCGATCCATTTACATGGGTCAGAACCACGGCGGGATGAAAGAGACCCGCCGGGGAGGCACCGGAGAAGGGGACGCTGGCGGCGATCTTAGCTCCCTTGGCGAGGGCGTCTTGCAGGAGTTCCTGAACTTTCTCCAACTGATCTTTCGTGGTCATGGCGCAACGGGCGCATTCACCTTCTCTTACCTGCGGATCGGTCAGGAGAAGCGTTTTTTGTGTGAGGAGCTCGACGAACCGGTCATGGGCTTCCCCGACAACAAAAATTCTTTCAACACCGCCGCACGATTGGCCTGCATTCGAAAATCCCCCCCAGACGGCGCCTCCGGCGGCACGGTTAAGATTAGCATCGGCACAGACGATCATGGCATCGTTTCCCCCCAATTCCAGACAGACCGGCAGCAGACGCTTCGCCGCCGCCGCCATCAGTTCTTTTCCGACGGCAACCGATCCGGTAAAGAAGAGCTTGTCGATGCCGGAGGCGATAAAGGCAGGGCCGGCGCTGCTGCCCGGCAGGTGAATCAGGGAAACAAGATCCGCCGGGAGCCCGGAGGCTTTTATCATGTCGCTGATGAGAATACCGACTGTCTGGCTCTGAGTTGCAACCTTCAGCACCACGGCATTGCCCGCCATCAGAGCCATCATGACTTCATGAAAGGGAATGGAGAAAGGGTAATTCCAGGGGCTGATGATGCCGACGACTCCGTAAGGAACCTGATCGATATAGGAGACCTTGTTGGCGAAAAGGAGATTCCCCGGCATGAGCCGCTCCCTTTTGAGAAATTTTTGGGCCTTGGCGGCATAGTAACCGGCGGCCAGTGCCGCCGGAATGACCTCTGTAGCCAGGGCTTCAATGGACGGTTTTCCAGTGCAGGCGGAGATGATAGCCGCTGCGTCGTCGGCATGCCGAACCAGATAGTTGCGCATGGCCAGGATATAACGTCCCCGTTGCGAAAAAGAGAGTTTTTCCCAGGACTTTTGGGCATGCTGCGCTTTGGCGACCGCCAAAAACAGATCCTGTTCGGTGTGTTGCTGCCGGATGGCGATTACTTCTCCTGTGGCCGGGTTGTTAATGGATCCTATCGGTTTTTCCATGATTCACCCTAATGTGCGAAAGTGTTGAGGGGAGATTAGCGCCGACCTTTCCAGGAAGACATGCTGCCGGGGACGCCGAAAAGAATCAAAAACCGCTGAAACCAGGAATCGGGCATCAGAGCACGGAAACGCAGTGTCATATTGACCGTCCGGGGCCTTTTCGGGCTGTAGCGTCCCTTTTTCAGCGCCCCGTCAACGACGGCCCGAGCGACGACATCGTGGTTAGGAATGCGCGGGACAATCAGGTTTCCCAGACCTCGGAGTTTCGCACCCTCGAACAGGCCATGGCTGATATAACTTGGATGGACCGACGACCAGCGGACACCCGTTTTACCGGCCTCATAGGCCTCCATCCGCATCGACTCCGTCAAACCCCAGACGGCCCACTTGGTTGCCGCATAGACTGCAAGACCGGGCACTCCAAGGGTGGCGGCGGCAGAGGAAATGTTGACGATATGACCCGCATTTCGGGCATACATTTCCGGCAGGAAGGCACGGATCGTATAGATCATGGACGTCAGATTGACCTGGATCGTTCGTTCCCAGACCTCGTCGCTTCCCTCCAGCAGGCTTCCCCCGGCAACGTAACCGGCGTTGTTGATGAGGATATCCACCCGGCCCATGTCCCGGCGGGCCTGGTCGGCAGCGTGATAAACGGCTTCTTTATCTGTGATATCCAGAACGTGGGCATAAATTTTCCCCCCTGCCGTTTTCAGCAGGTTCTCTGTCTGTTTCAGAGCTTCGGGGTTGATATCCCACAGGGTGACTGTGCTGCCTTCTCCGATCAGGCGTTTGGCGGTCGCCAGACCGATCCCCATTGCTCCACCCGTAATCACCGCACCGGCTGACTGGAGTTTCATTTCCCTCCTCCTGCTTGAGATGAGGCATTCTATCAGAAAAACAATATAAATGAAGCCCTTAGTTGCATGGCTGGTACAACCTTGCATGTGCCATGATATAAAACCGGCCGCTGTCGCGACCAGTGGAGCTGATACCTGCCGAGAAAAAATACACCAGCAGCCAAAAAAAACCTTGCAATTCATGCCCGCGTTTAGTACGTTTCTGCCCGCAGAAACAGGGGGTGGCGTAAACACATGGAAACGAAAGAAGAATTAATCAAGATTTTCACTGAGATTACGGACAGGCGAGAGATGGATACGTTTTTGCGCGAAATGTTTACAGCCAAGGAAATTGCCGACATTGAGCTGCGCTGGCAACTCCTCAAAGAACTACACGAAGGCAAAACTCAGCGCAGTATCGCTGCCCGTCACCGGATGAGTCTCTGTAAAATCACCCGGGGTTCGAAGGTGTTGAAGGCGGAAAATTCCCTGGTCAAGAAAATTCTCGATAAAATGAAGGAGGTTCAATGAGTTCTCAGATTCAAGACATCGCTATGCCCAATGGTGAGGGGCGTTTTGGCGAATATGGCGGGCGGTATGTGCCCCCGGAGTTGGAAAAAATTCTGGTAGAAATCACCACGGCCTACAATACCCTGAAGGATGACCCCAGTTTCAAGGAAGAGCTTTACGCCCTTTATAAGGATTACGTCGGCCGGCCAAGCCCCGTTACGCATGCCCGGAACCTTTCGAACAAAATCGGCGGTGCACAGATTTACCTTAAGCGGGAAGACCTGAACCATACCGGCGCCCACAAGATCAACCATTGCCTGGGCGAGGCGCTTCTGGCCAAAAGGATGGGCAAAAAGAAGGTCATCGCGGAGACGGGGGCCGGTCAGCACGGCGTCGCACTGGCGACGGCGGCGGTCCTGCTCGGTCTGGAATGCGACATTTACATGGGGGAAGTCGATATCGTCAAGGAAAAACCGAACGTTGTCCGGATGAAGATTTTAGGCATTAATCTGATCCCGGTTTCCAGGGGACAACGGACACTCAAGGAGGCCGTCGATGAAGCCTTCGAGGCGTATCTCAAAGACCCGGTGAATCAGCTCTACGCCATCGGGTCCGTGGTCGGCCCCCACCCCTTCCCGATGATGGTCCGGGATTTTCAGCAGATCGTCGGCAGGGAGGCACGGGAACAGTTTCTAGAAAAAAGCGGTAAGCTGCCGGATAATCTTGTCGCCTGTGTCGGCGGCGGGTCGAATGCCATGGGGCTGTTCACGGCATTCCTCGAGGACGAAAGGGTCAACATCTACGGTGTTGAGCCGTCCGGCGTGGGCCTGAAGCCCGGCGAGCATGCGGCCACCCTTTCTATGGGGACGCCGGGCGTCCTGCATGGGTTCAAATCCTATCTGCTTCAGGATGAGAAAGGCGATCCGCTGAGCGTATATTCCGTGGCCAGCGGCCTGGATTATCCCGGCGTCGGTCCCCAGCACAGCCTCCTGAAAGACATCGGCCGGGTCAAGTATGTGACCGCCAGTGACCGGGAAGCCATCGACGCCTTTTTCGAGCTCTCCCGGACCGAGGGGATCATTCCCGCTCTGGAAAGCGCTCATGCGGTGGCCCATGCCATGAAACTGGCCAAGGAACTCGGAAAAGACCAGACCATTTTAGTCAATCTATCCGGTCGGGGAGACAAGGATATTGATTTCGTTGTGGCGAAATACGGCAAGGATTATGGTGTTGTGATGTAGGAACGGAGTCAACAGCGGCAGCAGAAAGCCATTTGGTTCCATCAGTTACAATAAGGGATGGTCGGGGTCGGTTTTTCTGAGGACCGCTCGACCGCCCTTTTTTTATTTAAAACATCTTTTGCATAAAAAGGCCCCTTTCTTTTTTTCCGGGAGCCGATTATATTGGCGGTGAGAAATTCTGAAGCGTGCGGGAAAAGGGTCCCGGGACCCTCATCTTATTATAATTCATGATGTGAAGGAGGAGTGTTTATGGCGACAGTGATGCCGGAGGGGGAAGCGATTCGGAAGGCGGTAAAATGGATTTCGGCAACTCATGAGGAGAAACCGGATGTTTCTTTGAACAAATTGATTAACGAGGCGGTGATGAAATTTGATCTTTCACCTCTGGATGCGGAGTTCCTGCAGGGTTTTTTCAAGAAAGCCCAGTGTTAGATTACCGAAGACTGTTCCGGAGAGAGGGTGACCAACCTGTTCTCCGGAACGAAATCTTTCTAAATTCTTTTCTCTCCGTATTTGATTAACAACTCACTTACCGTTGCAACAAGCGGGTTCCCGTCAATTAATCTGATATCTTAAACGATGGTCTCTGTGGCCTCTTTTGAGGCCTGGCGGTCCGGACCTTCCACCGGCGGTTGTTTCCCTCTCACCTTCATGTTCAACATTTCCACAGCCACGGAAAAGGCCATGGCGAAGTAGATGTATCCCTTGGGAATTTCCATATCGAGCCCTTCTCCCACCAGGGCCACGCCGATCAAAATCAGAAAACTCAGGGCAAGCATCTTGAGCGTGGGATGGCGGTCAATAAAGGTGCACAGAGTTCCGGAAAAGACCATCATGAACCCCACAGCCAGTACGATGGCAATGACCATGACGGCCAACTGACGGGCCATCCCGATAGCCGTAATAATCGAGTCCAGTGAAAAGACGATATCCAGCAGCGCAATTTGAGTCAGGACGCCGATGAAAGAGGTCGCCGCACGAATCTTCAGATGATCCTCCGCGTCTTCGAGCTTTTCGTGGATTTCAACGGTGCTTTTCCCCATCAGGAAAAGACCGCCGGAAATGAGAATCAGATCCCGACCGGAGATTTCACTACCCAGTATTGTAAACAGTGGAGTCGTCATCTTCATGAGCCATGTCAGCGAAAAAAGGAGTGCGATCCGGGTAAGCATCGCGAGACCCAGACCCATGATCCGTGCCTTGTTTCGTTGATGCACCTGGAGCCGGTCCGAGAGGATTGAGATAAAAATGATGTTATCGATTCCAAGAACGATTTCCAGAGCGGTCAGGGTAACCAGGGCCGCCCAAACCTGGGGATCGGTCAAAAAGGCCATCAGAAAACTCCTGTTTAATCTACAAGAAGGATTTTTGGGCTATTTCTGTAAATATTGCTTTTCCGGCGAAAGATGGAATCCAGAGAAAAGTTAAATGGATACTGAATCAAAAGAACCTGTCGCAACGGGTATTTTGTCATTTGACCGCAGGGAGTAATCATTAAGTTAAGTTATTTCAGCACATTAAGATTTCTCGCATTCGCTCGAAAGGACCATTATGTTAATTATGACACAATCTCCAAGTCCGGCATGACATTATCGATGCTTACTTGCCGCACCAGTAACAGGAACCGGTCACCATTCATGCCTGTTCCAGAAACGGCAGGGGTTTCCCGAGCCTGTAAACCAGTGCCTGGCAGGAGGCAATAAGCCGGTTTTCCTCCCGGACCCTGATTTCGTAAAGAGCCGTTTTATTCGTTCTGTTTGTTTCTCTTGCTTCGGCCGTTAACGTAGCACCCTCCGTGGGTCCGGATGTGTAGGTGATGTTCATGTTGAGTGCGACGGCCATGGTGCCGTGGGAATTGGACGCCGTCTCAAATGCCTCGTCGATCAGGGCGAAAAGAGCACCGCCGTGGGCCTGGCCGAAGATGTTCTCCATGTCGGCCGTAAATTTCATTTCTACTTTTGAGTAACCCTCATCAAGGGTAAGCAGTTTTAACCCGAACTTCTGCGCAAAGGGTTCCTGTTCGAGCTGCCGGTAAATGGCCTGTCTGACTTTTTCATCCATGGGCGTTCCTTTCTCAGGGGTGTCCTTGTTTCCGTTTATTTCGCTCGGCGGAAAATATCAGGAAGGCGGTGGCGCGGCAAGCAAAAACCTGGAGACCGCCGTAACCGGCATCGCTCAAGAAGGCTTACGGATCAGGGGGGGCAGGGACGCATCCAGCTCAGGAAACTGAAAGTCAAACCCCTGTTCCAGAAGCTTTGCCGGAACCGCCCGCTGGCCGGTTAAAAACAGGGTGGCAAGCTCCCCCATGCCGAAGCGGATCAGCCAGGCTGGGATGCGGTTTACCAGAGGGCGTCGACCGCTCAGGCGATTCAGGGTGGCCGTCAGCTCGACAAGGGTTACCGGATAGGGAGCGGTCAGGTTGACCGGTCCGGAGATTTCCGGATGCGCCAGCAGAAAGGAAACGGCCGATGCCACATCCTGCTCATGAATCCAGGCAAACCACTGACGGCCATGACCCCAGGGAGCGAGCAAACGTACCCGCGACAGGATCTTCAGTTTCTGCAGGACGCCGCCTTGTTCTCCCAGAACATGACCCAGACGCAGTAAGACGACCCTCCTGCCGGGGGGGCGTGCCCGCAGGGCCTCCCGTTCCCAGGCCCGGGCAACCTGAGCGAGGAAATCCACGCCCGGAGGCGCATGCTCATCTAAGGCTTCATCACCGCGGAAGCCATAGTACCCAATGCCCGAGCAGTTGAGGAGGGTGGTATTGGTTTCCGGAAAAGCCGTCAGCGCATCGACGAGGAGCCTTGTCGTCAGCACCCGGCTTCTGTAGATCTCGGATTTCCCACGATCACTCCAGAGGCGAAAGATGGAGGCGCCCGCCAGATTGATGACCACGTCATGATCGGCGATTTGTTTTCGCCACGCATCCCGGTCCGGGTTGTCATAGGAAAGAATCTCAACGTCCGGTACCGGCGGCGTCCACACCCCCATCCCCCTGGTTAGAACCACAATCCGATGACCCTGCCCGGAGAGTGTTTTCATGACGGTCCGGCCGACGAAACCCGTTCCGCCGGCAATGAGAATCTTCATACTCCCTGCCCCTGTCGTGACACCGGTTCAATTTGCTGTGCAGCATGCTGAAAATACTATATAATTCACGCCATGAACAGGGAAAAGAGGGAAAAGACTTGGGACTGACTCACCATCTTATGCGGATCGATATGATCCTCAACCATGTGCTGTATCTGACCTATGAGATACCGGCAACAGACCTGCGCCCATTTGTTCCGCGGTCCCTTTCCCTGGCCACGGCGGGTGAAAATCGGGCGTTTGTCTCCATAGTCGTTTTGCAGTGCCGCAATGTCCATGCCTCATGGCTTCCTTTTCCACGTTTCAACTATACCCAGATGAACCTCCGCACCTACGTCAAGGACCCGGCTACGGGGGAACAGGCGGTCTATTTTCTCCAGAGCGCGGTGACATCAACGCTTGTTTCTATCATGACCCGGACAATCGGTATCCCCTGGGAGCAGGGGGTGCTGGACCTGAAAGTTTTCCCCCGGACAGGGGAAAACACTTTGAGCTACGATTTAACGGGAAACTGGCAGGGCGATATCCGGGTGCATGCCGAAGCGTTGGCGCCCCTGCCCGATGCGATGGCTCCCTTTGTCACGACGGCGCAAGCAATCCGGTTCCTGCTCCTCCCCATGACGGGGTTCTTCGGCAAGGACCGGGTCAAGGGATTTCATATCACTCATCCGGCTTTGCAGCCACAGGCCTTGAAACTTCGGGAGATCAAAATTCCGTTCTTTTCAAACATGCCCCTGTTAAAAGAGACCGATTGGAATGACCCGCATAGCGTCCTTTACGTTCCGGAGGCAACCTTTCGGATTTTCCTTCCGGCCAGCACCGTTCGGTAAAAGGTTTTTCATCTCAGTATACTGAAAAAAGGAGGAAACAATGCAGTTGACGGATTTTTTGACGGCAGGATTGGCCGGCGGGATATTGATGGGGCTTGTGGCCGAAACAGGTTACAGAAGCGGGTTGTTTCGAATGAGCCTTTTTCTGATCGACGGGGAATTCGCCATGAAGTTAATCGGATTAAAGCACAGCCGGAGCCTGGCTTACTTGCTTGGGCTTCCGATCCATCTCATGACCGGCACCATGTTTGGCCTGGCCTACGGCCTTTTATGCCGGTTTATCCCGCTTAACCCACAAGATCCGGTCACGGTGGGAATTTATACTTTTTCCCTTTGGATCGGCATGTTATTCTGCGCCCTGCCGATTGCCGGCCAGGGATGGATGGGGCGGAAGGCGGGCAACCGGGTCTGGTTTGAACAATTTTTCGTGCACATTGCGTTTGGCGTCGGGCTCTGGTGGGTGCTGGGATCGATTGCGGAGGGAAGCGTTTGAGGGATTTGCAGAATAAACCGCAAAGATTCCGGGGATTGGAGAAGTTGCCCGGCATGTGGTTTCAGCGCCGGGTTCTCGGGAGAAAGATCCCCCTTCTGGCCAGCTTCAAGCTCACCTACCGCTGCAACCTCTCTTGCATGGCCTGTCCTTTTCATCGTCGCGCTTCAGAAAAAAACGGGCACATGTCCTGGCAGACGGCCACTCTGGCGCTGGACGAGCTGCATCGCCGGGGCACACTGATCGTCGTCTTCGAAGGGGGCGAGCCTTTTCTCTGGGACGACGCCAACCGCACCCTGCACGATCTGATTGCCTATGCCCGAAAACGGTTTCTCCGGGTTGCAGTGACGACCAACGGCACGTTTCCCCTGGACTGCGGGGCCGATACGGTATGGGTCAGTCTGGACGGATTGCGGGAAACGCACAACCGGCTCCGGAGCGGATCCTACTCCGGTATTCTCGAAAATCTTGGTGCGACGACACACCCCCGGGTCATGATACACTACACGATGAATCGGGAAAACTGGCGTGATCTGGCGCCTCTGTGCACTTTTCTGGAGACGATCCCGACAGTCAAGGGCATAACGGTCCAGCTTTTTTATCCCTATGATCAGGGCGAAGCCGCCCTGTCCCTGTCCCCTGAGGAAAGAAAAATGGCCTTGGAAAGTGCAATCCGCCTGAAAAAAGAATTTCCTCTGATCAACTCTGCCGGTGTACTGCGGCGGATGATCGACAATTCCTGGTCGTGCCGGGACGATCTGCTGATCAATGTCGATCCCGACGGCACGATTACCCAGGGCTGCTATGTCAAAAGCCGGGGCGATATCCGATGCCGCGAATGTGGGTTTACCCCGGTCGCCGAGGCGTCAGAAGCGCTTAATCTGAAGCCGGCGTCACTTCTGGCCGGCTGGAAAGCCTATCTTGCCTGAGATAAAAAAATCGGATTGGGACAGACGGGAATCAATTGTCTATTACGGTTTGGAAATATCCATCCCCGCTTTAATAGCCAGCTTGTAGGCCTCTCTTTTGAAAAAGAGGCCTGCGAAAAACATACCCACGGACAGGACCAGCCCGCCGATTAGCCAGGGAAAGTAGTCGTTGACTCCGTATTGCTTATAGACAAAAAACAATGCGGGGATCGCCAAAAGCGTCAACATCAGTCCGGTGTGGTAAAGGCGGTCGCCGGCCAGCCAAAACAGGGCGGCCTTCGGGTTTTTCCGCTTCAATTTTTCATAGAGCGGATAGTCGGGCGATGAACTGATCGGTTTTTTCGGTTTACTCAAGGCACACCTTCCTGATTTTGATCTTGCACGTTTCGCTCTTCTATCGTTTTTCCTCGATATTTGCACGAAAAGAAATAAACCGGCGCCGATGTGCGGCTTCCGTTTTTTTTGGTTGCAATCCCAACCCGGTTTCGGTATTTCTCTTAGGGCATAAAGAGTTCTTTCATTTCCATGCTGCTGTTTGAGGCCTATTGAACAGAATTGTCGATACGGTTGCGTTTTCAGGATGCCTGAATCTGAACATAACACGACAAGTAACGTTTCACGCCATGAGTTTGTAGACCCATAACCGGTTTGATGAAAAGGTGAACGCGATGAAGAAGCAACACCCGATCGAAAAAGGTAACCAGCAAAAGAAATCTTTGCCATCCCGGGACGTCTTCCCTCTGATGAGCACATGGGGAGGCAAATTCACCGATCGAAGGAAGACTACCGCCCTCCCCAAGAACTCCTGCCCGGAGAAACTAAAAGATCTGCCGTTCAACGGCCTGATGGCATGGCATGGGATTGTCGTCCGCAAAGCGGACACGGACATTCCGTCCCTGACCTATGCATACCTGCGGGAAGCCCGGAAAATTTCCTGCGGTGAATGTTCGGTCTGCATGATCGGCATCGACCGGATCCTGGAGATTTTTCGCAAGTTCATCGAAGGCGACGGCACCCGCCGGGACCTGAAGACCATCGAAGAGATCGCCCATGAAGTCGCCGTCAACGGGAAATGTAATTTCGGCCGCTCGGCCGCCCTGGTGCCGGTGGCGGATGCCATCCGCTATTTCAAAAACGACTTTCTGGCCCTCATCCGGGGAGACAGGGCACTGGTCAATCACGGCTATGAATCCGCCGTGACCGCCCCCTGCAGCGAAGCCTGCCCGGCAGGCCTGCCGATAACCGCCTATATCGAAAAGATCAAGAATTTTCAGTTCAGTGAATCCCTGGCCCTGATCCGTTCAAAATGCATTCTGCCCGGTGTGGTCGGCCGCGCCTGTACCCATCCATGTGAGGCGGTCTGTGTACGCGGCAAAGTAGACGAACCGCTGGCGATCCGCCTGCTGAAAAGAGCGGCGGCTGATCAGGATCTGCAGACAGGATGCTCACCCCTGCCCCTGCCACGGTTGTCAAAAAAAGAAAAAGTCTGCATTATCGGAGCCGGTCCCGCCGGATTGGCGGCCGCCTATCACTTGAGGCTGCTGGGCTACGGTGTAACAATTTTCGATGGCCTTCCCGTTATGGGTGGCATGGCGGCGGTCGGCATTCCCGATTACCGTCTTCCCAAGGAGGTTTTGCTCCACGAAACCAACCTGATCAAGCGGATGGGTGTGGAAGTCTTCTTGAACCGGAACATCGACCTGCTGAAATGGGAGGACCTTAAAAAGAAAGGGTTCAAGGCCCTCTTTCTGGCCGTGGGCGCCCATCGGGGGGCCGACATCGGCCTGGCCGGAGAAAGCGAACTGGTCGAGGGCTTTGAGCAGGGTATCGAATTCCTGCGGTCGGTTCAGGATCGTCATTCCGATATCAAGCCCCGCAAGAAGGTTTTTATTCTCGGTGGGGGTAATGTTGCCGTCGACTGCGCCCGGAGTTGCCTGCGCCTTGGATTCGAACATGTGGAAATTCTGTACCGCCGTTCACGCAAGGAGATGCCGGCCCTGCCGGAGGAAATCGCGGAAGCTGAAAAGGAAGGCGTCAAGATCCGCTACTTGACATCGCCCGTGAAAGTCCACAGCAAATGGGGCCGGATCGAAGGCCTCGAATGCGTAAAAATGAAACTGGGAGAACCGGATGACAGCGGCCGCCGGAAACCAATCCCCGTCACCGGATCGAATTTTGTCCTGAAGGCGGATATGGTCATCGCCGCCACCGGTCAGGAAATCAACACCTCCTTCCTGACGGAAAAGGACCGGAAGGCGCTGACCCGGGCCAATAAGATCTGGGTGGACCCGCTTACCTGCCGGACCGACCGGGAGGGCGTTTTCGCCGGCGGCGACTGCGTCACCGGACCGGCCACGCTCATTGAAGCCCTTGATATGGGGAACCGTGCCGCCCGGAGTATCGACGCCCATCTCCAGGGAAAGCCCATTGCAGCGCAAAACGTGTATGCCGGGATCGACACAACCTTGCAAAGAGACAACGGGTTTCTTCCTACCAAGCGGGCAGTCCGGGTGAACCTGCTGCCGGAGTCGGACCGGCTGGCCGATTTCCGTGAAGTAGAACCCGGTTTTTCCCAAAGTGAAGCCATGGAAGAAGCGCGGCGTTGTCTGCGCTGCTATCGTTTGATGGTCTGGGAAGTCGATAAGACAAAACAGGAACAGCCCGAAGGGAGGTCGAAATGATGCGCATCCATATCGATGGCCGTACCGTTGACGCCAGGGAAGGGGCGAACATCCTGACCGAAGCCGACAAGCTCCATATCCGGATACCCACCCTCTGTTATCACGAGAGCCTCTCCCCCTTCGGGGCCTGTCGCCTCTGTCTCGTCGAGATAAAAAGGGGCCGGAAGTGGGAATCAACGACCGCCTGCAACACGGAGATCGCCCCCGACATGACGGTCCGGACCGATTCTCCGGAAATTCGCCGGAGCCGGAAAGCCGCGGCGGAACTGCTCTACTACAAATATCCCGGCACCCGCAAAGTCCGGGATATGGCGGAAAAACTCGGTGTCAAGGTGGAAAAAACCAATCAGGACAGCCGCGAATGCATCCTCTGCGGCCTGTGCGTACGGACCTGCCAGGAAATCGTGGAAGTGAACGCCCTGCGGTTTGAAGACCGGGGACCGGATCATCCGGGAGAACCGCCCCGGATCGGCTATCTGGGCGATTCCTGCATCTGCTGCGGAGCCTGCGCCTTCGTCTGCCCGACGGGGTATATCCGGATGGAATCGGTCGGCACCGACCGCAGGATGATTTGGGAGCGGGTTTTTGAGATGGCCGCCTGCCGGGTGTGCGGCAAGAAATTCGCCCCCCTGGCCCAGTTACAATACCTGAGCCGCCGGTCCGACATGCCCTTGAGCCAGGCCATGACCTGCATTACCTGCAGGGAAGCGGAGGTGCAAACGGTCGTGGTGGATGCACAGGACTGGATCGCCATGCACAAGCACAATCATCACCACCAAAATCACCAAAAACATCCAAAACAAAAATAAGCGCTACATCAGCCCGTATTTGCGCAGTTTCTGGTGCAGGGTCCGCCGGGTAATTCCCAACCGGCGGGCCGCTTCGCTCTTGTTGCCTTTCACAACATCCAGCGTTTTCAGGATGGTTTCCTTTTCCACTTCCTCCAGGGACGGTGCCGCGGTTGCGGGATAACCGGTTCCCCAAGCATCGGACGGCGCCGGTGAAGATGGCGCCATACCGTGAATCAGGGGCATATCTTCCACATCGAGATAATCCGTCCGGGTCAGAACAACCCCCCTTTCAACGGCGTTCATCAGTTCCCGGACGTTGCCGGGCCAATCGTATTTGAGCAGCTGATCCATGGCCCGCGGGGTGAATCCCTTGAGTGTTTTACGATTCTTTTCGGCAAACCGGGCCAGGAAATGGTGGGCCAGCAGGGGAATGTCTTCCCGGCGATCCCTAAGGGGCGGCACGGTCAAAGCGACGACGTTTAAACGGTAATAAAGGTCTTCCCGGAAATGCCCCTCCCGGGTTGCCCGCAGCAGATCCTTGTTCGTAGCCGTGATGACCCGCACGTCCACCTTGATGACCCGGTCGCCGCCCACCGGCGTGATTTCCCGTTCCTGAAGCGCCCGCAGCAGTTTGACCTGCATGCCCGGGGACATCTCGCTCACTTCGTCGAGGAACAGGGTCCCTCGGTCGGCCAGGCGGAATTTTCCCTCTCGTTTACGATCCGCCCCTGTAAAGGAACCCTTTTCATGACCGAAAAGTTCCGACTCCAGAAGCGTTTCCGTGATGGCGGCACAATTGATGCGGATAAAAGGTCCCTCTTTCCGGGGGCTGTTGAAGTGAATCGCGGCGGCGATCACTTCCTTTCCCGTTCCGGATTCTCCGGTAATCAGAACAGTGGCATCGGAGCCGGCGATATGGACGACGGTGTCCAGCAGGGTTGTCATGACGGCGCTCCGGCCGATAATATCCCGCCGATCGAAGCGGTTGGAAAGACTCTCCTTCAAGAGGCGGTTTTCCTTTTTGAGCTGGGAATGGTCCATGGCCCTCTGCATCGTCATTTTCAGTTCATCGAAGTCCAGGGGTTTGGTGAGGTAGTCGTAAGCGCCGCTTTTCAGGGCGTCCACGGCGGTTTCCACGGAGGCGAAGGCGGTCATGATGATGATGGGGATGGCGGGATTGTAGGTTTTAATCTCACTGAGGGCCTCCAGACCGGAGACGTTGACCATGCGAATATCCATCAGAATCAGATCGAACGCCCGCTGATGGACCTGATCGATGGCCTCGCTGCCGTCTGCGGCTTCTGTGATGTCATATCCCCAGCCTGAGAGCAAGGCCCGCAGCATGGTCCGGTGTGCCCGGTCATCATCGCAGATTAAAACAGTATTTTTCATGAATCCTTTCCTTTCTTTTCATGTCTATGCCGCTTCGCCGGCAGGGAGCAGGATGGTGACGGTTGTGCCCTTCCCTTCTTCGCTCGTGATGTGGATATGACCGTCGTGTGCTTCAATAATGCGATGGACGATGGCGAGCCCCAAACCGGTTCCGGAGGATTTTGTCGTAAAATAAGGATCATAGACATGGGGGAGGTCTTTTTGTTGAATGCCCCGGCCGGTGTCCGATACGCTGATTTGCCTCATACCGTTGCCGGAAGAGGCTAAAGAAACCCTGAGGATACCGCCGTATGTCATGGCGTCGAATGCGTTCAGGTAAAGATTGAGCAGGACTTGAGATATCTTGTCTTCGTCGATCCATGCATGCGGATCCTGGTCCGGAAAATCTTTTTCAATGTGAATGGTCTTTGATGCCGCCTGGACTTCGATCATTTTCAGCGAGTGGTCGATCAAGCTTTTCAGAGACGTGTCCTCCTGTTTCATGGTCAAGGGCCGCGCGAAATCAAGGAGTTGCCCGATAACCCGGTTCAACCGTTCCACTTCACCGATGAGGATATCGGCGATTTCGCCGTCTTCCGGTTTATCCTTATATTTTTCCCGGAAATAGGTGGCGAATCCCTTGATGGAACTCAGGGGATTTCGTATTTCATGCGCAATGCCCGCCGCGAGGCTGCCCAGTGACGCCAGGCGTTGGTTTCGGGCCATTTCTTTTCTCAGGTGGATCATCTCGGTCATGTCGCGAAAAAGAAAGAGGTACCCGATAAAAGCGCCTTTTTCTTCCGCCAGGGCGGTTGCAACCATGTCGAGGGAAAGGGTTTTCTCTGATTCTAGGGTACAGTCCATTTCCTTGGTTACGGTCATGCCCGTGCGCTCCAGTTGCGAGATGATATCCCGCCAGGCCGGCGGCAGACGGTCCATGATATCCTTGCCAAGAAATTCCCCTGGTTCCAGGCCCAGCAGTTCTTCCCCCGTCCGATTCATTGCAGTCAGTCTTTTCTGTCCGTCGAGCACCACCAGTCCAATGGGCATTTTGTCGATGATCGTTTCAGAGAACACTTTCATCCTGGCAAGAGACGATGCGGAAGACCGATAGGCCTGGGCGAGAATCAGGGAAATCATGCCGGAACAGCCCAGTAGGAAAAAGAAAATGCCCATCCAGATGGTGTGCCGCATGTCGGCGGTCCGGGTGGCGGCCAGGGGGCCGGTATCGAGACCGATAAAAAGGATGAGGGGAAGTTTGATTTCGCCGCCGGGTTTCCCGCCGTCGTGGAAATGAATGTTTGTAACGGACAGGGACTTATAAACTTCGAACGTGTCCGCCCCGTCGGTACGGACAAATTGCCGCCAGGCGGGCGCCGGGTCTCCGGCGATTTTTTGCAGGGGGAGATCGAGGCCGTATTGCTCGCCGATTACGGTCGGATCGCTGTCGGCGATAATCGTGCCCGCGGCATCTGTAATGACAACATAGTCGATATCGGGCTGCCGTGCCGTCTCCATCAGAAATTTCTGCAGGAGAAAAGGCCCCCCGGTTACCCCCTGCCCGGTCCGCAGGCCGGCCTCGAAGGAGCGGATCATGGCAAAGCCCTTTTCACGAAGCAGCTCCGACATGTAGGTTTTCTGACGCGCCACGCCCTGGATGGTCATGATGGTCAGAATGGGAACCAGCACAACCAGAGTACCGAGAATCACCCAGGGTGAGATGTTGAACCAGAAAGGATGAAGCGATTTTTTCATGGGCAAGAGACCGGTTTTATATGGATTAATTAAACTCAAGCCTTGCGGTGGAAAGCGACCCGCAAGAAGCCTGATCACGCAATTTTCACCTTCACCACGACCTTGCGGACCGAAGCCGGTTTTCCCGCGGTGCCGGGCAGATGCAGATCATGAGGAAAAAAGACGGCAAACATCCCCGGTTCAAACTTAACGAAATCCGCTTCTCCTGCATACAGGATACAGTCCTCTTCGGCATCGTAATCCGCCGCAATGTTCTGGCCGGATAAGGGGGCGTAGCCGATCCATTCCGTCCCCCTGACCATATACTGGACATCAATATACTTCCGATGACCTTCCAATCGGCCCTCTTCACGGCGTGTCGTTTCGTAATCGTTCACCATTACAAACAGATTGTCGCCGTCCAGATCATAACGCCCCGTTTCGCGGCGATTGAAATCCGTTCCCCGGATGTGTTCGAGAGCCGAACGGATTCTGTTGCCTAACCCAATGTAAAGATGATGGTTTTCAATGCTGTCGATAATCATGGCGACTCCTGAAATACGTTATTTCTTTATAGAAAAATAATGGAGGGATATGCAATATAAAAGATGTTTTGTTGTGTCAGGTGACTTAAAGAGCAAACCACGTCATGGACGATATTTAGCTGAAAGGAGTGGTCATGAGTGTTCTGGTTGATTTTTCCATTTTCCCTGTGGATAAGGGGGGTAGTGTGAGCACCTACGTGTCCAGAGTCGTTCAGGTGATCCGGGAAAGCGGCCTCGCCTATCAGGTGGGCCCGATGGGGACCTGCATCGAAGGTCCCTGGAGCGAGGTCATGGCAGTGGTAGACCGGTGTTTCAAAACCCTGGAGGCGGACAGTGACCGGATCTACCTGACGATTAAGGGTGATTTCCGCCGGGGAACGTCCGGACGGATCGAAAGCAAGGTCAAGGCGGTGGGAGGGGCTTAAATGCGTAATAAGCGGTTCCGCTCAGGCTTGCGGCTGTGCCTGAAGGATCGGGATCAGTTCGTTGACATAGCGGCAGAAAGCACCGCAATGCGACTTGTCGGAGATGACCGAGGATTCCGTCAGGTCGATTTCCGCCTGGGCCAGGATCATCATGAGCCGGTCATCCAGAATGAGAAACGGCGCCCGGTCGATTTCCTGGGCCTTTTGATAGCGCCAGCTGTATAAATTTCGCAGACGAAGCTTTTGATAATCCAGCAGATTATAGTATCCCGGCATTTTCTTGTAGCCGAAGGGATTGAAGCTTTTTTCGCGCCACGTGACTTCCGCGATGTCCTGGAAAGCCCGGTCGGCCTCTGCCGTCAAATTCCGCTCTTGCAGCGCCTGTTTCAGGGCCAGATAAAGGGGAATCAGGTGGAATGTATCCAGAGAGGCATAATTGAGCTGCTCCTCCGACAGGGGACGGACTTCCCAGCGGGACCGCTGCGTTTTCTTCCTCTTCTTGAAATCAACGGCAAGATATTCCTGAATGAGGGTTTCCAGAGACAGATAGTGATGTCCTAAAATGGCGGCCGCTCTTTGGGTGTCAAAAACGTTCTGGAAGGTAAATCCGTAATCCCGTTTGATAATCCGGATATCGTTATCCCCGGCATGAAAAATTTTCAAAATCGAAGGATTGTCGAACAGCTCTGCCAGGGGCGTCAAATCCAGACCGGCCATGGGATCGATCAGGTAAGTGTGATCACCGTCGTGTATCTGGATCAGGCAGAGCTTTTCCCGGAAGTAATGCAGGGAATTGTATTCCGTATCGATAGCGATCATGTGGGATGTGGCCAGTACTTTTACGGCCGTCGCTAACGATTCCGGTTGGTCGATCCATGTCCAGGGACAGGTCATTGCGTCTCCTTGTTTGTCCACCCTGTGTTTGACTGCTTTGTCCCAGGCAAGAGGAATGGAAGAAAAAGTTTGCGAATTTATACAGAAAAGAGATAGGAAAAGTCAACAAAAGGTTCATCGATGGGAAAAATAGTTGGGTGCAATAAGATGGAAGACAGTCTAAAAGCGACCGCGGCCAACATTGCCAAGGTCAAGGCCTACCTGAAACAAGAAGAGGGGATCGATTATTCCGATGACGTGATCCGCAACTGGATCGAGCCGTCCCACCGAGGACGCATTGAAACGCCTCAGGGTTACTCCGATGTGACCCGGTCCTGCGGCGACGGACTGGAACTTTTTCTCCGGATCAATCAGGACCGGATCATCGAGGCCCGGTTCGCGAGCAGCGGCTGTATCTGCACCATCGCGGCGAGCAACATGACGGCCGTCCTTGCGGAAGGCCGGGAGGTATACGACGCCTTTGATATTGAGGCCCAGACCGTTATGGATGCCCTCGGGGGGCTTCCGCCGGGGGAAGATCACTGCGCGGAGCTGGCCTGCACGGCCCTGCGCGAGGCGCTGCGGCATTATCTCTCCTTTAAAAATGAACCATGGAAACGGACCTATCCGAAATCCAAACCTTGAAAATCTGAATTTGTATCTACATGTAAACAGCATTAGCTTCCTGAAGACTAGCGTCCGTTAATTCTTATAAAGATACAACATTATGTATAATTGTATCAGTAAGGCGTTTCCTTATCTGTTGTGTGAAAGACCACAATAAACGGCTCCGTGTCTCACAGTTCTGCCTATCTTAAGCTCGTTGCTCTTCTCTAAGATGATCACAGAAACCAACTCTTTCCGTAGATCATTTCCCGGGTAGCAGATTACTTCTCCTATGATCTAGACTATGGAACTTCGGAAAGATCTGATAAAGGACGAATCATGTGCCTGCTATAAAATATGCAGCCATTGTCATCTACAATGATGATGTGCTTGACGATGACCTCTTGGGATGCTTAGAAGGGAAGTATCCTGCCTTCAATTCTTAATATGTCTTAAGGTAATATCGCGAGCCGCGATTTGAAAGCCTGCAATTCCCCGTTTTGTATGAGACGCTCTGGGGGGGCGCGCTTCTTTGTGCTTAATTGTCCTGGCCTAACTTTTTCTGAACAAGCCCATTTTTCGGGGTCATTTGCGGCAGGTAAATGTCGAAGGTTGCGCCTTCGCCGAGTTTGCTTTGTACAAATATGAACCCGCCATGCTTTTTGATGATATCCTTTACAACGGCCAGACCCAATCCCGTCCCTTTGCCATCTTTCTTCGTGGTGAAGAACGGATCAAATATTTTGCCTATCACGGAAGGTGGTATACCATGACCGTTGTCGGCAATCTGAAGATGAACATACGATCCATATGGTAAATCGGGAATCTTGTTCTCCAATTCAGGCGATGTTTCCCGGTGGGCAATAGAAACGGTAATGAGGCCGAAACCGTGTTCCATGGCGTGTGCCGCATTGGTGCAAAGATTCATGACGACTTGGTGTATCTGTGTGGCGTCTGCGGAGACAACCGAAACCTGCTCGGGTGGTTGATATTCAATTTCGATTGATGGTTTAATGGAAACACGCAGCAATTGCAGCGCTTCTTTTACGATCAACCGGAGATCGACTGGTTTCATTTGCTGTTGCTGACGACTTCCAAAAAGGAGAATTTGATTTACCAGATTTTGGGCACGTTCGCAGCCTTTCAGGATCTGCTCAAGGTATTTACTATTTTTATCAAAAATGAATTCATTCCGTGCCAGCAACTCGGTGTAACCCGTTATGGCCATAATGATATTATTGAAATCATGTGCAACTCCCCTGGCCAATGCTCCCAGGACTTCCGTCTTCTGAGACTGAATAAGCTGTGTTTCGAGATGTTTGCGCTTGCTGACGTCACTGATGATCACCAGGAGGCAGTTCCGTTCTCGTAATTTGATTTTCCTTAAATTTAATTCCAGCCAGCGCCAAGGGCCTGATTGGGTTCGTCCGAGCAGTTCCGTATATTCATGTCCTTGCTTGGTTTGTTTCTTAATATCTGCAAGGGTCCATGTCCGGTCCGAAGATTCCTGGCGGAAACTGATAAGATCGGTAAGCCGCAGCTTACCGTCATCTTTCGGGTCGTAGCCGAATAATTCCGAAGCCTTTTCGTTCGCCTCCAGGATACGGTTCGTTTTCGAGTCCAGGACAAAAATCGCATTATTGGCAGCATTGAATATAGTGCGATAATTTGCTTCGGATTGTTTCAGTTCCGTCTCTTTATGCAGGCGTTCCGATATGTCCCGGATCGCGGCGATATGGACCGGGCGTCCGTTGAATTCATAATGGCTGGCGGTAATCTCGACCGGAAAGATCGTCCCGTCCTTTTTTCGATGATATCTTACGGGTACCGATTTGAGCCTGTGTCTGGTGGCACACCTGGTTTTGTCCGGTTCGGCCGAGAGGGAGGTATTCTTCAGCGTAATGAGTTCTTCGTGGCTGTAGCCATATATGGATGAAGCGCTTTTGTTCGCCTCAAGAATGTTCCCCGTTTCATTGTCTATAAGGAATATGGCGTCGGAGATCAGCTCAAATAACTGCTTGTACTTTTCAAGGTTCTCCCGGCAATGGTCGTCGAGGGACCGTATTTCTGTGACGTCCTGGACAATACTGTAAACCTTCACCGGTTCACCGTTCGCAGCTTTCAGGACTTCGCCGAGGGTTTTAACCACCCGGATCTGGCCGTCATTATTACGGATGATCCGGTGTTCGATGTTATACGGCTTCTTTTCAGATAAGGTCTGCGCAATGGCGGATGCAATTTGCTCTGCATCTTCGGGGTGAGCCAATTTCATCAGTTCCGGAAGAGTCAGTTTTTCTTTTGATATACCATGGATGTTCAACCAGCTTTCGTGAGGGGTAAGCTCACCCTTCTCGATATCCCACTCTGCAAAGCCGATATTCATGAGCTTCTCGGCCTGCCTGAAGAACGTTTTGTACTTCAGCATTTGATTTTTAATCTTCGCCGAAAAAATATTTTCCAAGCCGAAAGCGATTACGCCCCAGACCTTATCATCATCCTGGTAACGGAGGGGACCGAGTTGGCAGTTTAAATAGCGGATTTCTGATTGCGAGTTAAGTTTTTCATTGACCAGCAGCGACTCGCCGGCCAGCGCGGTATCGTAATGTTCCTGCTAGTTGCGGATAATATTGGCAGGCAGAGGCAGTTCCAGAACATTATCGCCTAAGCGCAGGGATATACCCAGTTGATCTTCAATGTAAGTATGGAACAGGATGTTCATGTAGATGAGTTGGTATTTCGGATTGACAGCCCAGATGTGAACGGGGTTCTGGAGGACGATTGCCTCTTTGATGGTGTCTAACTGCTTTTTATTGAGGAGACATTCAACAATTTTTTCAAACGAGCACACGATTGAAGGATTTGTGCCGTCCCTAACCAGTTTCACTACATATCCCTCCGCAAAACCGCTTGGTCGCTACCATGAACGCAGATCCGTCAGATTGTCAGTTTACATCTTTTAGTTGAAATACATCTGAAACACAGCCAAGCCTTAGCGGTTTTCTTGCATGATTCATTGTGGAATACAATACCAGTTTTGTACTGAGGTATCAACCGCAAGAAACAGGTATCAGGGGTTGAAAGGGATATGCCTTGTCTGCAAAGCAAAGATGGCTTCGGGCATTCAAGTTCACTTGACATGATCCATGTACAAATCCAGTTGCGAGACATCCTCCACACGTAAAAGGACGGCGTCCCCGAATTTCTCCGTTGAAATGAGCAAATGAACTTTGTTTGTGGATTCTTGAGTAGAATCCAGGTAAGCAGGAATTCTTGCCAAAACCTCACCCGTTTCAATCGTTTTGGTTATGCAGATACGGACGGTGCATCCGCTGCAATGAACGGTTTTGCCGCATCCCTCCGGCAAGCGGGCATGGTCGCATTCGAACACGACGCCGCACAACACACCGTCAACTTTCGGAAGCTTCTTCTTGAATGTTTCGACCGCCTGCTTGTTGGATGCCAAGATACGGTTATCTTTGTCCACGATGAAGACGGGAACGCCGACGTGATTCAGATATTCGCGTAATTTTACGCCGCCCTGGGCGAGTACATGAAATTTGCAATCGTCACAAATACCGTGACTTAACAGGTTATGGTCGGACTGATCCACGTTGGAACGCTTCAGCTCCTTACCACACCAGGAACATACTTTTTCCATTGTGTTGACTCCTGCCTTGTTTGGATTTGCCGGATGATCAGATAATGCAAACGAGGGGAATTGACAAGGAGTAATTTATCGAGAATTTGTGAATTGATGGGGGACAAATCTTAATGGTGGTGGCAAATCCTGACAATAAACCCATTCATCACAACAGGGCGCATCTCCTCGGTGGCGTCGTAACCATCGTCGTGCGAAAGTACCATAAAGAGATGCATCGCTATTGCTTCCTGTACTGTTGTTTTTCTTGTTTTCCCAATTCATACAATATTTCAACTT
>ERZ795054.1421-NODE-1421-length-22669-cov-6.184974_pt1 | contig 22669 bp, 20 predicted proteins | sample MGYA00375138_ERZ795054 | MGnify/ENA primary metagenome ERZ795054 (study PRJEB30183, sample SAMN05720215) | anaerobic digester metagenome | isolation source: active sludge of municipal wastewater-treating anaerobic digesters | place: USA | collected 2014-12-23 ... | reverse complement strand
GCGATGCCCGCCCACTCCATGTCCACCAGCACCTCGACCAGCGGCATCTCCAGGTCGTCGAGGAGCGGCGCGAGTGCCATCTCCCTGAGCTGCGGGGCAAAGATCTCGTGCAGCGCCAGCACGGTCGCACTGTCGGCGCCGCAGTAGGCCGCGGCGTCCGCCACCGGCACTTCGGCGAAGGGAATCTGGGCCGCTCCCTTGCCGGTGAGGTCGGTGTAGCTCCGCATGCCCCGGCCGAGGTGCTCCATGCTGAGGGCGTCGATGGCGTGGGAGCGTCGGCCCGGATCGAGGACGAAGCTGGCGAGCATGGAGTCGTAGGCGACGCCGGCCAGTTCGATCCCCGCACGACGCAGCACCTGCCAGTCGTATTTGATGTTTTGCCCGGCCTTCCGCACCGTGGCGTCGCGCAAAAGCTCGGCGATCGGCGCGCACGCGGGGTCCGTGATCGGCGGCAGGTTGCGAACCGGGGCGGGGGCGGCGAGCTCGCCGCCGCGCGGCCGGTGCCCGAAGGGGAGGTACCAGACCTCCGTGGCGCTCGCCGCGAGCGACAGCCCGATCAGCGCCGCGTCGTGCGGCTCGAGCGAGGTCGTCTCGGTATCGAGCGCCACGAGGGGGGCCCCTCGGAGTCGCTCAGCCAAGCCCTGCAACTCAGCCGGGTCATCGATGATGGCGACTGCGAGGGTCTCAGCGGGGAAGCGGGGAAGCGGGGAGGGTTCCAACGTGCCCGCTTCCCCGCCTCCCCGCGTCCCCGCCTCGCCACCGGCGATCCCCAGCCTCCGCGCCAGCCCGTAGAACTCGAGCTCCGCGAGTACGCGTGCGAGCGCCTCGCGGTCCGGCTCCTGCCGCGCCAGGCGCGCCGGGTCGAAGGCAACTGGCACATCCTTCTGGATGGTCACCAGTTCGCGGGAGAGCCGGGCCTGGTCCGCCTGCTCGAGCAGCGCCTCGCGGATCCGCTTGCCGGGGACGTCGGCTGCGTGCGCCAGGATGGCGTCGAGGTCGCCGTACTCCTCGAGCAGCTTCCGCGCCCCCTTGTCCCCGATGCCTTTCACCCCGGGCACGTTGTCCGAGCTGTCGCCCACCATGGCGAGGTAGTCGGCCACCTGCCGGGGCGGCACGCCGAGGCGGTCCGCGGCGTTGGCCTCGTCCACGTAGATCTCCTCCACCGCGCCGGGGCCGCCCCGGCCCGGGTTGAGGAGCGCCACTCTCGGCCCGATCAGCTGGTAGAAGTCCTTGTCGCCCGAGACGATCACCACCTGCACGTCGCGCGCGGCGGCCTGGACGGCCAGGGTGCCGATCACGTCGTCGGCCTCGTACCCCTCAACGGCGATCAGCGGAACGCGCCACGCCGCCAGGAGCTCAGTGACCCGCTCGACCGCAGTGTCGAAATCGGCCTGGAGCTCTTCGTCGAGTTTTTCGCGGGTGGACTTGTACTCCGGGTACCTGCTGGTGCGGAAGGAATCGCCGGCGTCGTGGATCCAGGCCACGTAGTCCGGCCGGTGGGTATCGAGCATGCGGGCCAGGAAGTTGGCCACGCCCCACGCCGCCGAGGTGTTCTCGCCCTTGGCGGTGCGCAGGGGCCGCGTGATCATCGCGAAGAAGGCGCGATAGATGAGGGCGTAGCCGTCCACCAGGAAGAGCCGCGGCGGCGCCCCGCCGGACGGCGCAACCGTCACGAGGTTCCCCGCCGCACGCGGGACAGGACCCGCTCGTACGCGGAGAGCGACTCCGACGTCAGCCGGAACCGGCTGACGTTGGCGACGTCCTCGAAGACGACCTCGAGGCGGAGCGACGTGAACGTCCACCGGATGATCCGGCCCTGGGTGGTCGAACTGCCGTCATAGACCTCATCGGGCTCGCCGAGGGTGATGAAGACCATGCCGCGGTCGGTCCGCCAGCCCGGGACCTCCTCGTTGGTGAAGCGCTGGTTGGCGATCGACATCCGCCCGAAGTACTGCTCCAGCGCCTCGTTTTCCGGGGTGGCCGGCACCGGATCGGTCTTCTTGTAGAACTCCTGCCAGAGCCGGGGCCGCTCGTTCACCGGCGCCTTCTTGAGCTGCTTGATCAGGTCCTCGTGCCCGAAGTAGCGCAACAGGTCGATCATGTCCGAGTAATTGGTCAGGATCCACGCGCCGGAGAACGACACCAGCGCGCTGGTCTGCTTGGTCTCGGACCCGCTCCCGACCCGGAGGCGGAGTTCGCCGAGGGGCTGGCTGTCCGGCACGATCCGGACGACCTGCGGCTCGACCTCGCGGGTCCCGGTGAAGCGGAGGGTGTCGCGCGTAATGACGCTGTCGAGGTCGTCGATGATCTCGAACGGCACGGTGGTGGGGGTGGTGTAGTTGTAGCCCTCGACGAGGGCGAGCAGGGTGTCGCCGCCGTAGCTGACGGTGCCCCGCGGGCTCAGGACGACCGCCAGGTCCTGTTCGCGAGTGCGCCGGCCGGTGACCTGGTAGGCCAGGATCGGGGCGCTGAACGAGGCGGCGCTGAAGTCGGGGGCGACGAACTCGGCGTCGGCCTGGGTCTGGCGGCCCGACAGCGGGTCCCGGACCGAAACAGTAACGCGGTACGAGCCGCTCTTGAGGTGGAAGAGCTGCTGGAAGAGCACGCTCTCGTCGTTCCGCATCGTCTCCGCGAACTCGACGACGCGCACCTCCTGGTCGCGGGCGAACCGGATGGGCGGGGCGTCAGGCGACTCGAGGAACATCTCGACCCGGTACTGCGCCAGGAACCCGGTGCCCTCCTTTCGGAAGGAGAGGGCGCGGTTCTCAATCGAGAGCCCGAGAATCGCCTTGACGGAATCGCCTGGCCCCGCGGCGAACGCCATGGTGCCGACGAACGGCAGCGGGGACCCGGCCGCGAGCCGTCCCATCGACCGATACACCGCCGGCATGTCGAAGAGGCTGGTGAGCGTCTCCTCGGGCGTGGGCGTGGTGCTGTGGCCCACCCGTTGCCACGAACTGCACGCGGTCAGCAGGAGGAGGAGGCTCAGGCGGGGTCGAAACACGAGGCCCCCTTCGGGGACTGGCGGAGAACCGGGGCGGCGAGGTCGGCCGAAGGTTATCCCCTGCGGCAAAGCAGGGTCAAGCACGGCCCGGACGCCTGCTTGCCGGTCCCGCCCGTGGCGAGTACCTTCTTCCCACTCATGACGCCAGACGATCTCATCGGGCACACGCTCGCCGGCCACCGCCTCATCAAGCACGTCGGCGAGGGCGGCACCGCGCTGGTCTACAAGGCCGAGCATCCCTCGCACGGCCCGACCGCCATCAAGGTCCTTCGCCCGCGGCTCGGGCAGGACCCGATCGCGGTCAAGCGGTTCCTGCGCGAGGCCGAGTTCGGGGTGCGCGTCGTGCACCCGAACGTGGTCCGCACCTGGGAGTATGGCGAGCAGGACGGCGCCTACTTCCTCGCGCTCGAGTGGGCGGAGGGCGAGGCGCTGGAGCTCTTCGCCGCGCGCTCGGGGCCGCTGGCGCCTTCGCTGGTGGCGCACATCGTCGAGCAGGTCGGAGCCGCGCTCACCGCCGCGCACGCCGCCGGCATCATCCACCGCGACCTCAAGCCCGCCAACATCATGTACGACCCGGCCACGCAGACGGCCAAGCTGCTGGACTTCGGGATCGCGCGCGACGCCGAGCTCCCGCAGGAGGAACGGCTCACGCGAGCCGGCTTCTTCGTGGGCACGCTGCAGTACGTCGCCCCCGAGGCGCTCTCCGGCGAGCTGGTCGGGGAACAGGCGGACGTGTACAGTCTCGCCACCATCGCCTACTATCTCCTGACCGGCGAGCTGCCGTTTCCCGGCAAGTCGCCGCGCGAGCTGTTCCAGCAGCTGCTCACCCAGACGCCGCGCCCGCTGAGCGAGGTGGCCCGGGGCGGCAAGTTCAGCCCGGAGCTCGAGGCCGCGCTCATGGCCGGGCTCGCGCGCGACCTCGCCAAGCGGCCAGCCACGATCAAGGCCTTCTGCGCCCGCTTCTGTGCCGCGGCCCGCGCCGAGCCGGAAAAGAAGAAGGGCTTTCTCTCCGGGCTCTTCGGCAAGGACTGAGCGGTGGACGAGCACGCGGCCCTCCTGCAGCTCCTCCACCAGCGCTCCATCCGCCACGGCGACTTCACCCTCGCCTCCGGCGCCCGCTCCACCTACTACATCGACGCCCGCCCGACCACCATGTCCGCCGAGGGGCTGCACCTCATCGGCCGGCTGGGGGTGGCCGCGCTCCGCGCCCGTGGATGGGCACCCGTGGTCGTGGGCGGGCTGACCATGGGCGCCGACCCCGTGGCCTACGCGGTGGCGCTCGCGAGCCGCGCCGCGCCGCCCGTCATCGACGCCTTCAGCGTGCGCAAGGAGGCCAAGGGACACGGCACCAAGCGGCGCGTCGAGGGCAACTTCCACGAAGGAGACGGTGTCGTTGTGGTGGAGGACGTCATCACGTCCGGCGGGTCCGCCATCCAGGCGATCGCGGCGGTCGAGGAAGCGGGCGGGCGTGTGCTGGGGGTGCTCGCGGTGGTGGATCGCGAACAGGGCGGGAACGCCGCGCTCACCGAGCGCGGGTACGAGGTGGCGGTGCTGACGACGGCCGCGGAACTCGGGCTGCGCTAGCTTCGTTCCGCGACGGGCCGCCGCGTCAGCGGCCCGCCGCCGCAAGGTGCCGGTCGATGACCGGCACGAAGTTCTCCACGGGATGGGCGCCCTCGAGCGCCACGCCGTTCACGACGAACGCCGGCGTGCCGGTGAATCCGAACCCCTGACCCTCCGCGATGTCGGCGGCGACCCGCGCGCGCACCTGGTCCCCCTGCTGGTCCCGCAGCGCCCGCGGCACGTCGGCACCCACCCGGCGCGCCGCCTCCTCCACGAACCGCTGCCCTTCCTTCTTCAGGCGTTCCTGCTCCGCGTACATCAGCTCGTAGAAGGCGAACGCCTTCTCCCCGTCCTGCAGTGCCAGCGCCTCGAACATCAGCGCGGCCGGCATGGCGTTGGGGTGCATCTCGAGCGGCGTCTGCTTGATCACCAGCCGGACCTTCCCCGGATACCGGTTGAGCAGCTGGTGGATGACCGCCACGGACTGGCGGCAGTACGGGCACTCGAAGTCGGTGTACTCGACGATCGTGACCGGCGCGGACGGGTCGCCAAGCGACACCCGACCCGCCAGGTCGGGGCGCCTGGGATTCCGGAAATCCGCCTCGAGACGGTCGGCGGCGGCCTGCTGCTGCGCCGCCTGCGACGCCTGGAAGGCCGCGTTGACCGCCTGGATGAACTCGGTCGGGTGGGCCTTGATGGCGTTGACGAGCACCTCGGGGTGCTCCCGGAGGGTGCGCTCGAGCGTCTCGGGGGACGGCTCGCTCGCGCAGGCGGCGAGCCCGAGGAGGACGAGGGATGGAACGAAGCGAAAGAGTCGCACCGGACGCTCGGGGATAGGGAGGCTCGCCCCAAGCTAGGGGCGAGCCGCGAGCCGGCGCAACACCGTGGTCAGTGCGGGGGAGGCGCCTGGACCGCCAGACAGTGTCCGCTGTCCCAGCTCCCTGTCTCCAGGGGATGGAAGACGGGCCAGACGCCTCCGTAGGGCAGGATCATCAACTCGAGGAACCGCGCCAGCGCGGCGGGAAACGGAAAGCGGCGCCGGAACTCGAGCGACGTGATGCCGAGCATGGCCCGGACATGCCGGCCGAAGCTCTGGGGCGACGAGTACTCCAGGCGATACGCCACGTCGGCGATGGAGCGGCCGGGAGCCTCCAGCAGGTGCGCCGCGTGCAGCAGGCGCACGCTGGCCAGATAGCTCTTCGGGGAGGGGAGTCCCGCCCGGGAGAACCTCGACATGAGCGTGCTGGGGCGCACCTCGCACGCCCGGCAGAGCGCTCGGACCGTCGTGATGTCGGGTGCCAGGCGGACCAGCATCTCGAAGAAGAAGCGGAGGTCGGCCGGGGGCTCGCCGAGGGCGACGACCAGGGGACCCTGGATGCGCGCCGCGGCGCGGGTGACTGGCGCGGCCATGAGCTGCCGGAGCCGCTGCCAGCCGGTGGGCCCCGTGACGTCCACCACCTGCCGCAGCCCGGTCGCGCCGAGCTGGAGCAACGTTTCACTGGAGGCGGCGTCGTGGGTGGAGACCAGCGCCACGGTGGGAATCCCCGGGAAGTCGTGCACCAGGCGGCGCACCTCCTGAACCGCGTTGGGCGGGCAGCGGTGCACGGAGAGGAGAATGCCGTCCACCGGCCGCTCCCGGACGGCGCGGACCGCCTCCGGCACGCTGTCGCGGAGCAGGAGCGTGAAGCACCCGTGGCCGGCAGCCTCGACCTTGAGGCGCTCGGCGGGGAGGAGCACGGCGGCGATGGTCGGCCGATCGGCCGGGGTGGTCGCGGGTGAATCAGGCACGGGACCGCTCCGTAGTGGTGTGGTGAGGGCCACGTTAGGCGTCTCCCCTCAACAGCGGTCCAACCGGAGCGGGGGCGGCACGGCCGGCAGAGCAACCCTTTTCGTGCGGCGTGCATCCAACCCGATGATCTCCCTGTGTGGAAGGGGGCCGGAGTGTATTTTGAAGAGCCCGTGGACGGGGCGGCCCAGCCGCCCGTTTCGGACGACCTTCCCCTCACGTGGAGCCCGCGGGTGACCAAGCCCGAAGCCGGCCCTGGACTCGCCGCGCGCCTGCAGGCCGCCCTGGGTGCCCAGTACGAACTGGGTCCGGAGCTTGGCCGCGGCGGCATGGGCGTGGTATTCCTGGCCCGGGACGTCACGCTCGCGCGGGACGTGGCGGTCAAGGCGGTCCACCCCGAACTCGCCATCCACAGTTCTATCGCCCAGCGATTCCTGGCCGAGGCGCGCATGATCGCGCGGCTCCGGCACCCGAACATCGTCACCGTCTACACCGCCGGCGAAGCGGGCGACATCCTCTACTTCGTCATGGACCGGGTGCCCGGCGAATCGCTGCGAGAGCGGCTCAATCACGAGGGCAAGCTCCCGCCGGAAGAGGCGCGGCGGATCACGATGGACATCGCGGCCGCCATCGACGCCGCCGCGAGCGCCGGATTGGTCCATCGCGACGTCAAGCCCGAAAACATCCTGCTCGAGACGGGAAGCGGGCGGGCGCTGCTGGCGGATTTCGGCATCGCGCGGGCGCTCGCCGCGGACCCTGCCGGACCGGGCACCGTCACGGTGACCGGGCAGGGGATGGTGGTGGGCACCCCGAACTACATGAGCCCCGAGCAGGCCGCCGGCGAGGAGGTGGACTCGCGCAGCGACCTCTACTCGCTCGGCGTCGTCGCCTACGAGATGGTGGCGGGGCATCCCCCGTTCACCGGTCCGAATCGCGTGGTCGTGTCCAAGCACATCTCCGAGCAGCCCACCGCGCTGACCCGGGTCCGCTCCGAGTGCCCGGCCGACCTCGGCGCCGGGATCATGCGGGCCCTGGCCAAGTCGCCGGCCGACCGATTCCAGTCCGGCTCCGAATTCCGCACCGCCCTCGGGGGCACCCCCACACCGGTGCCGAGCTACGCGCGCACCCGCAACCGGCGGTTCGCGCTGACCGGAGCGGCCGTCGCGCTGGTGGCGCTGATCGCGGCGGTGGCGGTGCGGCGGCCGGGCGGCCCGCCCGATGGCGTCAACCCACGCCTCTCCATGCTTGTCCTGCCGTTCGACAACCTGCGCGACGACCAGAGCACCGACTGGCTGCGCAACGGCAGCGTCAACATGCTGGCGCTCAACATGTCGCAGTGGAAGGACATGACGGTGGTGGACCATGAGCGGGTCCACGACCTGCTGGCACGTCACGGCCTCACCTCCAGCGACGACATCGGGCTCGACATGGCCCGCAAGCTCGCGCGCGAGGCGGGGGTCTGGACGGTGGTCCTGGGCGACTACCAGGAGGTGGGCGACTCGCTCCACCTGACCGCCCGGGTGTTCGACGTGGCCACCGGCGTCCGCACCGACGTGGCGGAGGTCAGCGCGCCGGCGTCCGACGACCCCCGTCCCGGCTTCGACCAACTGGCGCTCCGGCTGCTCGACATCTCCGGCGCGCCGGGCGAGGTGTGGGCCGACCTGGCGTCGGCCACCACGCCCTCCCTCGAGGCCTACCGCTCCTACCTGGCCGGCCTCGAGCGGCTGAACCACTGGGAGCTGGCCGCCGCGCAACGGAACTTCCAGCGCGCGGTCGAGATCGACAGCGCCTTCGGGCTGGCGTACTACAAGCTCGCCCTGACGCGCGGCTGGCTGGTGGGCACGCAGGACTCCACCGGCCAGCAGGCGATCGACCGGGCGCTGCTCTACTCCCAGCAACTGCCCGCGCACGACCGCGCGGTGATCACCGCCTACCGCTTCTTCCTGCTCGGCCAGAACGCCGCGGCGCGGAACATCTACGAGCAGCTGCTGGCGCGGAACCCGATGGACGCCGACGCCTGGTACGGCCTCGGTGACGCCTGGTTCCACGATGCGGAGGGACGCCCGGACCGTCACTTCACCGAGTCGCTGCGCGCCTTCCGGCGCACGCTCGCGCTGGCCCCCGACTACTCCCTGGCGTACGAGCATATCCAATTCATGCTCGACCAGGCGAGCCGGCCCGCGACCGGGATGTTTCTCGTGACGCCCGACTCCTTCGCCTCGGGGACGGGTGTGGACAGCGCCGTCCGCGGGGCCGCCACGGCCCGCGCCCGGCAGGCGGGGGTGGAGTCAGCGCGCGCGTGGAGCACGGCGCAGCCGGGCACCGGCCGGGCCCACCTCGCCATGGTGGACGCCCTCCTGGCCAACCGGCAGTATCCCGACGCGATGGCCGAGGTGGCACGCTTCCGCTCGGCCGACCCCACGAACCCGGAGATGCCCTTCCTCCAGGCGCGGGTCCGCTTCGCCAGCGGCGAGGGCCCGCGCGCGGCGGCCGAGCTGAAGTCGGCGCTGGCCACGATCACCTCGGGGGATTTTGCGGGCGCGGAGGACGCCCCGACCGTCATGGCCGATGTCCTCGGAGGCGCCAACATCTTCGCTTATTACGGGGACCTGACCAGCGCGGCGCGCGTGCTCGAACTGGCCGATGAGATCCGCACCGAGGTGCTGGCGGCCTCGATGCCCCAGGACCTGAAGGGGGGCGACTGGAAGCGGTCGATGCAGGGGACGCTCTACGGCGGGGCCGGCGTGCCGGTGGCCGCGCTCGAGCGCATCTGGGCAGCAACAGCGGAGGACGCCCGGAGCATGCCCGCGGACAAGCGGATGCCGGTACTGCGAAGCGGCCGGGACGCCGCGCTGGGGCTCTTCACCGGCCCCGCAGGCGACCCCGACCCGGTCGAGGAGTACCAGGCCATCAGCGGCGAACCCCCGCCGGTCGAGGTCGCCGCGCTGCTGGCGCTGGCCCGGCAGGACACCGCCGCCGCCCGGAAGCTGCTCGCCACGCCAGACAGCGCACGGAAGTTCTATCCGGGCTGGAGACCGCTGTTCGCCCAGGCCCAGTTCCTCCTCGGCGACTACGGTGGCACCATCGAGACGCTCCGCCTGTACGACACCGATCAGTTCCTCACCCGTGGCTTCGATGCGCGGTGGGCTCAGATCGGGCGGGTGCGCCTGCTCCGGGCCGCGGCGTACGAGAAGCTGGGCCGCCCCGCCGAGGCCGCCGAGCAGTACCAGCTGGTGCTGAGCCAGTGGAAATCGGCGGATCCCGACCTGGAGGTCTTCCTCCGGCAGGCGGAGGCGGGGCTGGCGAGGGTACGGGGGCAGGGATAGGGGACTGAGGACTGGGGACTGAGTCAGTCCTGTTATATTGGTCGTGGGCCGGGCTCGATGGTCGCGGGTGCTTCGGCATCCGAGGAAAGTCCGAGCTCCACAGGGCAGACTGCCAGGTAACGCCTGGGCGCCGCAAGGCGACGGACAGGGCAACAGAAAGCAAACCGCCCGAAGGCGCGCAAGCGCCGGCGGGTAAGGGTGAAAGGGTGGGGTAAGAGCCCACCGCGTCACTGGCAACAGCGACGGCACGGCAACCCCCAGTCGGAGCAAGGCCAAATAAGCGGCGAGGTGCGGCCCGCACCGACCACACCGGCAACGGTGAGCCGCGGGTAGGCTGCTCGAGGCGTCCGGCGACGGACGTCCCAGACAGATGACCATCCCCTGGCGACAGGGTACAGAACTCGGCTTATGGCCCGACCCACGCCGCCCCGGCCCCCGCCGGGGCGGCGGCCGTTTCGGGGGTGCCCGCCCCCGCGACGCCATCGTAGATTCCGTGTTCTCCTGCACGCACCCACATCGAGGATCCCATGTTCGTACACCTGCTTTCCGCCGCGGCCCTCACCGGCGGCCTCATCGCCGGCCCGAGCACCCCGGACCCCGTTTCGGCGGTCACCACGCTCAAGTACAAGGTCGGCATCGTGAACCTGTCGACCATCGACCTCTCCGGGCTGGGCGCCGGCGAGCAGAAGAACACCGCCGGCTTCACCGGCTTCTTCACCATGACGCTGAAGGACACAACCGGGGGCAAGGCCCTGACGATGGTCCTCGACAGCATGGCCATCGACAGCGCCACGCAGGGACGTGACATGCTGCAGACGGCCGCCGATTCGTCGAAGGGCTCCACCTGGCGCGGCCTGCTCACCGACAAGGGCCGGATCGACAACCTCGTGCTCGTGCAGGGCGGCCCCGGCGCGCAGCAGTTCGAGGCGGTGCTGGCCGGCTTCTTCCCGCGCGGCGCCGCGCACACCAAGAAGAAGGGCGAGGTGTGGAGCGACACGCTGTCCTACGCCTCGACCACCGACGCCGGGTCCACCAGCCTCAAGATGATGACCACCTTCACCGCCGCGGGCGAGGGGACGTACAACAACGCCAAGGCGCTCACTATCACCACGACCAGCGTCACCTCGTCCGTGGGCAGCCAGGACGGCCCCGGCGGCGACATGCAGATGGAAGGGAACGGGACCGGGGTAGGCACCTTCTACGTGACCAAGGACGGGACCTACCTGGGCGGCAGCAACACCCTGGATTCCGACATCGTGATCACCACGAGCCAGGCCCCGGTGCCCATCCCGCTCAAGTCGCACACCATCATCACGATCAGCTCCCTCTAGCACGCGAGTGCGCCGCGCCGTTCGCTGGATCGCCATCGCCGGGGGAGCGTTCCTCTTCTGGCTGGTGGCGGTCTGGCCTCCGCCGCTCTGGTACCGCACCCACTGGCCCGCGAAGACGGCGTTCATGTCCATGCGGGGGAACGCCTTGCGGGCTCAGGGCGGGGAAGCGGGGAAGCGGGGACGGGGCTTTCCGGCCGAGCCTACCTACCGGCCTGTCTCGATCGATTCCATCACCGACTGGCTCCCGCGCGCCGCGATGATCGGCGAGGACAACCGGTTTCTCGAGCACAGCGGTATCGACTACCTGGCGATCCTCGAGGCGCTCGGCTACAGGCGCGCAGAGTTCGCCTGGAGCAACCCGAGGGATCGGGGCGAGCTCCGGTATACCCTGGGCACTCTTTGGACGCGACGCGCCAAGCTGCGCGGCGCCAGCACCATTACGCAGCAGCTGGCCAAGAACCTCTACCTCTCCCCAAGCAGGAACCCTCTCCGGAAGGTCAAGGAGGGTGTCACGGCATACCGACTGGAGGCGGCGCTCAGCAAGCGCCGGCTGATGGAGCTCTACCTGAACGTGGCGGAGTTCGGGCCGAACATCTGGGGGGCGGAGGCGGCGAGCCAGTTCTACTTCAACCGCCCGGCGAGCAGGATGACGCCGATCCAGGCCGCTTCGCTGGCCGGCTCGCTCCCGTTTCCGCTCTCCTCCAACCCGGCCTACCGGACTGGCCGGATGCGGTGGCGCCGGGACTTGATCCTGCGGCGGATGCGGGGCGAGGTGGTCGAGGTACCACGGGAGGACGTGGACGAGCGAATCCCGCCACCGCCACCGGTGGTCGAGGAGATCGTGGTGCCGGATAGCATATAGGCGGGGAAGCGGGGAAGCGGGGCAGGAAGATCGAATCCCAAGTAGGAACAGCAAGGAGCAACCGGTGGTCGGCGGCGTCCCGACGCCGCTACTGTTCCGTGGCGCTCTCTCGTCCCTCCGGCGCAGCCCCGGGCGCCACCCATGCCACGCCCCACGCACAAAACACCGACAGCGCTTCATACGTGACGAGCGCGCCGATCATGAACAGGATCCCGCCCACGATCATGCCCGTCATCGGCGTGTCCGATGCAATCAGCTCCGCCTTGTGCGTCTCGTAGTTCGCGATGTATGTGTCGCGCGTGAGCTCCGCTCCCCGAACCGCATCGGCTGCCATGCTCTTGCCAATCAGGCTTCCGACCAGTGCCCCGAGCAAGAGCATCGCCAGAAACTTCCCGACCAGGAGGTGCCGGGGAAAGACCGCAGGTCCGATACGGAGGAGTGGTTGAGTCGTGAACACTGGTCCTCCACCGCAAGAAGATCCGGTACCCCTCCGCCCCGCCTAATCGACCAGCCGCAGCGGCATCACCAAAGTCATGTAGCTGGCCGGGTCGTCCCAGCCGACCGGCTCGCAGGTGGCCGCGCGCTCCGGGGCCTTGAAGGTCATCCGCACCTCGTCGGTGGGGATGAACTTCAGGATCTCGAGAAGGTACGTAGCGTTGAAGCCGATCTCGAGCGGCTCGCCCTCGTAGGTCACGGTCAGCTCGTCCTGGGCCTCGCCGAGGTCGGGAGTCTGGACCGAGAGCTTGCACCCGCCGCTGGAGAAGGCCATCCGGATGCGGTGGGTCTGGTCGCTCGCGACGGTGCTCATGCGCCGGAGCGCGGCCGCCAGGGCGGCCTTGTCGGCCGTGGCGACCTTGTCGTTTTCCCGCGGGATGACCTGCTCGTAGTTGGGGTACGGACCCTCGATGAGCCGGGTGTACACCTGCGTCGTCGCGGAGCGGAATCCGAGGTGGTTGTCGCTCCGGGCCATCTCCACCTTGTCGTCCGCCCCGAAGAGCCGCCGGATCTGGTCCAGCGCCTTGGGCGGCACGATCAGGTCGGCCTGGGTCTTCCCGCCCGACACCGGGACGTCCATGCGCGCCAGGCGGTGCCCGTTCGTGGCCACCATGCGCATCTTGTCCGGCCGGAGCTCCCAGAGCACGCCGTTCAGGATGGGACGGCTCTCCTCGGTGCTAGCGGCAAACGCCACATGCCCGATGAGCTTGTGGAGCTCCTTGGCGGCCACCGTCCAGCCACCGGCAAAGCTCACGGTCGGGAAGGCCGGGAACTCCTCGCGGGGCAGGCCGAGGAGCTTGAATTTCGACTTGCCGCACTCGAGCGTGACCCGCTGCTCGCCGGAGGCAGTGAAGCGGATGCTGGAACTGGGCAGCTCGCGGACGATCTCGACCAGTTTCCGGGCCGGCAGCGTGATGGCCCCTTCCTGGTCCACACTGGCAGACACCGTGGTACTGACCGCGATGTCGAGATCGGTGCCCGAGATCCGGAGCCCGTCCTTGGTCGCCTCGAGCAGGATATTGGCCAGCACCGGGAGCGTGGTCTTGGCCGGCACGCTCGCCGCCACGGCCACGAGGCCTTCCTGGAATTGTTCGCGCGTGATCGTGAACTTCATACCATCCCCGACTTCAAGGTGTGCGGCGTGCAAGCAGTACTGGTACTTCTATAGATATATATGACTAGTAGTAGTAGTAGAGGGTGTGGGGATGTGGATGAGCACCCCAACCTCTCCCCCCGTAACACCCTGGACCGCTTTCCCGCTGTCGGCAACCTGTGGACGGTCTGGAAAGCTCCGCCACATTCCCGCGAAAATGTCGATTCCACATTCACCCACATTCGCCGCGCCGACTATTGTGCGAACAACTCCTGTCGAGCCTGCTCAACTCGCTCGCGGAACGCACGATCGCGCGCCATCTGTCGCTCGACCTTGTCCACACTGTGAATCACGGTGCTGTGGTCGCGTCCGCCGAACGCCTGCCCGATTTCGACCAATTGCATCTGGAGCACCTCGCGCGCCAGGTACATGGCGATCTGCCGCGGCACCGTGAGCGTCTGGATGCGCGCCTTGGAGCGCAGCCCTTCGGGAGTGACCCCCCACCGTCGTGACACAATTTCCTGCACCCGGTCCACCGACGGCAGGGGCCGGGGTGTCACACTGGCAGCCTCCTCGCTGGCCTTGATCTTGTCGGCCAGGGACTCGCGCGCCAGTTCGATCGTGATTTCGCGGTGCTTCAGCGAGGCGAAGAGCAGGAGCTTGATGATACACCCCTCGAGCTCCCGGACATTCGACCGGACGTGCTCCGCGATGAACCGGAGGACGTCGTCCGGAATTGTCATTTCGAGGTGGTCCTGCTCCTGCTTCTTCTGCAGGATGGCAATCCGGTGCTCGAGGTCGGGAAGGCCGCTGTCGGCCACCATGCCCCACTCGAAGCGGCTCACCAGACGGGCCTCGAGGCCCGGGAGCTCCTTTGGCGGCCGGTCGGAGGTGACCACGATCTGCTTGCCGGCCTCGTACAGCGCGTTGAAGGTGTGGAAGAACTCCTCCTGCGTGCGCTCCTTGCCCTCCAGGAAGTGCACGTCGTCCACCAGGAGGAGGTCCACGTCGCTCCGGTACCGGCGCTTGAGCTCCGGAGTGGTGCGGCTGTGGATGCTCTCGATGACCTCGTTGATGAACTGCTCCGCCCCGACGAACAGAACCCGGGTCTCGGGGTTCCGCTGGATGACGGCGTGGGCAATGGCCTGCATCAGGTGGGTCTTGCCCAGCCCGGTGGCCCCATAGATGAACAGGGGGTTGTAGGTCTTGCCCGGGGCCTCGGCCACGGCATGCGCGGCGGCGGCGGCCAGCTCGTTCGACTTCCCGATGACGAAGGTGTCGAAGGTGTAGCGCTCGTTGAGCGGCTGGGTGTTGCGGACGACCGCGGCCGCCACCGGCTCCGAGGCGGGCGGCGCCACGAAGAAATCCATCTGGGGGCGCTGCTGCCGCTCTTCCTGGACCCGGAAGACGATTCGGGTCGCGTGGCCCAGCAGCGGCTCGGCAAGCTTAGCCAGCACGCTGGCGTGCTTGGTCTCGTTCCACTCGACGGCAAACTGGTCGGGGGCGCCGATGACGAGTTCGGATCCATCCAGCGCGATCGCCGTGGTGGGCTCGAGCCAGGTGCGGATCGCGTGTTCAGGAAGCTCGCGGTGCGCATCTTCGAGGATGCGTTTCCAGGCTTCTTTGGCGGACAGCTGCATCGAGACTCGTGAGCCCGGTGGGAGATTTGTCTTGGGGGGACGATTCTACGAGTCCTGTGTGGAAAAGTCAACGTAGCGAAAAATGTGGGTTCCGTGACACGCACTTGACATCGCTCGACTCCATGTTCACGAACTCCGGAAAGACCGGCATCGCAGAGAGATGGATGCGTGTGTCCACATGGATTTCGCGGCGTTTGCGGGTGTGCGAAACTGTTTTCACCACCAACCGATCGGCGGAGAATTCTGGCGCCCCGAGGACCGGGCTGCTCCGGAGGCACGTGAGCTCACAGGTGGCATCTCTGCTGGATCTGTCCAACCGGTGTGAACTCCAGTGCCGGAGGAGCAGGCCGGCCAAGGGGCGCGTGCCCCGGAACCTTTATCGGCCGGCTCGGGATGGTCCTCCGGGCCAACCCAGTTCGCGCCCCCTCCGCGTCGCGGTCGCTCCGGGGGTCGCGAACTGACGGCCCTCCGGACCATTCCCTTCGCCGGCCTCCTGAGGACGCCGCTGCTGACTATTGCGCGTCAAGAATTGGATTCGCAGCTTCTTCCCCGCTTCCCCGCTTCCCCGCTTCCCCGCTTCCCCGCTGCCCCGCTGCCCCGCTTCCCCGCTGCCCCGCTGCCCCGCTGCCTAGCCCCCTCCTTGACCTTTCCACAGGCCGAGATTACGTTTTCGGGCTCATTAAGTCTCACTATAGGATAGAGTTATGAAGCCATCGTATCGGCCGCGGAACAAGCGGCGCATCAACAAGCATGGCTTCCGCGCGCGGATGGCGACCCGCTGGGGTCGCGCGGTGCTTTCCCGCCGTCGGAAGAAGGGTCGGAAGTCGCTGACGGTCAGCCTTCCGTCGAAGCACGGGGGCTCCTGACGTCCAGTGAACGATTTCCGCGGGCCAGGCGGCTCGCGAAATCGTCGGACATCCGCCGACTGCTCTCAACAGGCCGCCGGATGCGTACGGGACATTTGGAGTTTCTCTGGATGGACAACGCGGCGGGCCTTCCCCGGCTGGGACTCATCGTCCCGAAGTACCAAACCACGGGGGTGGCCCGCAATCGTTTGCGCCGGCGCCTGAAGGAGCTGTGGCGGCGAGAGGTCCAGGGGGTGATTCCCCCTTTCGACCTGCTGGTGCGCACTCGGCGCGAGGCCTACGCCGCCCCCTTTGCGGCGCTGCGGTCTGAAATGCACGCCTGGCGCGAGGCGGTCGCCGGGGGTTCCGATGCGGCTCCGTGAGATTCCAAGGCGGATCGTCCTGCTTCCGATTCGCGGCTACCAGAAGTTCATCAGCCCGGGCCTCCCGCCGAGTTGCCGGTTCTCGCCGAGCTGTTCGCAGTACGCGCTGGAGGCGGTGTCGAAGCACGGCGCCCTCAAGGGGATGTGGCTTGGCGCCCGGCGTCTCGTCCGCTGTCACCCGTTCAATCCCGGTGGGTATGACCCGGTTCCCTGATCCGGTAACCTGACCATGGATCGTCGTTTCATCTGGGCCATGGCGCTCATGACGCTCATCGTCATGGCCCCGGCCGTGCTCATGAAGAAGCCGCCGGCGCCGGTGTCGGCTCCCGCCGATTCCGTCGCCACCGTGGCCCCCGTGCCCGCGCCGGCGCCCGACCTTGGCGCGGCGGCCGCCCTCCCGCCATCGGTTGCCGGTCCCGCCGAGGCCACTCCCGAAGACACCGTCCTGATTCACACCGCACTGGCCACGTACGGGATCTCCACCCGGGGGGGCCGCCTGGTCACCGCGGCACTCGAGCACTATCTCGACCAGGCGCCCGGCCAGAAGGGCCGGCCGGTGAACCTGACCCTCCCCGGCTCGGAGCTGATGGGGCTGCGGCTCGTGGTCGGCGCGGACACGCTTCGGCTCGACGACTGGATCTTCGAGACGTCGGCGACCGAGATGTCGACCGACGTCCCGATGACGGTCGAGCTCACCTCGACCCGCGGCGACGTCACGGTCAACCTCGCGTACACCTTCCGGCCCGACGATTACAAGATCGGCGTGGTCGGCTCGGTGAGCGGTGTGGGGCCAAACGGCGGCCTGTTGTTGGTGGGGATGGGCCCGGGGCTGGCCAACACTGAGGCGAACCTGGTCGAGAACGAGCGGTCGATGGGGTTCGTGACGAAGTCCCAGAGCACGAAGTTCAAGTCGTTCCAGTCGCTCGACACCGCCGAAGTGGCGGCGGTCAGCGGCCCGTTCGAGTGGGTGGCGGTCAAGTCGAAGTATTTCGTGACGGCGGTCCTGGCCTTCGAGACGGGCGCGGCGCCGGTCGGCGGGCTGTCGGTGCGCCCATTGCCGCAGGCAGGCCAGAAGAAAGCGTACGAGGCGTCCATCTGGGCGAGCCTCCTGCTCCCCGCCGCCGGTGACTTCCGCTACGAGCTGTACGCCGGGCCGATGGAGTACTCCCGGCTGGCCAAGGTGGGGCACGACTTCGACGACGTGAACCCCTACGGCTGGCCCGGATTCCGGACGATCATTCGGCCGGTGGCGGTGGCGGTGCGCTGGCTCCTGGTCTGGATGCACCAGAACCTGCACCTGGCCTACGGCCTGGTGCTGGTGCTTTTCGGGATCCTGGTGCGGATCATCCTCTGGCCGCTCAACCAGAAGGCGATGCGCTCGACGATGGCCATGCAGGCCATCCAGCCCGAGCTCAAGGCCATCCAGGACAAGTACAAGGAAGACCCGGCCCGCCTCCAGCAGGAGATGTTCAAGCTCTACAAGGAGCACGGCGTGAACCCGCTGGGCGGGTGCTGGCCGATGCTCCTGCCGATGCCGGTGCTCCTGGCGCTCTTCTTCGTGTTCCAGAACACGATCGAGCTGCGGGGCCAGTCGTTCCTGTGGCTGCCCGACCTGTCGCAGCACGACCCGCTCTACATCATCCCGCTGATCATGGGGCTGTCGATGTTCGGCCTGACCAAGATGGGTCAGCGCGGCATCCCGCCGAACCCGCAGATGAAGATGATGATGTACGTGATGCCGGTCATGATGACGGTGCTCTTCCTGAACTTCGCCTCGGGGCTCAACCTGTACTACGCGGTGAGCAACATCGCCAGCATTCCGCAGCAGTGGCTGATCAGCCAGGAGCGGATGAAGTTGAACGCGCTCCGCGAAGGCACACCCAAGAAGAAGTAGGTCGCTAGCCAGTCGGCCGGCTCGGGATGGTCCTCCGGGCCAACCCAGTTCGCGCCCCCTCCGCGCCCCGGTCGCTCCGGGGGACGCGAACTGACGGCCCTCCGGACCATTCCCTTCGCCGGCCTGGAACGGGAGCAACAAGCGGTTGGTGATGTGGGAGGAAGGGGATCGTCGGCGCAGGAAGTTCGCACGGGAGTGGAGGGGCGGGGTTAGAGAACTTCCGGAGCCGACGACCCCGACGACCACATCCCGTCCCCGATCCGGTGTTGCTCGTTCCGCCAGCGCCCGAGGAGCAGGCTGGTCGAGGGGCGCGCAGGTCAAGCCTGAAGCGACGCGTACCAGTCCCCAGTCCTCCGTCTCCAGCCCTCAGGCCTCTGTACTAGTTTCCCTCCCATGTTCTCCGACACCATCGCGGCGCTCGCCACGCCTCCGGGTCGCTCCGCGCTGGCCGTCGTGCGCCTGTCGGGGCGGGACGCCTTCGTGGTGGCGGCGCGGGTAATTCCGACATTCACGGCTGTGCCTCCCAGGACCGCGCACCTGGCCGCGTTCGTCGGTGGTGACGGGACGCTGATCGATCGGGGGCTCTACACTGTCTTTCCGGGCCCGAACAGTTACACCGGGGAGGATCTCGTCGAGTTCTCCTGTCACGGTGGCCTCGTCGTCCCCATCCGCCTGGTGAGCGCGCTCCTGGCAACCGGAGCCCGGGCCGCGCTTCCCGGGGAGTTCACCCGACGAGCGGTGATGCACGGCCGGATGGACCTGCTGCAGGCGGAGGCGGTCGGAGATCTCATCGACGCCTCCGCGGCGGCACAGGCGCGGCAGGCGCTGCACCAGCTCGACGGCGGCCTGTCGCGCCGGCTCGCGGACCTGCGCAATGCCCTCCTCGACGCCGAGGCGCTGCTGGGCTACGACATCGACTTCCCCGGCGAGGACGACGGCCCGGTGAAACCGGCCAGGATCGCGGCGCGGATTCAGGAGATCCGGGAACAGGTGGCCCGCCTCCTCGCCACCGCGCCGGCGGGAGAGCGGCTCCGCGCCGGCGCGCTCGTCGTATTGGCTGGTCCGCCGAATGTCGGGAAGTCCTCGCTCTTCAACGCCCTCCTCGGCGCCGACCGCGCCATCGTGACCGCGAGTCCAGGCACCACCCGCGATGCCATCGAGGCCCACACTACCTTCCTCGGCTGGCCCATCCGACTGGTGGACACCGCGGGGCTCCGGGAGTCGGCGGACGAGGCGGAACAGCTGGGCGTCGGATTCAGCCGGCGGTATGTGGAGGCGGCGGAGGTGGTCGTCGCTTGCGAGGCGGAAGGCGGGGAGGCGGGGAAGCGGGGACGCGAGAGTGAGTTCGAGTCGCTGTCGGGGAGCGTGATCCTCGTGCAGACCAAGGCCGACCTGTCGACCTCCCCGCGTCCCCGCGTCCCCGCCTCGTTGCTCCGCACCTCCTCTCTCACCGGCGAAGGCCTCGACCTGCTGAAGGAAGCGGTGGTCCGGGCGGCGTTCGGCGCCCACGCCTCCATGGCCGACCTCGAACCGGGGCTCACGAGAGAGCGGCATCGCATCTCCCTGACCCGGGCCCGGGACGCGCTGCGGGAGGCTGAAGCACAGCTGACCGACGACCGGGAACCGGTGCTGGCGGCCCATCACCTGCGCGAGGCGGCGCGGGCGCTGGAGGAGTTGATCGGCGTGGTGGATGTGGAGGAGGTGCTGGGGCGGGTGTTCGGGAGCTTCTGCGTGGGGAAGTAGCGGGGAAACGTCAGACAGGATAGGGCGGCCTCTCCTTGCACTCATTATGTGTTCCATCACAGAACGGGTGCGTCTTCGAGTGTCCGCAGCCGCAGAGCTTCACGATGCCGGGGCGCTTCTCGACCGGCCGCGGGATGAGGTTACCGTCGCGATCCTGCAGGACGACCTCACCCTCGATGCTGATACTTCCCGACGGCTTGATGGTGATGACGACGGGATTGGGCCCTCCTCCCCTCCCCGCTTCCCCGCTTCCCCGCCGCTCCCCGGTCATGCCACCCCTCTCGCCGCTTCATCCGCCGCCTTGACGTCCTCGGCGGGGGCGCGCAGCGCCGCGGCGATGCCGTGCTGCCGAACCAGGGCCTCGGTCATGCGATGGCCGAGGTAATAGCCGCTCCGTTCGGGAACGACCTTGCCCTGGACCAGCCGCGCGGCCGGGCTCATGCCGCCGGAGAGATACCGGAGTCGGAGGCCGAGCGCGGTCCGGTCAAGGTCGGGTGCCACGGCGCGGGTCAGGAAGGCTTCCAGCTCGCGGAGCCGATGGTACTGGCGCCGGGTGTATCCGAAATAGTCACTGAGCCGGAACCCGGGAGCCACCGCCTCAGCCGCGCGGACAGCCAGCCCCTCGTTGACCAGCAACTCGCGCAGCGTGGCCCGCCGCCCCGTTTCCCAGTAGTCGTAGTACCCGCCGGCATCGGCCACCAGGCGCCGGAGGTCGCTGCGGCTGGCCGCGGAGGTGTAGCGCACGGTGTGCGCCATTTCGTGGGCGACCCAGAGGGGAATGAGGTCGGGCGTGAGGCCGAGGCCGTAGGTCTGGGGATTGGCGCGGCCGGTGAAGTGCTCGAGGCAGATGAACGCCACGCCACGGCCGCCGACGACCAGTTCACCCGCGTTGGCACCACCCATCCCGACCATGAGATAGCAGTCGGTGGGCCGGTCGACCTGGAGGACCTCCTCCGCGCGGGCCAGTGTCTCCTCGACGATGCGCACGACATCGACACCGGCGAGCAGCGCGTGCAAATCGCTGCGGTCGGCTGCCAGCGCGGTGCGCACCACCTCCGACGCGGCAGGCGAGCCGGGTTCCAGCACGTAATTCCGCCAGTAGGCGGTCAGGACGGCGCTGTGAGTTTCGAAGTATCGCTGCCAGGCCGCCTCGGGGCTGGCGTCGGCAAGTACGGAGAGAAAATCGGGGACGAGATTAATGAGCACGCGCCAGAATAGGAAACATTGGCGCGCGATGCAAGTGGGTTGACAACGAAACGACGGGAACGCGGGGAAGCGGGGAGGGAAGCGCCGCGCAATGTCAAGCGCAGGCGCGCTAGTGCCGCTTTCGCTTCGAGACCTCGTCGAGGAACTTGCGCTCCGCCGGCGTGAGGCTGGCGATTCCCTGGCGGCTGATCTTGTCGAGCAGCCGATCGGTCTCGACGGTGATGAAATCCTGTTCCTGTTCCATGCGCCGCCGCGGCCGGGGCACCGGCGTGTCGGCCTGCTCCGCCTTGCGGGTACCCGACGGCACCATCACTGGGCGCTCCGCCACGCGGGGGCGCGCCGAGCGGGTCGGCCCAGCGAGCAACTGGAGGCGGAAGAAGAGGAACCCGAAGGCGGCGCCGCCCAGATGGGCGATGTGCGCCACGCCGTCGCCCCGATTGAGGAGCCCGAACACCACGTCGAGGGCCAATAGAGCGATGACGAGGGTCCGCGCCCGGATGGGCCAGGGGAGGGGGAACACCATCAGCTCGGCATCGGGCCAGAAGACGGCGTATGCCACCGCCACGCCGAGGACGGCGGCCGAGGCTCCGGCGACGGCGCCGGGCTGGAGGGCGGCGAGTCCCAGGGAAAAGAGCGCCCCGCCGAGGCCGCAGTAGAGGTAGAAGAGGATGAAGGTCTTGCTGCCCATCCGCTCCTCGACCCGCGTCCCCAGCGAATACAGGATGAGCATGTTGAACACGAGGTGCCAGAGGCCCGCGTGGACGAACATGTAGCTGAGAAAGGTCCAGGGGTGCCGGAACGCGTAGACGACGTCCGGTTGAAACACTAGGGAGGGCACCAGCGCCGGCAGCAGGGCGGTGAGCAGGAGCAACACGACCGCGTTGGCGATGATGAGTCGCCAGACCCACGGGGTGGGACGCGGAAGGCCGTAGATGCTCATGTCACTCCGTCGGGGCGGACCCCAGGATGCGGGCCGACCGGCAGATCCGGTCGCAGAGCTCGGGAAATTCGATCCCCACCGCCCGGGCCGATTGGGGGAGCAGGCTCGTGGCGGTCATGCCGGGGAGGGTGTTCACCTCTAAACAGAAGAGCGATCCCTCCGGTGTCAAGCGAAAATCCACCCGGCTGTACCCCCCGAGCTTGAGCGCCCGGTGCGCCGCCAGGGCCTGCTGCTGGCAATCGGCGGTCAGGGCCGGGGAGAGGTCGGCGGGGAAGATCTCCTCCGACATCCCCGGCGTGTACTTGCACTCGTAGTCGAAGATCTCGTGCTGGGGGATGATCTCCCCGACCGCCAGCGCCTGGTCATCGAGCACGCCCACGGTGAGTTCCCGCCCGGGCACGAAGGCCTCGATCATCACCTCGTCGTCGTATTTCGCGGCCAGCGCCACCGCTCCCTCCAGGTCCGACGCCTTCCGGACCACGCTGAGCCCCACCGTCGAGCCCTGCTTGGAGGGCTTGACCACCACGGGCCAACCGAAGCGCTTCTGGACTTCCGTTA
>ERZ795054.1418-NODE-1418-length-22705-cov-10.745254_pt1 | contig 22705 bp, 34 predicted proteins | sample MGYA00375138_ERZ795054 | MGnify/ENA primary metagenome ERZ795054 (study PRJEB30183, sample SAMN05720215) | anaerobic digester metagenome | isolation source: active sludge of municipal wastewater-treating anaerobic digesters | place: USA | collected 2014-12-23 ... | reverse complement strand
GCCGGCGTCGTGGGACGGGCCCGGAGACCTCGGTTAGGAAATGTACATTTGGGAATCCGGATCTCTATGGGGAGATAACCAGGCGCGCTTATAACCGGGGAATCGAAGATATCCTGGGAGAGCAAAAATATTCAGAATATCTGCTGGACCGGTTCCTGGCCGAGTGTTGCAATATCGTTCCGGACGGAGGGTCGGTCGGTTCTTCGTTTTTGTATGGGTGGTTTGTGGATTGGCTGAAGAGCAGGTTCGGTGTTCCGAATGTCCAGACTATGACCTGGTTTGGGCGTCAGATGGCCATGAGGTTCGACAAGACAAAAACGGGCGGAATATTCCGTTACAAGGGCCTGACGATTAGATGAACGTCCTCGATCTGGCGCAGCGAAAGGTGAAGATGCGGAAAGCCTCCGGAACCAACGGAGGCGAGTGGCAGGGACCGTGCCCCGGCTGCGGAGGAGAGGACCGTTTCCACGTCTGGCCCGCGGAGAACGACGGCCGCGGCGGCTACTGGTGCCGCCAGTGCGAAAAGACGGGAGACAACATCCAGTTCCTGAGGGAGTTCGACGGCCTTGGCTTCAAGGAGGCCTGCGCGGAGCTTGGGATCGCCGTCCAGGACCGTCCCGGCCGCCCGTATGGCGGACCGTCGATGCGGCCGGAGCCACCAGGCACGCGCCCAGGAAGGCCTGATTTCAGTCCGGAGGCGCACCCGCAGCCGGAAGATTCGTGGCGGGAGCGGGCCGAGCGTTTCGTCGCCTGGGCTGAGGAGAACCTGAAGAGGAACGGAGAGGTCATCGAGTGGCTGTCCGGAAGGGGGATCGGACCGGACGCCGCGGCGGAATATCGCCTCGGATGGAATCCAGGAGAGAACGGCAAGGACATCTACCGCCCGCGCAAGTCCTGGGGGCTGCCGGACGTCCTCCGCGCCGACGGAAAGCCGAAGGCGCTCTGGATCCCCGTCGGCCTGGTCATCCCCTGCATATCCGCCGGCGCCGTCTGCCGGGTCCGGATCCGCCGGCCGGAAGGAGAGCCGCGCTACTACGTCCTGCCCGGATCCTCGATGGCCACATACATCGCCGGGCGGGACCGCCGGGCCTTCGTCGTCGTCGAGTCGGAGCTGGACGCGATCGCCTGCGCCTCCGCCTGCAAGCTGGCGGGGTCCGTCGCCATGGGGTCTGTCTCAGCGAAGCCGGACGCGGAGGCCTGGGCCGTCCTGACCGGCTCCGTCCAGATCCTCAATGCCCTCGATTACGACGACGCCGGCGCGAAGGCGATGGCCTGGTGGGCGGCCGCGTTCGGAGACCGCTGCGTTCGCTGGCCCGTGCCAAAGGGCAAGGACCCCGGCGATGCGGCGCGGTCGGGGATAGACCTGAACGAGTGGATCAAAGCAGGGCTGCCGCCGGCGCTGACGATCGAGGGGCCGGACGGCAAGGCGGGAAGGCGGGGAAAACCGGCGGAAACCGGCTCTGGCGGCGAGAAGTCGGCTGGCAGGGGTGTGGATAAGGCTCCGGCTGGAAAAACGCCGCCAGGCGCGTCGGAAGCGGGTCAAAACGGGTCAAACGCGGCAAGATCGGGTCAAAGCGGGTCAATGCCGGCATTGGCGGCAACGGCCATCCCCGATGGCACGCCGGAAGCCGTCCGCGAGCTTTACGGCCTGCTGCGGAAGAACCCGGCCGTCCGGATCGTCAACGAGCCGGGCCGTCTGGCCGTCCTGCGCGACGGGAAGTATGTCGGCGGCCGGATCGCCGAATTGGTCTTCCGAGTCCCGGAGGTCACGGAGTATATCACAAACCACCCCGACGCCGAGATCGCGGCCGGGAACCTGCTGACAAGGGGCGAAGATGAAAGTTGACGAACAGTCCGCATCCTTCGCCAACATCGCCGACGTCCTCGGCCACCTGAAGCGGGCGGGCTGGAAGGTCACGCGGTCGAGCCTGTACCGCCACCACCAGGAGGGGAAGTTCGTCGCCCGCGACGGCGCGTATCTCAGCAAGGACGTGGACCGCTACGCCAGGACCTGGCTGAAGAAGGAATCCACCGGGAAGCGGGAGCGCGACGGCATCGACGAACTCCAGCACAAGAAAGCCGAGAGGGAGCTGAAGCGCCTTGACCTGGAGATCCAGCAGCGGGAGCTGGTCTACGCGAAGGAGCTGGGCAAGCTGGTCCCGCGCGAGCAGATCGAGGTCGAAATGGCCGGAAGGGCGGCAGTCCTGGACGCCGGGCTGCGTCACTGGGTCCACGCGAACGCCGCGGAGTGGGTCCGGACGGTCGCCGGCGACTCGAAGAAGGTCGGCGATCTGATCCTGCTGATGGGCCGGTCGCTCGACGAGCACATCAACAATTACGCGGCGCCCCGGGACTACCGGATCGTCATCGAGGACGAACCGGAGCCGGCGGAGGAGATCGCGAAGGGAGGTGACGACGACGGAAGCGAAGAAGCGGGAGAGGGGTATTACGGAATCACGGCCGAAGCCGAAGACGTTCAAGGCTGAGATCCGCGGGTTTTATCGGAACATGAAAAACGAGAATGACGGGAGGTGATGCCAGGTGGAATTGACGGTATCGGAACAGGAGAGGCTTTCTGAATTGGAACGGGTCATCAAGGACGGCCTGATGACATTCATCGATGTGGGCGCGTCCCTCCTGGAGATCCGCAACAGCCGCCTCTACCGGCATGAATATGGGACGTTCGAGGAATACTGCCGGACGAAGTGGGGGATGAGCCGAATACATGCACACAGGCTCATCAAAGCTCATGAGGTTGTCACTGCATTGTTACCCCTGGGTAACAATGCAAATCCAGAAGCGGATGATTTGTTACCAATCAAATTCCTCGCCGCTGAAGCATGCAGAAAGAAAAAAGAAAGTCGGTTCCCGATGAAAGGGGGCAAGAGAACGGCATGAATTCCCCATGCTGACCACCATCCGCATACCCAGAAGCGCGCCATACCTCCCGCCGTCCCTGCGGGAGCCGGGGCGGCAGATCGGCCATGTCATCCGCTTCAGCGAGTCGGAGCGGAAGATCCTGCGGAAGCACAGGCCGATACCGGTGTCGCGGTGGGCGGAGCGGTACCGCTACGTCACGATGTCGGTCCTGCCGGGCCGCTGGCGGAACGACACCACGCCCCATCTGCGGGCGATCATGGATTCGTCGTTCTTCCCGTCCGTCCAGACCATCATCCTCTGCAAGGCCCCCCAGGTCGGCGCCACGGAGTCAGTCCTGAACTGCCTGGCCTACGCCATCGACCGGGACCCGGGGCCGGCCCTGTGCGTTTACCCCGACGAATTGACGGCGAAGGAGAACTCCCAGGACCGCATCATGCCGATGATCAAGAAGTCGCCCCGGCTTCGCGGCTACCTGACCGGCCAGGACGACGACGCCTCGATCCTGCGGATCGGGTTCCAGCACATGCCGGTTTATATGGCCTGGGCGCGCTCGGCGGCGCGGCTGGCCAACAAGCCGATCCGCTTCCTCATCTTCGACGAGGTGGACAAGTACCCGGACACGGCCGGCAAGCGGGAGGCGGACCCGATCTCCCTGGGCGAGGCGCGGACGACCACCTTCCGCCACAACCGGAAGATCTGGAAGATCTCCACGCCGACGACGGAAACGGGAAATATCTGGAGGGCCCTCACCACCGAGGCCCAGGCGGTCTTCGACTATTGGGTGGTCTGCCCCACCTGCGGCCACGAGCACCGGATGTCCTTCGGGCAGATCAAGTGGGCGCACAAGGAGGAGCCGGGTCCGGACGGCAAACGGCACTCCGAGGATCCGGAGACGATCGAGGCGGAGAAGCTGGCCTGGTACGAGTGCCCCTACTGCGCCGCCGAGTGGAACGACTACGACCGCGACCTGGCCGTCCGCCGCGGCCGCTGGCGGGACCGCGAGACGGAGCAGCCCATCGGGGAGTACCTGCGGGACAGGCGGCCCGTAAAGATCGGATTCCACATCCCGTCGTGGATCTCGCCCTTCGTCTCCTTCTCCGCCGTGGCGGCGTCCTTCCTGCGCGGGCTGACGGACATGGCGAAGTTCAAGGACTTCCACAACAAGCACCTGGCCGAGCCGTGGAAGATGGTCGTTGTCTCGAAGAACGAGGACCAGATCCTCTCCGCCCGGTGCGATGTCCCGCAGCAGACCGTACCGGAGGCCGCCGTCGCGCTCACCTGCGGCGTGGACGTCCAGAAGGACGGCTTCTGGTTCGCCGTGCGGGCCTGGTCGCCCTCGCTCACGAGCTGGCTGATCCACTACGGGTTCCTGGCGACCTGGGAGGACGTGGAGCGCCTGGTCTACGACACTTCCTACCCAGTGGCCGGCCGCGAAGGCAAGACGATGCGGATTTTCCGGGCGGCCGTCGATACGGGCGGCACGGGGAAGTACGAGGACATGACGATGACCGAGGAGACCTACCTCTGGATCATCCAGAACCGGGGCCGTGGCGGCGTTTCGCTCTGGGGGACGAAGGGCGCCAGCGCGCCGCTGCCGGGGATGCTGAAGCTCGGCCCGGAGAACCTGACGACGGCCTCCGGCAAGAAGCTCCCCGCCGGGATCCGCATCCTCTCCGTGGACACGGACAAGGCCAAGGACCAGTACCATTATCGCCTGCAGATGGCCTCCGCCGCCGACACGCGGGAGCTGCCCGGCGCCGGATTCCTCCACGCCGACACGGGCATGGACTACGCCCGGCAGATCCTGGCGGAGCGCAAGGAGCTTGACGAAAAGGGCCGCGAGCAGTGGGTGAACGTCCACCAGCGTCCGAATCACCTCCTGGATGCGGAGACGTTAGCGGCGGCCTGCGTCGAGATGGAGTTCCCCGGCGGAGGACTGCGCCTCATCGCATCCCGTTCGGCGGGCGACGGGGCCGCGCCCGCGGCCGATCCCGCCCGCAAGCGCCCGGAAGGCGGGATCCTGAAGCGGAAGACGGGATGGTTTCGGAAATAATGGCGGACTGTCAGAGCAAGCATATCCTCTGGACGGCGGAAGTGATCGCAAAATATCTCGGCGTGTCCAGAAACAAGTTCTACTCGCTCGTTCAGATGGGCCTGCCGGCCGTGGTTATCGACGGCAAATGGTGCGCCCACTCCGAGAATCTGGAGGCCTTTTTCCGGGCCGGGACAGGCAAGCCGTCGAAGAAGATTCCCGAGGACGCGGAGTGAAATAAAAACCATGTCAATACCCTTTTTCTGTTCAAACAATACCCTTTCTCTGTTCAGAATCGTCCCGTCTGCGTTTTTCCCGAAAAACCCGTGATACTGTCGATGCCAGTCAAGCCACCACTTTATCCGGGGTCTGAATGGCACATCCCGAACCTCTTGAAATCATCGCCGGCGACACCCTGACCTGGATTCGGCGCGATGTCGAAGCGGCCTATGAAAACGACGCGGGCGAGATCCAATACGAGGACATCAAGGCCTCCGAAGGATGGACGCTGAAATATGTCGCCGTCGGCCAGTTAGGCTCCATCACCATCACGGCAAGCGCCGACACGGACGACCCGGACGATTTCTGCTTCACCGCCACCGCTGCGGTAACGGCGGCTTACGTCGTCGGAGACTACAAGTGGCAGATCGTCGCCACGAAAACCACCACCCGCTACACCATCGATTCCGGCGTTGTCTCCGTAACGGACAACATCGCCGGGCGCAGCGCCCTCTATGACAACCGCAGCCACGCAAAAAAAATGCTGGATGCGATCCAAGCCGTTCTCGAGGGGCGCGCGACCTCCGATGTGGCGCAGTACAGCATCTCCGGCCGCAGCATCGTGAAAATGCCCATTTTAGATCTGTTGAGGATGAAGGCGCTTTATGCGGCGGAGTATGAATCCGAACAGGCGGCCGACCGGATCGCCGCCGGCCTGAATCCAGGCAACAAGATCCGGACCCGTTTCATCTGATGGAGCCGACTCGATGCAGTTGATCGACAACCTTCTGGCCCGTTTCGGATATGTCAACCGCGCCTCCATGCGCGCCGCCCGCCGCGATTACGATATCGCCCGCATCGACAACCTGACCAGCAGCTTCCGCGCGCCCGTGACGACCGGCGACGCGGAGCTGCGCTATTCCCTTGTGACGGCCCGCGCCCGCTCCCGCGAGCTGGAGCGGAACAACGATTACGCGCAGAAGTACCTCAAGATGTGCGAGGTCAACGTGGTCGGCCGGGCCGGATTCACCCTGAAGAACCTCGCCAGGGACCCGAACGGGACCTATGACCGCGTCGCCAACGACCTGATCGAGTGGGAGTGGTGGCGCTGGGGCCGCAAGGGGAACTGCACCGTGGACGGCCGGTTGTCGTTCCTGGGCGTCCAGAAGCTGTTTATCCGCACGGTCGCGCGCGACGGGGAGTTCCTGGCGCGGATCATCCGCGGGTTCGACAACCCCTGGCGGTTCGCCCTGCAGATCCTGGAAGGCGACATGCTCAACGAGGCCCACAACGTCGAGGCCGGAAACGGGAAAAACAAGATCCGAATGGGCATCGAATACGACAAGTGGAACCGCCCCGTCGCGTACCATTTGCGGACCCGGCACCCCGGGGACGGATACATGACCATCAACGCCGGGACGCAGCAGGAATCTGTCCGCGTCCCTGCCGCCGAGATCATCCATTGCTACGTCCCCCAGCGGTCCACGCAGGGGCGCGGCGTACCCTGGATGCACACCGCCGCCCGCCGCCTGAACCAGGTGGGCGAGTACGAATACGCCGAAGTGGTCGCCGCCCGCATGGGGGCCTCCAAGATGGGCTTCTACGAGAAAACGGACCCGATGGCGATCGGGGCGTATCCCGGCATGGACGGGTCGGACGAGGCCGGCAACCCGATTTCCTATGTCGAGGCCGGGCAGATCGAGAAGCTGCCGGCGGGATACAAATTCACAGCCTACACCCCGGATCATCCGACGGCGCAGTATGCCGATTTCATCAAGGGGAGCCTGCGCGGCGTCTCCGCCGGGATGAATGTCAGCTACAACGGCCTGGCCAACGACCTGGAGGGCGTCAACTTCAGCTCCATGCGGGTCGGCGCCATCGACGAGCGCGACAACTGGAAGACGATCCAGGGCTGGATGATGGAGGACTTCCTCGATCAGGTGTACGCCTCCTGGCTGGAGATGCTCCTGCTGACGAACCGCACCAGCCTGCCCTATTCAAAATACGAAAAATTCAACGCCCCGGACTGGCGGGGGCGTACCTACGACTGGGTGGACCCGGAAAAGGACATCGAGGCCGAGCTGAAATGCGTCCGCGCGAAGTGGAAGACCGAGCGGCAGGTCGTCCTGGAGCGGTTCAACATGGACCTGGAGGACCTTTACGCGCAGATCGCCCAGGATGAGGCCCTGAAAAAGAAATACGGGATCAAGTCCGATTTCGGCGAAACCGTCGGACGCCTGACTGGAAAAGACCCCGCGAAGCCCGACGGGCCCGGGAAGGAGAGCGACGGGGAAGAAGGAGGAGAGGATGAAGAATAAACGCAGGAAAGACATGCGGTCGATCCGAATGGGGACCATGAACCGCACGGCGCATTTCGACGAGCGGACTTTCGATTTGGAAGCCCGCACGGTGGAGCTGTCGTTCTCCTCGGAAGAGCCTTACGAGCGCTACTGGGGAGTTGAAATACTGGGTCACAACCCGGACGAGGTGCGCCTGGGCCGGATCAACGACGGCGGCGCGTTTTTGATGGACCACAACACCCGCGACCAGGTGGGCGTTGTCGAGAAATCCTGGATCGATCAGGCCACCCGCAAAGGGCGGGCGCTGGTGCGCTTCGGAAAAAGCGCGCGGGCCGCGGAGATCTTCCAGGACGTGGTGGACAGCATCCGCCGGAACGTCTCGGTCAGCTACAGCGTACTCAAGATGAAGCTGATCAAGTCCGAGGCGATCGACGGGGGGAAATCCAGCATCGAGACCTATCGCGTGGTCGATTGGGAGCCGCTGGAGATCAGCCTGGTCAGCGTCCCGGCGGATGTCACCGTCGGCGTCGGCAGGGACGGCGGGGAGCAGGAAAGAGAAGTCGCAATTGAAATTCCACAACAGGAGGAAAAAGACAACATGAAAAAGTGCAATATCTGCGGCGCCGAATATGACGGCGTGGAGTGCCCCGTTTGCGCGAGGGCGAAAGAAGCGGCGCAGCGAGCCGCACAGGATGCGGTCAAGGCCGAACAGACCCGCGTCTCCGAGATCATGGCCATTGCCAAGAAACACGGCCTGATCGAGGATGGCGCACGATACATTTCGGAGGGGAAAACCGTCGCGGAATTCAAGGATTTCGTGATCGGGAAGCTGACCGCTTCACCGGACGACATCGACCCCGACGCCGGACCGGAAGGGAGGACGCACATCCCCGACCAGCCGATTTACCGCGGCAGCCCGGCGGCGATGCTTGGGCAGCAGCTCATGGACATCCGGACCATGTCGCGTCCGGACAGCCACCGCGCCTCCGACGTGGCCGCCGCCCGCAGCCGGCTGGAAAGGGCGCAGCGCCGCCACGAGGTCATTCTTGAGGAGGCGGCCCGCCGGGAGAACCGGGCGGCCGGAACGGGCGGCTTCACCGCCGGCGTCCCGTCCGAGGGCGGGTTCTTCCTGCAGGGGGAGACGGCCATCGACCTCATGACCAACGGGTTCAACAACTCCGAGGTCCTCTCCCGCTGCCAGTCCCGGACGCTCAATCCGGGGACACAGTTCCTGGAGATCGTCGGAATCGACGAAACCAGCCGCGCCAACGGTTCCCGTGGTGGCGGCGTCCGCGTCTACACCACGGCGGAGCTGGAATCGCTGACCCAGTCCAAGACCAAGTTCAACAAGATCCGCATCGAGCCGAAAAAGCTGACCGGCCTGTACTACGCCTCGGGCGAGATCATTTCCAACGTCACGTTCCTGGGGCAGGAAATGCGGCAGCTCTTCGGCGAGGAGTTCGCCTTCAAGTGCCAGGACCAGGTCATCAACGGCTCCGGCGCGGGCGAGCCGCTGGGCGTCGTCAATGCCGGCTGCACAGTGTCCGTCTCCAAGGAGACCGGGCAGGCCGCCGCGACGATCGTCACGAAAAACCTCTCCAAGATGTGGGCGCGCGCGATCGGGCGTCGGCAGAACATGGTCTGGATGATCAACCGCGACACGAACCCGCAGATCGATGAGCTGTCCATCCCCGCCGGTACCGGCGCGCTGGAGCCGCGGTTCGTGACCTTCGACGCGGCCGGCGTCACGCGGATCAAGGGCGCCCCGGTCGTCGAGATCGAGCAGTGCGCCACCCTGGGCACAGTCGGCGACATCATCCTGGCCGATTTCAGCCAGTACATCACGGCCAACAAGGGCGACATCAACGAGGCGATGAGCATTCACGTCAGCTTCATCTATGACCAGGAGACGTTCCGGTTCATCTATTACTTCGACGGTCAGCCCCGCTGGGCGTCCGCCATCACGCCGTACAAGGGGAGCAGCACGGTCAGCCCCTTCGTGACGCTGGCGACCCGGGCCTAAACCTTGAACCCTGAACCTTGCACCTTTTGAAGGAGGATTGAAAAAATGAGATTCATCGAAAATTACAAAATTGTTCCGGTGGGGGTGGACATCGACTTCAACACCGCCGCGAGCAACCTGAGCGATTCCATCAACATGAAGAACTACCACCGGGCGACGTTCCTGATCCAGCTCTACGACATCGGGACCGCCAGCCCCGTCCTGATCGCCTACTCCGGCGCCACGGACGCGGCCTGCACGAGCGCCCTGAAGTTCCGGTATGCCTTCGGCTCCGCCGCGCAGGCCTCCGCGAATTGCGATGTCCTGGCGGACTGGACGCTGTGCGAGGCCACGGGCCTGACGCTGACCCACGGCACATACGATAATTATCTGCTGGTGGTGGAGATCGACGGGGCGCAGATGGACGTCGCCAACGGAGAGGAATGGCTGACCCTCGATTTCACCGATCCGGGCGGAGCGACCGGCCAGGCGATCGTCATCGCCATCCTGGAGCCGCGCTACACGGGCAACCAGTCCGCGACGGCGCTGGCGTAATCTTAACCCCTTTGACCTTTGCCCGGCCCTTAACGGGGCCGGGCGCCCCCTCCGGGGCGAAGGAGAATGAACATGAGCAGGACAAAGTGCGAATACAATTGGCAGAACACGGGCCGACAGGTCTTCTACGACGGCGTGACCTTCGAGACGCTGCTGGCGATGTACCCCTTCCATTTCGTTGACGACTTCGAGGGCTCCGTCATCAAGACGGTCGGCTCCGGCATCGCCGGCTGGACGGTGAAGGACACAAGCGCCGGCGGAACGGCGGCCCCGGCCATCGTGGGCGACCAGCCCAACGGCGTCATCTCGCTTAACCTCGACGCGACCAACGAGAAGCAGGAATCCGGCCTCTACATGGCGGATTCGCTTCACATCAACCTCGATTACGGCCCGATCGTCGAGTTCCGGGCGGCCGTCCACACCGCTCCGACCGGGCAAGCGGAGCTGTATTTCGGCCTGACCAACAATTATGTCGAGGGGCCGATCGCCGAGGCGGACGCAGGCCCGACGGTTCACGCGCTCTTCCTGTTCGACGGCGGCCTGGCCTGCACGATCCACACGGACGACGCCTCCACGGACAAGGATGCCATCGCGACCGGAATCACGGCCGTGCTGGATACATACAACATCTACCGGATCGACTTCACCGACATCACGTCCGTCAAGTTTTTCATCGACGGGGCGCGCGTGGGGTCCGGCACCACCTTCGACATGAGCAACAGCTCCAACGTGGTGACGCAGCCCTTCATGATGCTTCACAAGGAGACCGGGACGGGCGTCGGCAGCCTTTATATCGACTACATCAAGATCTGGTCGAACCGGGCGTAAGCTGGAGGATTGAACCATGGCAATCACGGTGACGAGTCCGGCGACGAAAGTCGGCTGGATCAAAAACGCGACCTCCGCCGACGCCTCCGGCTGCGAGGAGATCATCGCGGCCCCGGCCGCCGGGACGGCGATCAAGATCAGGCACCTGACGATCAACAACGGCGCCAACGCTATATCTATTACTATCGGGGCAGGCGAAACGGGAGGCGCGGTGACGACGGCGCTCATCGGTCCGGTGGCGTTCGCGGCGAACACTTCCATGCAATGGACCTTCAACCCGCCTCTGGAGTTGACGGCGGCTACGTCCCTGACGGTTGACGCCAGCGGCGCGGGCGCGATCTGCATCTTCGGCCAGGGCGTGATCGAGTAAGACCGTTGAGATCCTCTTCCGAGGATGCGGAGATGAAATGGGTGACGGAAATGCCTGACCAGCGCGGAGGTAGCATCGGCGAAAGCACGTTGACGGTGAAATGGTGGGCGGTTCTGACGGTCATTATCGGGATATACGGGTTCATGTTTATTTCAATGATGAACCATGAGAACCGCCTCACGAAGTTTGAAACACAAGTTCCTTATATTACAGAAAGTCTGACCGAGATCCGCACTGTAATGAAGGAAGTCCGCGACGATCAGATTAGGCGCTACGAGAAGGAGTTGAGGCAGCAGAATGGCCCGTCGAGACGTTAGCGGATTGATACCGGAGATGCGGGAGATTTACAAGGAGTTCTGTGCCGAGATGGACAAGGCCGGAATCCCGTGGATTTGCACATGCACGAGGCGCACCAAGGCCGAGCAGGAAGCCCTCTATGCCCAGGGCCGCAGCAAGCCGGGGCCAATCGTCACATGGACGTTGAAAAGCAAGCATATCGACGGTGAGGCGTTCGACATCGTGCTGCTGAAAAACGGTAAGCTGAATTGGGACATTTCCGATCCGGCATGGAAGAAGGCCGGGGAGATCGGCTGCAAGTTGGGTCTGCGGTGGGGAGGAAATTATGCGCGGTCAAAGGACTATCCGCATTTTGAGTTGAACGGGTCAAAAAAGGCGAAGGCATGAGGGCATATCTGATCACCGTTTCGTTCTGGGTTGTATGGTCTGGTGTGATGTTGATGTACCTGATCGGGTGCCTGAAACCGGAGGACTTCAGATGAGAAAACTTGCATTGCTGGCCTTGATGATTTTCGCTCTGGTTGGGTGCCAGCCTTCTGCCGCGATGTTAGAAGCTGAAATCGCGTACTATGAATATACCGCCGACATCATGAAGGCGCAGGCTGCACCGCAGAAGCCGATCCTTGAAATAAGGGCGATGGACCCGACGAAGGACATGGTCTTCTCAAACGTCGCGTCGATCACGGTCTATGCGACTCCGAATCCGAAGGAAGGCCCGCTGATGCCTCAATACCGCCAGGTCGACTATTCGGCTCCGTGGATACCAGCCTTTACGGGTGTAGCCGCAGGGCTGATTGGAGTCGGCGGCATCTGGGCGACGACACATGAGCTTGGCAAATACTGGACGAGCGGCACGAATTACAACATGTATGGGCAGGGCAGCAGCGTCAAGGTCCAGGGTGGCACCACGGCCAACATAAGCGGCGGCACGACGGCGAATGTCGGGGCCACGGACGCGACATCCATCCCGACTGTCGTGGAGCAGCCGCCTCCGGTGATCGTGCCTGCGGCTGAACCCGTGGTTGTCAATCAGCCCGCTCCGGTGGTGGTGCAGTAATGGAAGAATGGTCATTTGCTAAAGAGATTGGGAAAATATACAGGTCTGACCCTGCATACGACAAGACCGTTGACGATAATTTCCGGGAGCTGACTGAAAGTTATAATGATGAATGGATTTTGATAAAGCCGAAACCGGAAACGCAACCGTTCTTCTTTAAGTTAAAGAGGAGGCCATTGTGGAAGAATCTCTTAAAAAGCAGATCGAGCTACTTGAAAAAATTGTAGATTTGCAGAGACAACTGCTTGCCGCGAAGGGTACGTCCTATCCGGTGTATGTGCCGTACACTCCATATCTGCCATCGACTGATCCGTGGCAACCGTGGAAACCATACGGTCCTGTGTGGACGGGAAGCGAAACAGTTAGCGATAACATCTCATATACGATTACCAACCTCTATCCTGACACATGTTGTTCATTGGTGGTGCAGTAATGCGCGGCGAGAGGATGCAAAAAGCAAAGGTGATCGCAACTATTACGAACGAGTCATGAAGGAGATGGAGGGGTAAATGCGCGATGGGAAAATATCTTGACATAGACGATGTGTGCCATGGGAACCCGGTCGCGATGCAGGAGCTGGCCGATTTGCGAGCAGAAATCTCCATGCTCCGTGCGGCGCTGGTTCCGATTATCGACCTGTGGAACATGGGCAAAGTATTTAGTTCTTCATTTGAAATCTCGCAGAGAATGTACCTGGCGATTGAAGAGTGCATGAAGAGACTGAGGGGAGCCGAATGATCTGGCCAAGTCCGTGACGCCTTCGCTGCTCTGGGGTGGGATGCGTGGTCATGTGACCTGCTGCGACTCTGGTGCGAGGTCAACGGCCACGGCCAGAGGGATGGATTCAAGGCGTTCTGCCAGAAGTACGCGATTGACCCTGGCCAGGGTGATCAGGGTAAGGGTGCGGCAGGAAAGGGTGGCATAATGGCGACATACATCATTGACAGGCTTAAAGAGGCAAGCACTTGGCGTGGGATCATCGCCCTGCTGACAGCAGCAGGGGTGACGATCAGCCCTGAAATGGTGGACAAGATCGTGGCGGCGGGATTGGCCGTAATGGGAATTATCGGGATGTTTTTCAAGGACAAGACTACTGGCGGCGACTTCGAGGCGAAATGACACCACGGATCGATGACACGACCTATTACACGCTGGATGACCTGTATCAGGTCAAGCCGGAGCAGTTGCCGATGATGGTTATATCCGACAACCTTCGCGGAGCATTCGGGCTGTTGATCAAGATGGTAACGAAGTCCTTTTATAGCCACTTCATGTGGATGTACGCGCCGGGGAAATTCGCGACACAGTCATGGTGGTTCCACGCCGCCGATGCCAAGTCGTTCCAGGTCAACAGCCTCAAGCTGTTCTGGTGTCCGACATGGACGCAGGCCCAGCGGGACACGCTGACACAGGTCATCAATGGCTGCCTGTCGAAAGGGAAGTGGGCAACGCGGTATGACGTTCTGGGCGTGGTTGGGCAGTTTTTGGGATGGGACTGGCTCCAGAGTAAAAAGCACCAGTTCTGTTCGGAGCATATCGGCAAGCTCGCCCTGATCGACCAGGACGCGGCGGAATGGCTGGGGGTATGCCACAGCCCGACCCCGGAAGAAGTCAACGCATGGTTGAAGCAGGCGCGGAATCCGGACGGTTCCGAGCGGTATCCGGTCTGGGGAAGAGTGGTGCCGGGATAAGGAAACAAGCAATCAAGGAGGAAATGAGAGATGGCGGCATTTGTTAAATTCAACAAGTTTTTGGAGGCGCTGGCTGAGAAGAAGCACAACCTCGGTTCGGATCAGCTCCGCTTCGCCCTGACCAACACGCCCCCGACGGCGGCATCGGATACGGGGTTTCTGCCCGGATCGGCGCACCCGCCCCCGGCGGCGGCCAACGGCTACACGACCGGCGGCCATAATGCCACCATCGCGTCGTCGTCCGAATCCGGCGGCACCTATACGCTGGCCTGCACGACGGATGTGGTCATCACGGCCACGGCGGGCGGTATCGGGCCGTTCCGGTATGTGCTGCTGTATAACGACACGTCAACCGATGACCAGTTGATCGGGTACTGGGATTACGGCAGCTCTATCACGCTTGCGGATGGCGAGACCTTCACGATCGACGTGACGGCGAGCCTGCTGACAATCACATGATTGACGTAGCGATCTATCTGGCCGTGTTCATAGCGGGCGGTTCATTCGGCGCGATCTGCATGTGCCTGCTGTTCATGGGCCGGGACAATTAGGAGGATGGACATGAGAAAGAAGATTCTTTTGACGGCTTTGGTGCTGGCGGCCTTCGGGCTTCTGGTCGCATGGGGATCGGCACAGGCTGCGCCGTTTCTTGTCTGCAACCCACAGGAAGGCGTGATCGGCTATGAGATCACGGGGATCGAGACGCCCGGAACGATTGCGGCGCAGACGGACGGCTCATTGAAATACGACCTGGCGTCCGTGCCGAACGGCACTTACACTTTGACGGTTTCGGCCTGTAATGTGTGGGGATGCAGTAGCACGGCCCCTTTCGTTTTTACGAAACAAGTCCCAAGCGCACCTGCCGGACTTCGACTACTGGCAAAGTGACATGCAGCGACTCTACTACATGGCAGCAGCTTTGATCCTGTTCGCATCGCCGGTATGGGGCCTCGACTGCTCCCACAAGCCGCCATGTCCTCCCGGCACGACGGCACAGGAGAGCGTGTCATGCGAAGCCTGCTGCACCGACGGCTACGCGATCACTTCAGCGACTGACAAGTGGTGCTGTCCGATAGGGATGCATCCGACGGAAGACCACTTTGAGTGCGTCCCTAACGGCGCGATCCTGAAGTCGGACGGTTCTTGCTGGGCAATGAGTGAAACCGATCCCTGCTGCAAGACCGGCTGGCATACTGTCAACAAGTACGAGTGTTGCCCCGACGGGTTCACGCTGGCGACGGACAACGAGAGCTGTTGCACCTCACGGGCAGATGGGAAGTGCTGCCCTCCGCAGTATATCTACAACATTTTCTCTGGCTCTTGCCGTCCACCGAAGCCGACGGGAGTGATAGTCCGCTGATGACATTCTGGCTTGTGCAAGAGCTTGTGAAAGCGGAGGGGAAGGACGCAAAAGAAGTCGAGGTCGAGCGGCACGAATACGGATATGGGGATGTTCCGGTGGCCATAAAGGACCTGCTCCGCTCCCCGATGACGCTATCGCAGGGCGCAAGGATTATGAACGAATACAGGAGAAGTAATGGCGACATACACGATGAAAATTGATTCTGTCTGCCCTGGTGGGGAGCATATCGGGATTGCCCTCTACAAGGACGGAGTCAAGGTGAAGGTCAAGCAGATCACGAGGAAAGATGCAACGACGGATGACGCCGACCTGACTGATGCCATCATCTTCCTCATCAAGCGGGCGATCAAGGACAACGATGCAAACACAGCAGCCAAGAGAAAGGCTGCAATTGAAGGCATAAGGGTGGTGATCTAATGTCAATGGTTGAAAGAGTATGCACCTTTCCCGATACATACACTTATCCGGCAGTCGCCACAAGTGCGATCATGGACGCTACGGGTGAAAGGTACGCATACATTCAACAGATTCGTGTTGCTGGAAACATAGCAAAGATACACGCATATGCCGCTTCTGTTTCAGCAGCCGATGATGTGAAGGTGTCGTTGCAAACGGTTGATATGGCTACCGGACTACCGTCTGGAACTGTGTGGGCTACTACAACGGGAAATAAGGCGTATGGTGTTACTACGGTGTCGGCAGCCGGATGGCAAACATTCACCTTCACGGAAGTAGCGGCAGTTGCGGCTGGCGATTATGTAGCTATCGTTATTGAATGGAATAGCTATGTTTCTGGGAATATGCGCTTTTATCTGAACAAGGACGTTCTGGGTGGAGTCTGGTATATGCCCCATACCCTTTCAGACAATACCGCAACACCGGGGACGTGGGCCAAGGCAACACTTTACGATACACTTGCTGTCAATATAGAATATGACGATGGCAAGGCCTATAACAATGGTGTTCAGTTGGCGATGTCTGCTGCTGCTGGCACATCCATATCTTCCTCAACAACACCAGATGAAGTGGGCAATTATTTCCAAGTCCCGATCAAGATGCGAGCATATGGTTTTTGGTTCTATGGGGATTTTGACAACGCTGTCACATTCTCACTTTTAAATGCGAGCGGTACTACACTTGCCAATGCAGTATACGATCCAGACGTAAGGGGTGCGGCATCTTATGCTATGCATAACCTGTATTTCGACAGTGATCCAGCCTCAACCTATACACTGGAAACTGGCACATGGTATAGAATAATAATGACCCCCGGTGCTTCTGCGGTAGCTTATTATGAAATAAATGTTCAGTCAAACGCAATGATGGGCGGTCTGGACGGTGGGATTAACTTTTACAAGACATCAAGGGTTGATGGTGGAGCATGGTCAGAAACGACCACAAGCAGAATATTGCTTGGACTGTTAGTTGACCAGTTTGACATTGGTGGCTCTGGCGGCGGTGGTGGACTCCCAATAATAGGCGGATCGGTAGTGAGGTGACATAATGTTTCTTGGCACTTATGGCATAGACGAATATGTGGCGATCCCTGTGGTGACGCACAGGTTTTCAAGTGGTGCGGCATATGCACCCACGGCAATCACCTATTCGATATATGAGGAGGGGAACACGACGGGGCTGGATGAAGATGTTGACATGACACCTGCATCTCCATTCGATAGCGTGGTCGGCTTCTATTACGCCAGACGGCAACTTACCGCAGCAGCAGGGTTTGAGGCCAACAAGACCTATGTCGTTCTGGTCAAGGCCACGGTGGATGGTGTATCGGCAATAGACGCTCATGTGTTTCAGATTCGCCCGCTCCAGACAGGCGACGCCTACGCCATCGTCAATCACGCCAGCTATGGAAACGCGCATCTCGTCAGAAGCACGACACCGGACAACACCCTTTCTGTGGATGCCAACCATCTTGTGGCCGTACCCGACACGCAGAAGGTGGATGTCAACACGATCAAGACCGTTGCGGTTGCGGCAACTGCCACGGTGACTTTCCAGTCTGGGACGATTCCGATCACGACGACCGAGATGGCGGCGGATGTGAAAAAGATCAACGGCACGACTGTAACTGGCGACGGCGATTCCCCGCCGTGGGGACCAGCGTAACATGGGCGCGGCTTGGGTAGCTGGCTCGTGGGCGGTCGGCGCATGGGCTGACGGGGCATGGGTCGAGGCTGGTGCTTTCAGCCTGCCTGTTGAAAGTGGCTCTTTAACATTATCCGGCACGGCGGTAGGCCTAAAGGCGACGAGAAAACTCGCCACGGCAAGCGGTTCGCTGGCCCTGTCTGGAACGGCTGTATCCCTCAAAAAAGGGTACAGGATCGCGGCAGAGTCTGGACCGCTGTCATTGTCTGGAACAGCCGTCGCGCTGAAGGCGGGCAAGGCCCTTGCCTGCGCCTCCGGTTCATTGGCACTTTCGGGCACCGCAGTCGTTCTGAAGGCAACCCGAAAACTGGCAATAGCCAGCGGGTCATTGACCCTGAACGGCACCGCCGTCACGCTGACCAAAACGGGCAGTTTCAGTTTGGCCTGCGCCAGCGGTTCGCTCGCGCTGTCCGGCACAGCCGTCGGACTGAAGGCAACGAGGACGCTTGCGACGGCATCCGGAAGCCTTGCCCTCTCCGGCACAGCCGTTGCGCTCAAGGCCGCCCGCAAGCTGGCCACCGCCTCCGGCGCATTGACCCTGGCAGGGACGGCCGTCGGCCTGACGAAGGTCGGCTCCTACTCGCTGGCATGCGAGTCCGGAAGCCTGTCACTCTCCGGCACGGCGGCGGGACTCAAGGCCACGCGCAAACTGGCGACGGCAAGCGGCAGCCTGGCCGTGAATGGAACGGCCGTTGTCCTGCGGACGGCCAGAAAGCTCGCCACGGCATCGGGGGCGTTGTCGCTGGCAGGGACGCAAGCCGGGTTGAATCGCGGCTTGAAGCTGGTCGTGTCGTCCGGGGCGCTTTCCCTGGCCGGAACGGCAACTACGTTGAAGCCGGCCCGGAAAATCGCCGCCGCGTCCGGAAGCATTGCCCTGGCGGGAACGGCGGTCGACCTGAAATACAGCGGGGCGTATCCGGACACGGTCGAGCTGGGCGAGACGATCGGAGCGCGGGAGTTCACGGACACGATTCAAAAACGGGAGTTCACGGACATCATGTTCAAGCGGGCGGCGTGAGGCGACAATGACCCACTTTCAGAAGTACGCATATGAGGAGCTTTGGCGGTATTACGCATTCGCCAGGGCGGACGGCAAGGACGGACTGATCGCGGGCGAGGAGCTGTCCAGCGTTGCGGTGACGTGCCTGGATGCCGGCGGAACGGACAAATCATCCACCATGATCTCCGACGCCGCCGTGCATACGACCAAGACAACGGCGATTTACAAGCTGAAGGGCGGGACGGCAGGGGAAACCTACACCGTCGTTGTCAAGGTGACGACGACCAACGGCCAGAAGATCGAAGGCACGGCAACGGTGGAGGTGCTTTGAAATGGGGCTGCGGGACCAGATGTCGAATGACCTGACGACGTTCTTTGACGAAGACGGATTCGCCCAGGCGGCTACCTGGTGGCAGGGAATCGCCGCCCATGCCGTCAGTGTCATCTTCGACAATCCGCGCAGCGCCCTGGCGGTATATGACGATCAGGTCGCGGAGTATGTCCCCCAGGCGCAGTGCGCGGCGTCGGCCGTGTCCGGGGTCGCCATCGGCGACGGGCTGGAGATCGACGGGACATATTACAACATCGTCAATGTGGCCTATGACCTGGACGGCCTCGTGGCAACGCTCGTGCTGAGCAAGGATTAGGCGATGGCGACCTCCATTCGGCAGCAGATCATGACGGAGGTGGACACCCGGCTGAAGGCGATGCTCGTCGCCAACGGCTACGAGCTGGACCTCGGCAAGAGCGTCCACGAGTGGCGCTCGATCCCGCTGGACGAGGCGGATCTTCCGGCCGTCGTGTACCGGGACCGGAACGAGGCCCTGGAGATCACCGTCGGCAGGCACGACCACCGCATGGATCTGGAGATCGAATTGATCCTGTCCGGAGCTGCGGCCCCGACGGATATGCGGCGGGCCGTCGCCGACGTGGTCAAGGCGGTCGGTTCCGACCGGACCTGGGGCGGACTGGCCTTCGATACGGGGTACGGCGAGGGCGAGAGCATTACCGTCGTGCAGAACGAACGGCGCGTTGCCGGGGCGATTTTGAGGTTCGTCGTGAGTTATGTGACAGACCCGTTCGACAATTACACATAGGAGGATGGAGCGATGATCACCAAAAAGGGATGGGACAGGGTCACGATGATGAGCCTGTTTTCCAAGGAAGCGACCTACAACGCCGGGGTCGTGATTGCCGCCGGCACCGGCACGGCGATGACCGGCTACGAGCTGGACGTGACCTGGCCGGACAAGATCGGCAACGACAAGGAGGAATTGACGGCCAAGGAGTTCGGCTACGACCAGCAGATCATGGCGCAGGCCGTCAAGCTGGTGTACCGCGAGGCGAAGTGCAAGCCCAACACCCTGGCCGGGCTCGGAGCGCTGGTCCTCGGATCATGCGCGAGCACGCAGGACGGCGCGCTGACCGCATACAAGCACTACATCACGCCGATCGCGGCGAGTTCGGCGATCCCGTCGATCACGGTCGAGGACAAGATCGGCGGCGTCCAGTACAAGTACGACGGCGTCAAGGGCGAGTCCCTGAAGCTCTCCGGGACGGCCGGCGGGACGCTGGCCCTGGACTGCGAGATGATCGGGTCCGGCACCCGCACGGCCTCGGCCACGGCGGCCCTCACGCCGCTGACGGAGTCCTACATGATCCTGTCCAACTGCAAGGTCTGGATGGAGAACGGGTCGAACGTCTCCATCACGACCCCGGCCACGCAGGACGCGGAGAACATCTCCTCGGCCACGCCGGAAGACCTGAAGGCCCGCATGCAGTCCTTCGAGTTCCAGTTCAAGAACAACCTCCGGGGGCAGTACGGCTTCGGCGGCGGCCTGGTCTACCAGGACATCGACCGGGTGCGGCGCGGCGCGGAGCTGAAGCTCTCCATGTTGTTCGATTCCACGACGGAGCTGGGGTTCTTCACGGCCCAGGACGCCCTGGCCGTCGAGTTCGACCTGAAGGGCGCTCTGATCGCCGTCACCGGCACGATGTACTACGGCATGCAGCTCATCATTCCCCGCTGCAAGCTGCGGGAGGCTCCGGTCCCCAAGGGCGGCCCGAACGACGAGGTGAGCTGCGACCTGGAATACGAGGTCTTCGAGAACGGCACGGACCCGGCGGTGCAGCTCTACGTTTACAACGCCCAGGCGGCGTACATGGCATAATCGCGGAAGGGAGGCAATTTTCAATGGCAAGGATCGGTGCGTCGATTGAAGTGAAGATCGGAGAGGACGGTCTGATCGAGTTGCGAGAACCCACCAACCAGGAGTGGAACCGCTTTGAGGCGGAGCGGTATCCCATCGGGCGGAACCAGAAGCTCCGGAACAACGCCACGGCGGCCCGCGCGGCCCTGTTCGACCGGCTGGTCCTGCGGATCGACAACCTGGAGGACGGCCAGGGCAAGCTCGGTCTGGACACGCTGGACCGAATTCCCGAGCGGCTGAAGTCGGACATCGTCTTCAAGGCCTTCGAGTCCGTCGAGCAGGTCGAAGTAAAAAACTGATCGCGGACCTCCGCCTCCTCTCCGAGCGGGAGGGGGTCCCCGGATGCGAGGACTGCGAGGCCTGGGACGAGAACCCGGCCGATTTCGTCGTGGAATCGCTCTGCCCGATCTGCCCGTGGGGGCGTGAGCTTCGCGAGCCGCAGGCGATGGAGCGCCTCATGCGCTTCCTCTCGCTTCTGGACGCGGGCTGCCCGCTGGAGCGCCACGAGCTGACCAATTCCGACTGGGTCCGCCTCGGCCTGCTCCGGGCCGAGCGGTCCCGGCTCCTGATGGAGAAGAAATACGATGGCGAACCTCTCTGAAGAATTCTCCTACATCATCTCGGCCAAGGACCTGACGGCCGACGCGGTCGCCTCGGCCAAGGCGGGCATCCAGAACCTGAAATCCGCCTCGCAGGACGCGGCATCGCAGATGGAGCGCCACTGGGCGGCCTTCAAGTCGCAGTGGGTCGGCGTCACGGCGGCGGTCGCGGCAGCGGCGGTTGGGATCCGCGAAGCCTGGGGGATGATGCGGGATGCTGCGGACTACATAGAGCAGATGCAGCTCCTCGACGCCCTCGCCAGTAAGTACGGCCAGTCGTCGGACAGCATCGTCAAGAGCATCCAGCGGGCCTCCGACGGCATGATCAGCATGGGCAAGGCGGCGGAGGTTGCGGGAGCCGGTCTCGCCAAGGGCCTGTCGCCGAAGCAGCTCACGGATCTGGCCCATTCCGCGCAGGTCCTGGCCGACTTCATGGGGGTCAAGGTCGAGGACGCCTTCGCGCAGTTCGCCGCCGCCCTGGAGACGGGCCGCACCAGGTCGATCACGGCGGCTATCGGCATCACCGAGATGACCGAGGCCACGGAGAATCAGGAAAAGGCCATGACGAAGGCGGAGAAGGCCATGCAGGCCTACAACGCCATCATGACGGCGACGGCCAAGATCGAGTCCCAGCTCGGCGAGGGCACGGACAGCCTGGCGGACAAGATGGAGCGTTTCGAGATCCAGATGAAGGACCTGAAGACGGAGCTGGGGGTCAATCTGCTGCGGGCCGGAATGCTCGCCGCCTCCGCGTTCAATTACCTCGCCGCCGGCGTCCTGGGGCTTGTCGCGGCCAACGAGCGGCTGTGGGGGCAGACGGAAAATGCCGAGGCGGCCTGGGGCGCCCGGAACGAGCTGGTCAAGCGCTCGGCGGAATACTACAAGCTGGCCACGTCCTCGACGGCGGAGCTGACGGCGGCGATGGCGAAGAATGCCGCCGCCGCGGATCAGATCGCCGCCGCGGATCGCAAGCAGGCCCAGGCGGCTTCCGATGCGACCAAGGCCCTTCAGGGACTCGCCCAGGCGCAGGCCAGGGTCGGCGAGGAGCAGTTGAAGCTGGCGCAGTCGAAATACGGCGAATCCCTGAAGGCGGAGGGCGCCACGATCGCCGGAATGCGCGCCTCCCTGCAGGGCTACCTGGC
>ERZ795054.1416-NODE-1416-length-22725-cov-24.579885_pt1 | contig 22725 bp, 18 predicted proteins | sample MGYA00375138_ERZ795054 | MGnify/ENA primary metagenome ERZ795054 (study PRJEB30183, sample SAMN05720215) | anaerobic digester metagenome | isolation source: active sludge of municipal wastewater-treating anaerobic digesters | place: USA | collected 2014-12-23 ... | reverse complement strand
TCTTTCTGTTCATTTTCTTTCATGGCACTGTCTTTTTTTAGCATTACCCACAACGCCATGTGCAGAAGCCGGCCCCGGTACACACCTCACTATTTTCCCAGAGGCCGGTGGGCTGGCATTTGCACAACGTTATGGGCTGGCCACTTTCATAAGTACTTTTTTAATGCTTCCAAGGTTATAATGCTCATAAACAACCACCTGCTCTTCCGGACTCCAACTTTTTTTTATCATAGATACGGTAGAATCAAGGCCAAATGTCCTGAGCTTGCAGATCCGATTGTCTTTTGATCATCCATTTTTTTCTATTATGCTTGCCCATAACGGCTCGAATATGCGTAGTGCGGGTTTCCAAGGCGCTTCGCTATCAAACCGCTACATTGTTTATTAAATGCTTAAAAGCTCAAATTTATTAAATCACCCCGCATTACGTATATTTATTGTTAGGCAAAGCTATTTATTTTCATCAATTCGTTTTCTGTAAATACCAACATTATCATCAATATTATTTCCGAATTTGAATATTCTATATAAATGATTAACTCCTATTCCAAAACCAATCAGAAAACTCACATTACCCAATGCTTTTTTATTACCATTATTTATTCTGTTATTATCTGAATACAGGTATGAAACATGCGTGAATGGATTGATATAAGATACTTGTAATCCATAACTAAACCAATTTCTATAATTAAAATTCATATTTAGTCCAATAGGTAAAGAAAATTCATGCAACTTCAAATCATAGCCAGGATTTTTAAGGTAATCGTCAATTGTTATTTGATTATTAAAGTTGGACTTTCTATAACGATATTTATTGTATTTGATTCCTAAAAAAGGCGTTATCAATATTTTTCGGTTAATAATAATATTATAACCAAGATTAATAGAATAAGCAGTTTGATTCAGTTTAATTGATATCGTATCTGAAGATGATTTACTCCAATTAAAATAACAATTCAACCCTATGTATAAATGATTCCTGTTTATTCCCAAATGTCCGCCATATTGGTAAGCATGATTTAATGGAAGAGAATTTTCTTCTCCAAAAATATTATGAAAATATGAAGAGTCTATTATTTCAAATTGACCAGAAAAAAAATAACCATAATTTCCAAGCAATTTAATCTCAGTAGAATCTATCAGGTATTCTTTGTATTCAGAAAATAATTGTTCTTCTTGGCTATATGTTTTGAAGATTATTCCTGATAAAAATATTAAAATTAAAACATTCTTCATATATGTATTCCTTAATTATTCAGAGAGCCTTCCATAGTTTTGCCTAACGGTGGCGGTATGAAAAGTTGCCGATTGCGGGTGATTCCTTGTCAAGTTACACAAAAGTTGAAGCGGGCTACAACCCTTGAAGAACCTAATGTCCCGGCAATTTTTTATACCGCGTGTTATGTGCCGAATTTTTATTCATCCATCAATCTTACTAAAATCATTGAGAAAATGTCAACGTTCTGATTAAATTCCAAAAAAGGACTTTTCCCAGATTCTTTTTGAATGTCAACCCCATTCTTATAAGGAGTTACATCTAAAACTTTATTCAACTGAATCGTTTTATTACCTTTTCCACCCATAAAGATTAATCTCTTATTAGTCAAGTATAATTGTCCTGAGTCAATTGTTTGCCAAACATCTTCTGAAACTCTTTGAACACCAACACTACCCATTCGGTAATAAACTCCTTTTGCAATTTTAATTCTTGCAGTTGGTCCACCATAATTTACTCTTTTTGTAACTCTACGTTGCTCAAGCCATTTTACTGAAGCCTTGAAATGAAGATTTTCTGATTTTTGAATATTAATATCAGAAACAATCGTTGGCAATTCGCCATTCTCAATTTGCCAATACAATTTGTATCTATCAAGTACTTCTTTTGATTTGTCATCAACTTTCAAATCAATATTTAGGCTTTTAGCAATTTCAGTTATCTCAGTTTCTTCATCGGGAGACAAACGTCCATCAGAAATCACCCCGTCAATAAAGTTTTGCAAAATCTGTTTCGCATTGGACTCATAAATTCTGTCCGCTATTTCTTCTGAGATAAGTAAATCCTTTTTAAGTTTCTCTAATTTTTCCTTTTCAAATTCTTCTAATCTTCCATCTGAAACAGCTTCTTTAACATGTTGGCTATATAGTTTTTCAGTCTCAGCTTTTAAAAGTTCTTGTGTTTCTTTGTCACTAAGTAACATTAAGTCTTTAACATGTTTTAGTGCAATTAATTCAGAATCTTCTAATTTGCTATCAATTAAGCAATGATGAAGATATTTCGAAAACAATTCAAGGCGATTGGCCTTAAATTTCTTTTTCAAGTTAATCTTATATTTTTCCGCTATTTCAATTACGTTGTCAAGCGAAATCTTTTCAATATCTGTCTGATGTGTGGCAAATAAATTGTTTATTTCAATCATTCCGTTTTCCATTGGAATTTTTCCAAACAATCTTTGAATCAAATTGGGTTTCTTTAATTCTTGCGGGTTATAAATTTCCATATTAGTTATTTTTTAAGGTACGACGTTTTTTTTAATTTGGCACATAACGGTCACGTATATGAAACGTTTGGCATTTCGAAGCACTTTCCTGTCAAGTTACAAGTGCCTATAATACGAGCTGAAATGCTTAATAACGCACTGACTGCCAAATGTTTTATATACGATGTTGGCAACTGGTGTTCATTCATATCTGTCTGTATGTCATTTGTTTAGCTTTATTTTCTTGTCATTATCAATCTGCACCAACCTATCAACGAAGCACAAATTTATTTTGTTTTTTTGAGCGTGGACAATCCTAAAACCGTCCTGAAAGGCGGTTGCTTGGGCTGGAGAGGCGGAAGCTCTTTTGCAAGCCTTTGGTTGGAGCGTTGGCTCGTGCGGGGTTGCAAATGTGCTTACGGCAGTGTGTAGGGCATATTTGATTTAACATTAAAAACTATATTTCAATTTTAACATAAACATATTGTAATCCTTCAGATTCGAAAACAAATTATCTCCTTTGCCATCAAAAATTGTGGTTGCTAAAGTGATTTCTGAATTAATAGTGGCTTGGTAAGCAATCTCAGGCATATACACAAGGGCATAATTATCTTTTATATTATTCCAGTCTGTAACTATGAAACCACCACCAATAGGAGCTACTTTTAACTTTTCATTGAAAAATTTCTTTTCGTACCGTAAAAAGAAATAGTCATTCAGGTTTTCGGCTCCTCGTTCGTGAATAAACCCGTGCATGTATTGAAGATTAAGATACGAACCATCCGCAAAATTGTAATCGCCACCAACAACAAATTTAATGTAAGGCTTTGTTTTGTCTAAAATTAATGAATCCTGAGTTACTGGAACGGGTGACAGCGGATAAAAAGCAGACAAATCATTGGTCATGATTACGTCTTCATCGGGAATAAATGCTGCTGCCTCGGCCCAAAAACCAATACCTGCAATGCTTGTAGCCATATCAGCACCTATTATATGCGTTCTTGCAAACGATAGTTGAGAATTGATATTAATTCCGCCAAACGCATCAACAGGAGTAAAAGTATTTCTTGTGGCGAAAGGTAATCCGTCATATCCCCAAACATAACTCAGAGAAAAGTCAACACCCTTAGCAAAACCTTTAAATTTTAAACCCGCAGTTGAACTTTCGCCCAAATTATATCGAGGTATCATTAAAGTATCAGAGAAACCTTTTAAAACCATTCCTTGAGGTAATGCCATAGACGGATTTAAAGCATTTGCAAAAATACCAATCGGCATATTCGCAGGTTGGAAAAAAGGGATAAAAATCCCTTGAAGCGAGAAGTCGTTGTTTAAGTAGTAATTTAGGTTAATAGCGTCAGAACCACGACGGCGACCAAAATCAAGAATATCCTCCAAATCCAACGGATTAAGATTGTCGGTTGGATTTAATTTATCGGCAGTTCCCCAAACAATGCGTTGACGACCAATGGTTACATCTAAATTTTTAGTAAGAAAACCGTATAGCTGAATATACGCTTCTCTAATCTCCAAATTATAGGGGTCAACAATTCCTTTGTTGTACAAGCCACTTGACCTTGTAATATTTGGCAAACCAATATTTCTCAGCCACACCTCGCTATGGAATTTTGAGTTTTCCATTCTCTTGTCGAGGTTTAACGTTAGGCGATTCTCATTCCAAGCCCAATCGTTTGGCGATTCATATAAAAAACGTTGGTCGGTCAATAATTCGCCTGATAGTTTTAATTTATCGGCATCTTCTTGCGCTTTTGCAAGGTTTACACTGCCAACTAATGCAATAAATATTGCGAAGATTAAATATTTTATTTTCATATTTTTATTGATTATTCTTTTAAGTGTTTTTGCTATTAAATCGTAGTTTCTAATTACTGTTGTGGCTATTTCATGTCCTTCATATAAAAATTCTTTTGTTGCTTTTAAAAAGGATGTTTTGCTGAATTTTGTCGGGTGTTCAAGATTTTTCAGCATCACATATTTTACAGTTTTACCCAACGACTGATAATATAAGTTAAGCAGTGTTTCAACCCCAAACCTCGAAGTTTTCATTTTTTCAATAACAGGTATGATATCTTCTTTTAATAATGCCCTTTCGCCCGAAAATGATTTAAAAGGGTTAATACTGTAATTAATTAAGGTTTCGGTTGCCTGCCCAAGGACCATATCTGCTTCTTCATTCAATAAAGGATTTATTAATTGATTAACATGTTCTGAAACGATATTTGACAGGTCAGCATCTATAAACAACATAATATCAAATTTTGCCTGTTCAACACCCGCAGCCATTGCAAAACCTTTTCCTTTATTTTCTTCAAAATGAATATCCCGTATTTCAATTTCTTTTTTCAGTTCTTTAATTATCTTTTGAGTATTATCAACAGAGCCATCGTTTACAACAATTATCTCATCAATTATTCTTGACTTGGAAACAGAAATTATTACATCTTTAATCGTTTTTTCTTCGTTGTAAGCACAAATTATTGCTGATACTTTTTTCATGACAAAGATTTTTGATTAATTAATTTTCCCATGCCTTCCCGGGTAGCTTTTTTACCTAACTCAATAAGTTCCTCGGCTTTATAGAAATCAAACGTGCCGCACGAATCCCTTGAAACTTCGATAAGTATATCGGGTGGGTTCATTTCGAGGGTTAACTTTGCAATTTGCGATAACATAAGACTTGATGTGTCGCTAATGAGGTTAAAATAGCCTACCCCGGGGTTTTCTTTTTTATGCGTATTTGCCGGGAAAAAACTGGTCAGCCTCCTTTGAAACTCACTTAGTTTACCGTTGGTGAGTTTTTCGAAATACCCCAAATCCTGATTCAAGGCTATTGGCTTTGTATATGGGATTTGTGCATTTACATTAACCGCGATAAGAATATCATTTCTCTGCCGGGCAACGCGGTTGACAGGCACGGGGTTAAGAACACCACCATCAACAAAAACGGTATCACTTTTTAACACAGGTGTGATAACAAAGGGAATAGATATTGAAGCACGTATTGCGCCAAATAAACTACCTTCGGTTATCACCACTTCTTTTTTCTGTTTAAAATCGGTAACCACTGCTGCATATTTAATGGGTAATTCCTCGATTTTATGGTCGGGAATAAATTTTTGTATCTCATTTAAAACCTTGTCAGCTTTAATTATCCCGTTTGTGCTTAGTGTAAAATCAACCAGGTTGAATATATCCATTTTGCTTAATGAGCGCAGCCATGATTCATATTCATCCAGTTTTCCTGCGGCATAAACACCCCCCACCAAAGCCCCCATAGAAGTACCGGAAATGGAAGTTATTTCGTAACCTTGTTTTTCAAGTTCACGGATTACCCCAATATGTGCGGTTCCGCGAGCGCCGCCACTTCCTAATACTAATGCTACTTTTTGTTTCATGTCCTATATTTTTATTTCATGTGAAAATTTTTCAGGATATTTTGCTGTAACATCAGAATATAGTTCAGCAATCTCTTTTCTAACTGCACCAATATTTGTTGAATTGTAAATCACTCCTTTAATCCCGATTTCTTTCTTCTTATAATCAAGATAACTAACTACTATTGGGACATCTGCTTTTACTGCCATATAGAAATATCCTTTTTTCCAACGTGTAACTTTAGCCAAATGTCCTTCCGGCGATAACACTAAATGTAATTCCTTGCTATTGTTAAATAATCCGACAACATAATCAATATATTTTTTGTTTTCATAAACTGGTATCGAACCAAAGATTATGAAAAAGTATTTCAATGGAAATTTGAAAAATTCTTTTTTTGATAGAAATTTGTAATTTATACCTAACTGCATCAAGTAAAGTTTTCCATACAATCCATCCCAGTAGCTTGTGTGTGGGGCAAAAATTATTATAGATTTCTTTATGTTTGGAAACTCACCTTTTATTTTCCATCCCAACAAATTAACTAGAATATATCTGTAAATTATTTTCATACAAGAGCGCTTATTTGTTTAAAAATTTCAAAAGGGAGAATTGGGTTCTTTTGCCATTTCATATAAAATTATTCTATCAGTAATGCCTGAAAAAATTTTATGTAACCAAACGGTAAGTTTCCCATGTAGAGTCAATGTCAGATTTCTCTTTCGGTTTACAGCTGCTTTTAGGATAATTTCTGCGACTTCTTTGGAAGACATCATTTTACTTTCATCTCTTGGAGTTTCATTTTGCGGTACTCCGAGTTTGTTAAAAGCGGCTTTCCTTATGTTTGACGATGTAAAGCCAGGACGAACAACCAAAACATTCAATCCTTTCTTAATGTTTTCAAGTCGTAGCGTGGAAAAAAAACCTTCCATTGCATATTTTGATGCGCAGTAGCCAGTTCGTCCCGGTAAGGGTGTTAGCCCCGAAATGGATGAAATTCCAATTAGTGTTCCTTTTTGTTCAAGCAAAAAGGGTAAAGCAAACTTTGTACAGTAAACAGCACCATAAAAATTTGTATCCATTAATTCTTTAATAACGCTCAGGTTTAATTCTTCAAAAGTTGCCCTCATAGATACACCTGCATTATTGATAAGCACATCTATTTTCCCATATTTTTCAACGGTTTTATCGATTAAATTTTTACAGGCATCAATATTTTTGACATCTGTTTTTACGGCGTACGCTTCACCTCCCCGTATTTTGATTTCTGTTTCAACTTTTTTTAATTCATTTTCTCGTCTAGCAGCAAGAACTACCGTTGCTCCATTATCGGCAAACTCAAAAGCACATGCTTTTCCTATTCCAGAAGACACTCCGGTTATAATAACAACTTTACCATTGAATGTATGTAAGTTACTAGCCATTTTTACAATTGTTTGATATAGCACCTGGTTCGTTTGTGCTTCCTGTATTCAAACTTATTCCACAGATTATTAATTTTTACATTATTTTCCATTTCACGTGTTGACTCGAAGTTATTAATTCCATTATCGTTTTATAGTCAGTTTGCAGTAAAAAAATCACTTCATCAGTGCATAAAAAACATATTCAAATTCTCTTGTCAAAAATTTATTGTATGTTGTTGTCCCTTCAGTTGCAGCAAAATTCCGCCCCAAATTTTGAAAGAACTTAGGTAATATCTCTCTTATTAACTCTTCTCTATCTGGTGTTGCTAATTTCAATGCTTCAATAACATTATCGGTAATATTTTCAAATCTGACTATTTTCAAATTTGACTTCACAAACTGAGTTTTAAGTTTTTCAATCTCCATATTATCCCCAAAATCAGCAAAGAGGAAAAAACCGCCGGGTTTCAAAATACGATATACTTCATCTATGAATAAATCTATACGAGAATAGCGGTGTGAAGACTCAATATTTATTACTGCATCAAATGAATCTTTTTGGAAGTTTAGTTTTTGTGCATTTGCCTGTAAAAATTTAACTCTGTCTGTTGAATATTTTTTATTACAAAAGTTTATTGCTTTTTTATTCAAATCAACACCGGTTACAAAGTTTGGTGACAAATAACGATTTATATACGATAAGCCACCACCACGCCCGCAACCTACTTCCAAAATATCTTTCCCTTTAATATCTACACCTGTTGCAACCAAATGATAAAGTTGTATTGAATACCTATTCTTTTCATCAGTTTCTTCAAGTTCAATTTTATTATTATCTTTTGAATAACCATAGTTCATAAAAATAATATCTGCATTTTTATCAATAAAACTTAAATACCAGTACCAGAATTTAAAAAAGATATTTTTTAGTTTTTCTTTCATAGAAATAACGTTTTGTTGATTACGACTCAAATCTTTTTTCAATAAACTTGCACAGATTTCCGATGGTTTGCAGCTCTGGCGTTATCTCGTCGGGAAGGGTAATATCAAGTTTCTGTTCAAGTTCAAGAATTACTTCAAGTTCATCAAGGCTGTCGGCACCTAAGTCTTTCAAAGTAGAGTCAGGGCTGATTTCATCCATAGAAATTTTCAATTTTCTTGACACAATTTTTGTTACTATTTTTTTTATTTCCTGGTGATTCATTTTGCGTAAACCGATATTGAAATTTTATTATTGCTTTAATTTTCTGACAGTAAAATCATCGTCTGTCAACCCCATGTCGTATTTCACATCCGACATTTGCATCTTGGTTTTGTGATTTTTCTTTAAGTCGGTCATTTCAATTTCAGCGGCATTCCAATAGTTGCCAATCTTTTTGAAAGTGTATTTGGCTTCTTTTACTTTTGTATTGCCTTTGTCGTAATACTCCATTAATTCAGGATAATAATCTGTTTTATTTACCTGTACCATTACTTTTGAATAATCCGATTTACCACCGACAGGAGTTAATTCCAATACAAATACATTGTCTTCAGTTTTCACTAATTTTGGGGTGTACTTTACCGAGAATAGTACAGATTCCATATCGTCATAAGAAAAATCGGTACCTGCAAAGTTTTGATTTTTTGCGCTGGTCGCAATTCTCCTTTCTTTTCCAAATGCAGGTAAATACAAATACATCACATCGTTTGGTAACGATAAAACGGATATTCCTGCCTGCGATGCCGGTGAGGTGAATCGAAACATGCGTTTATCGTTGCCTTTCTGTTGTACAGTGGCTTCACGGGTTTCCTCTTTCCCGTTTTTGTCAATCAGGATAATTTTATTATTCCCTATCATGTCTTTGGGCGAGTACATTACGTCATCCATTTTTTTAAGGATGGTACTTGCGTCTTGCGCATTTGCAGAAAAAACACCTCCTGCTACGATAATGGCGGTTATTACCGCTGTTTGAAATCTTGATTTCATACTATTTATTTTTAATTGTTAATGATTATTTGCTATTATTTTGCGTTTTCTATTTGCCAATATCAATATAATAGGCAATAAAGTTAAAGCCCCGATACCGGAGCCGAACATACTTATGGCAACCAGAATGCCGAAGTTTTGCAATGGAACTATTTGTGAAAAAAGAAGCACTAAAAATCCTGCTGATACCGATATAACATTGATAATTACAGCTTTACCACTAAGCAATATGGTTTCTTCTATAGCTTTTTCAGCATCTCCGTGAGTTATCAAATGCTTATTGAAACCGGTAATTACATGGATAGAATAATCGATGCCAATACCTAAAGCAATGCTGGCCACAAGTACGGTAGCAATATCAAGTGGGATACCGGTTATGCCCATAAACCCGAATAACACAATAATAGTGGCAACAACGGGTATGGCGGCAAAAATCCCTTTTGTACCGGAACGTAAAATCAAGCCCACAATAAGTACAACCATAATAATGGCTATCAACAAACTGTTATACTGGCTATTTATCAGACTGCTATTGAGCTTAACATACACAGACGGCATGCCTGTCAATTCAATTTTACAATGTTCGTTTGGGTTATCCTCGATGAACCGGTTCATTTTTGCAGTAAACACTTCAAGTTCTTTACTATCAACCGATGCAAATTTCGATTGGATAATTCCTTTGGATAGGTCATTGTTCACGAGTTGGGGCATAACCTCCTGCCCATCGAGCAGAAACCATAATTGTTCAATTTTTGCCTTGTCGTCTGGAATTTTTTTACCCTCGCCCATGGCATCGTTCATCTGTTCAATCAAGTCTGCTACCGACTGTGTTACTTGAATATTCGGGTCTTCCTTCATGAAATCTTCGGTACTAATCATCATTTTCAGCACCTCGGGACTTTGCATATCTCCTTCAAAAACTATAAATACCGGTAGCGAGCCACCAAATTTTTTCTGCATAACATCTTCTGCAACCCTTGTAGGATTATCTTTCTTAAAATAATCGGCCATGTTAACGCTGGTTTTTATCAACGTTATGCCACCAATGCATAACATTAGCAGAACTCCCCAACCTGTAAGTGTATATTTGGGATGTTTAAACAGAAAATTTACTAAGGGCAGCAAAATTTTGTGGGTTAATATGGTTTGCTTTTCTTTGTTTTCGATTACGTTTTTTTTGCTGTACATTGATAAACCCGATATAAGTGCGGGAACAAAAAACAAGGATAGCATTAAAGCGATTAGTGTACCTACCGCAGTAAATATCCCGAAATCTTTTATCATGGTGAGGTATGCCCCAAAAACAAACGATACGAAACCTATGGCCGTGGTTACTGCTGCAAGTATTACAGGAACCATGATATATCCAAGTGATTGAATTAATGCCTTTTTTCTGTCGGCAAGTTTATAGTGGTTAATACTATTGAGCACATGAATTGTATAAGCACTTCCTACAGCAAGCAACACAACAGGAATTATATTTGAAATAATGGTCAGCTCATATCCGGTTACTGTCATTAACCCTATTGTCCATATAACGGCCAGGCCTGCGGTGAGCAACGGCAACAATACCCCTCTAAAAGATTTGAAACTCAACAATAAAATAATGGCTATTACGATGAAAACGATGGGAATAAGCCAAACCATATCCGAAATGATCAAATTGTTAATGTCGTTCATCATCATGGGGAGACCGCCAAAATAAGTTGTCTCGGGCAAATCCAATGCTTCAATTTTATCCTTAATTTCTTTTGCAACAGCCTGTTTATCTCCCTCGGGGAGAAGTGTAAACATTATTGCGGTTGCCGTTCCATCCTCTGAAACAACAGCTCCCCTATACATTTCTTTAGAAAAAACATAGTTTTTCAGGCTGTCTAATTGCGATTGCTCAACGGGCAAATCATATTCGTCCACCAGCTTGCCAATTTCAATACCCCATTCAGAACTTTTGATGTCGAGAATATTGGTTAAACTTGTAACGGTTGAAACGCCATTGGTATATTTTATGCTATCGGTAATTTGTTTTATATGCTGAATGACTTCTGCTTTAAAAACATCATCGGTTTCCAGAACAATCATTCCCATATCATTTCCGCCAAACTGTGTTCCTATCTCCTTGTACAACCGGGCAACAGGGTCATCATCGGGCAAAGAGCTTATTATATCAGCGTTTATATGCAAGTCTTTTGCCTGATAACTAAAGAATACGGTTAAACCTACAACGGCTATAATTATAAGCCATTTAAATTTCACTATGCCATCTGCGAATCTGTTCATATTTTGTTGTTTTAAAATTAATTATACTTAAATCGTTTTATAGTCAGTTTTAGTGCAAAAAAAATTATCGAGATAAACCTTTTGTGAGTATTCCAATTAAACCTTCAAAATGAGGAGCGTATTTCACATATTTGTTCTGTAGAAAAAAGGGTATCTCAAGCCCTTTTATAACCATAATGAATACGTCTAACAAAACATCAATATCTCCAATAATAGCAAATTCACCCCTCTCAACACCTTGAAGGATTAACTTTTTCAGGTTTTCTTTTTCCCATGCATCTAATTCAGTCCGTAAATCATCAATGAAATGAAAATGTTCAAAAAAATCAGCTTTTAGCGTTTCATGATAATTTGCAGCAGAATTTAGAATCTCCATTCTTTTAACGAGATATTTTTTTACCTTTTCCGTAGAAGTCAAATCAGGATTATTAACAATAAAAGACAGCTGATTTTTCAGGTTTATCATTTCAATTGATACTACCTCCCTAAATAAATCCTCCTTGCTTGCAAAATGATAATATAAGGAACCTTTGGCTTTCCTCGCAATTTTAGCGATTTCATCCATTGAAGTTTTATGGAACCCAAAGCGACTGAATAGCTTATTCGCAACGCTTAAAATTGATTCTTTGGTATTATCAATGCTCATATCAAATTTGTACTAAAATTGTTTTACGGTACAAAGATTGATATATTTTTCTATAATCCAATCTTTTTTTTGCATAAATTAACGAATGTTTTATCGTAGCAGTAGTGTGGTGGGAAGATTGCACTCTTTTGCAAATTTTGGTTTACGTGCGGCTGGTGCGATTTGCAAATGTGTGCAATGTGGGTTGGGGTTTCATTTCATTTTCTTTTGAGCGTCGGAAAAAAACAAAATAAATTCCATCAAATTAGCACTGTCCTGTCAAAAAGCTAAATCCTTTCTTATTTCAATTTTGTCGTTATCGTAACTAGCTGTCGGGTTGTCTTTTTTTACACTTGTTGCCAACGGTCGGCGGTATGAAATCGTTGGGGATTGCGGGCTACTTTCCTGTCCAGTTACACCGAACTTGATGCGGGGCAGAATGCTCGAATAACCACTTAAACCCCAATGTTTTATACCGCTTGTTAGCAACTGGCGGTTCTTGTCTTTCATGACACAAAGATAATACTATTTCCAGTTCCACTGTCAACTGTCAATGAGTTTTTGTCAGGGTTGGAATGTGTGCCGGCGTTTAAATTTTTACAGAAGGGAAGGGATTTTTTCTTTTTATTTTTTATACTGTTGGTAGTGCATGGAAAATGTCAAGCTCGTGCTGCAAACTTTGGCCTTGTCAGATTGGTGTGGTTTGCAGCAGGTGCTTGACATTATGCGGTTGGGTATAAACACTTTCTGTAGAACCGAAAATATTCGTTGTAAACTTCTTACCGAAAACATTCAGAATAGAATTTGCAATCTTATTTCCCGATCATTCTCTTAGCTTATCAAATATTTTAATACCTTTTTGAGTTGCAATGGCTCTAATATGGTAAGCAATAATCTCATGAATAAATGTTTTATTGGTAAGCATAGACCTATCAATAAAAGCAGATTCATGAAAGCCAAATATATGGTGAAGAAATAAACGTGATACATTTTCAGGATTTAAGTCTTTTCTATAAACGCCATCGTAAATTCCCTTATTAATATTCTCTTTGCATTTTATATATAAATTATTTGAGATAGATGTCTTTAAATTCCTGTAAATTGCAGGATAATATTTACTCAGGTCGTATAATAAAACAGGATTAAATTCTTTCGTTAACTTAAATTTTGTGTTGAATAGAAGAATTATTTCTTCAATAGGACTTCTATTTTCTTTAAAGATGGAATCTATTGATGATTTGTTGATATCTTCTTCTAAATCTGAAAATACAGTTAAAACAAGATCATTTTTAGTTTCGTAAAACTGATAAATTGTCTTTTTTGAAACACCAAGTTCAAAAGCAATATCATCAATAGTTATTCTTTTTATACCATATTTTTTGAATAAGTTAAACGTACTATTTTTAATATTTGTTTTTTTATCAGTCACAGAATATAATGTAAAAAAGCCAACTAAATCATTTCTTCAATATTCCAAACAAATGCTCTTAATCCTTGTTCTTCAACTTCTTCATTTAAATCTTTTAATCTTTCTAGAATTAATGAAACTTTTTCATCATTAACAATGGTTATATGAGCATTATTTAGTTCCGGCCATGTATGCGTTCCATCATGTTGTTCACCTTGTGAAGTTCCACGTCCTGTAATTCCTGTCCATTTGCTGTAACCGCGAATGGCAAGTTTGTCTAAAATCAATTGAACTTCTTCAGTAATTGATTGATTATATGTTATTAACACTGCTTTCATTTAGTTATTTTTTTTAAAGATTTTATTGCCTCTTTTCTTTGTCGTTTTATTTTACCAACACCAAATATAGTGTATATTGTAGGTATTAATATTAGTGTTACTATTGTAGAAAAAGTAAGTCCACTGAAAATTGAAATTGCCATTGGTCGCCACATTTCAGAGCCGGTTCCTTTTGCAACAATCATAGGTATCATGGCTAAAATCATAGTCAACGATGTCATAACAACAGGTCTTAAACGAGAACGACCTGCCTTTACAACCGCATTTTTTAAAGAATCACCTCTGTCAACCAACAAGTTGGTATAATCAACTAATATAATACCATTTTTAACTACTATCCCAATTAACATGACTACCCCAATTAATGAAATTACATTAATAGTTGAATTAAAAATAAACAGACCTAAAAATACACCAGTAAAGGCAAACGGTACAGAAAACATTATGATAAACGGTTCGGTTAATGATTCAAATTGAGAAGCCATTACAATGTATACAAGTATTAATGACAAAACAATTAACAACGCTAAATCCCTAAAAGAGTCTTTCATATTCTCTGCACTACCACCCATTTCTATTGTAACATCTCTGGGTATATCCATTTTTTTGATTTCAGCTTCAATATTTGCTTGCAAAGTTCCTACATCAATTCCTGACAGGGCAGATGAAACCTTAACCATTCTGACTTTATTTTCGCGTTCAATATTGGGCGGAGAATAAAATCTTTTTAATGTTGTGATTTCGCTAAGTTTAATCATTTTACCCATAGGTGTCATAATAGTGATATTAGCAATATCTTCGGTTGATTCTCGAAATTTTTTATCATATCTCACTATAACATCGTACTCATTTCCTTCTTCACGATATTTTGTAGCAGTTACCCCATTAATACGGTTTCTTATAGCCATTGCTACCTGTGCAGTTGTCAATCCGAAAGATGTCATCTTAGCATTATCCAAAACCAATTGTAATTCGGGCTTTTCTCTATCGCGACTAATTAATATATCTTTTGTTCCATTAATGTTTTTTAGAGTATTATAAATTTTTTCTGCTACGATATTTGTCTCGTCAAAATTGTTTCCGTAAATTTTAACATCTAAGTTGTTTCCGCCTCCCATTCCCATAGCGCTTGATGCTCTTGAACTGCCGGGGTCAACATAAAACTTCTCAACTTCCGGTAATACTTCTATGTCTTTACGCATTTCATCAGCAATTTGAAATATATTTCTATTTCTTTCTTTCAAAGGTTTCATTTTGAAAGTGTAATTCACAATATAATTCCCGTTTTCAGTAAACAATGCAATTAAACTGTTTCCATCACCTGCACCAGCACTTGTTGATACTACTTCAATTTCAGAATATTTTGCTCTAAATAATGAATCAAGATAATGAGCTGTTTTTACTGTTTCTTCTAGTTTTGTACCCTGTGCTAATTTTACTTGTGCTGAAATTCTGTCGTTATCAGAAGCCGGCATAAATTCGGAACCAATTAGTTTAACCAAAAAAAGTGAAACCACAAACACAACAGTTGCAATACCTATAACAACCCAACGATGACCAACAGCCCATTCTAAAGTTTTTGAATAAAAATTATCAATTCGCTCCAAAATGTTTTGAGAAAACCAATAAATTTTACCTCTAAATGTATTTTTATTGGGCAACTCTTTATCTAACAGTTTTGAACTTAACATTGGAACCAAAGTCATGGAAACTATAACCGATGTTGCAACGGAAATTGTAACCACCCAACCAAGTGGTTTAAAAAGAATACCTGTTATACCACCTAACATGGTTAAAGGAAGAAACACCGCTATAATCGTGAGCGTGGAAGCAATAACCGCCAAACTCACTTCACTTGTACCATAGATTGCAGATTCGCGGGAAAAACCTCCACGTTCAAGTTTTTTGGTAATATTTTCAAGAACAACGATAGAGTCATCTACAACTAAACCAATAGCTATTGATAGTGAAGAAAGTGTAATTATATTAATTGTTCCACCGGAAAGATACATATAAATTATACCTGCAATTAATGAAATCGGAATAGAGAGAGAAATAATAAAAGTAGGACGGCTTCTGCCTAAAAACATTATTACTACTAAAACAACAAATACAAGAGCAAATATTAATGTTTCTGCAAGATTGTTTATGGAATTTATAGTGTTCACGGAAGAATCCATAAGTACTTCTACTTTAACATCCGATGGCAATGTTTTATCAATTTCTGCCATTTTTTTCTTTATTTTATCGGCAACAGTAACAGTATTTGCGTCTGATTGCTTTTGAATCATGATGCGCACATTTTTTTCACCGTTTGCACGTTCATAAGATTTTACATCCTTCAAACTGTCGCAGACATTTGCAATATCCTTTAAGTAAACGGTTTTCCCGTTTATGTTGCTCACTATGATATTTTTAATAATATCGCTACTTTCAAATTCGCCTTGCAAGCGTAGGGGTAAGTCAGATTTTCCCATTTCCAAATTACCGGAAGGAAGATTTAGGTTATTTGCACCCAAAATACCGGCTATTTGTTCTACTGTTAAATTATAAGCGTCTAATTTTCTTGGATCAACATCCACCATAACAGCTCTTACAGGTGCACCCATTTGTATGATGTTGCCTATACCATCAATTCTGTTTAATTGTTGAACAATTTTTTTATCAACAATATCTTTAATTCCTGCGTAACTTTCATTAGATGTAACACTATACATCAGAACAGGAACCATACTTGTACTGATTTTAAAGATTGTAGGCGTTTCAACTTCGTCCGGTAAATTTCGTTCAGCCATCCCAACTGCATTACGTACTTCGTTGGTTGCTTCGTCTAAGTTTGTGCCCCATTCAAATTCTATGGTAATTATCGAAATATTATCTTTGGAATTTGAACTGATTTTTTTTAATCCGGTAAGTGACCCAAAACCATCTTCTAATTTTCGTGTAATATTTTGTTCCACATCGGCAGCATTTGCTCCCTGATAAAATGTAAATACGGAAATTATCGGCGGGTCTATTTTCGGAAAATAATCTACCGGTAAATTAATATAGGAAAACAATCCGAAAATGACTACTCCTATAAAAATCATTATTGTACTAACTGGTTTATTAACTGATGTGCTATATATGCTCATATTTTTTCCCTTTTAATTGTAGAAAAATGTGTTTAATTATTTGATGACAGAAATAGGAGTTTGATTTTCGAGTTTATTCTGACCAACTACAATAATTTCATCACCTTCGTTTACTCCTTCCAAAATCTCTATTTTGTCGTCAAACATTTTACCGGTTTTAACAAGTGTTTTTATTGCAACATTGTTTTTATTTACAAATAAATAAATGTCGTTTGTGCCGGTTTGTTTTATTAATGCAATACTGGGAACTAAAATAGCACTTCCTTTTCCAAGGTTCAGTTGGATTTTAGCAAACATGCCGGGTCGTAATTTTAAATTAGCGTTTTGTATAACAACTTCGAGAATGAAAGTTTTTGTAACATTATCAACAGTCGGATAAATTTTTATTATTTGACCGTCAAATTTCATATCGGGATATAGTTCTGATTTAATATTTGCTTTCATCCCGACATTTATCAATGGAAAATAATTTGATGAAATTCCGACCAAGGCTTTCAATTGGTTTATTTGGACAATGGAAATAATTGCGGGTTTTCCAACTGAAGAAACTGGTGTACCTGAATAAATTTCACCATCTTCAAAATATTTTCCTGATACTACACCTGAAAAAGGGGCTTTTAATTGTGTATTATCTAATAAAAACTGGTAAGAGTTTTTAGCTATTTCATAAGCCGATTTTATTTGGTCGTACTGCTGGTCGGCAATGCTTTTAGTTTTTTTTAAGGTATCTAACCGCTTGTAATCAGTTTCTAATTTCATCATATTAAGGCGCGCTGTTTCAAGGTTTGTTCTGTCCATTAAAGCCACTATTTGACCTTTTGTAACATTATCGCTAATTTCAACATTAATTTTCTCTATCCTTCCGGGTGATGCCGGAGCCAAATGCACTTCTTCAAATGGAATTAAAGTAGCAGTATAATCAATGTTTTGATTAACTTGTTCTTGTTTCAGTACCATTGATTTTACCGAAACTAATTTTAAACTATCTTGGTTTTCGGTTTTTGTTTTATCAGATTTTGAGGTACAGGAAGAAAAAACTACTATTATTCCTGAAATTATACAACCCGATAAAAGTTTTAATGCGTTCATGATTATGTTATTTAGAAGTTACTATTTATTTTTCTTAATGATAATTCGGCGTTTAGTAATTGAAGTAAAATTCCTGCATATGCCGATTCCGCGTTTAAATATTCATTATTTGCACTTGTTAATTCAAGACTTGAGACAATGCCTTGCTCGTATTTTAGATTCATTTTATCAAATACTTCTTTTGCTATTTCTACATTTGCCTTTTGATTTTGAAACTGTTCATAAAGATTTTTGTAATTATACCTAAGTTGCTTTTCCTGTAAAGTAAGTTGATCGGTTAGTAATTCCTTATTATTCAGAGAAATATAATAGTCTGTTTTTGCCTGGTTAACCTGATATTTTCTAAACCCACTAGAAAAAATCGGAATATTTAATGACAAACCTACTACTTGGTTAGGAGACAAGTCAAATTTGGGTTTTATTAGTTTTTCTGTGTATGAATAATATGCAGCTAATGTTGGTAAGTAAGCAGCCCTCTTAAGTTTAATATTTTTTTGTGCAATATCTCCCTGCATTGAAATTAACTTATAATCCATATTATTTTCTATATTAAAAGTATCATCCATTAAAGATTGGGTTACAAACTTTTGTTCAAGCATCTCTAAATCAGTAGTAAGTTTTATTTCTTGTTCAGAACTTAAACCTAACTGTAAGCGCAACAGATTGTAACCCATTTCAACCTGACGTTCAGTTGCTTTAATTGCATTGTCGATGGAAGTAATTATTATTAAAAGTTTTTTTGGTTCTGTAAGTTCAATTATTCCAGTATTAGCCAAATTATTTGTTTTTTCGTAAATAAGTTGAATGTTATTTTTGTTTTCTAATCTGATTTTCAGCAATTTTTCACTGACTAATATCATGTAATATGCCTGAATAGTTTGTTCTTTTACATTCAATTCATCTTTTTGATAACTTTGTTCTGTAATCGTTTTTGCGAGTTTTGAAAGTTGAATACCAACATAGTAACTACCACTAAAAACTAATTGACTTACAGACAATTTAGCATTGCTTGTCGGGTTGAATTCTATTACTGCAGGAGGCGCCATTTCACTAATCTTAAATTCTGCTTCTGCTCCTAAAAAGTTATTGTAGTCAACTGAAGCGTTAATTTGTGGCAAGCCTTGAGATATAGTTTCTTTAATTTTCTGAGACGACTTATCTATGGTAAGCTTCGAACTTATCAATATTTTATTATGCTCTATGGCATAAACAATGCTACTGTCAAGCGATAGTGTCAAGGTTTCTTGTGCTTTTAATACATTGCTACATAAAATTAATATGCAACAAATAGTAATTTTTAAATAATCATTCATGTTCTGTTCTGCTTTTATGTATTTGAAATATTTTTAGTTGCATTATGCATATTATTGCATTATGCAACAATGTCATTTTAGACTTCATAATTTGCTACCCTTACTTTTATATGGTCAATTACTTTTGAAAACACCTTTAAATCTGTTTCATTAATACCTTTCTGTAAATCATCAACAATTTCATCCATTATTTTAAGGTAAACTTCAATAGTCGTCTGTCCTGTTTTTGTTATCATTAAATAGTTTTTTCTTCTGTCATTCTTATCTTCTGCTTTTCTTACCAATCCTTTTTCTTCTAAAGAATCTGTAATCCGTAATATGGTTGATTTATTCTTCCCTGTATATACAGCAAGTTGTTTTTGAATTACATCAAAATCTTTTATATGCATAAGATACAGTAAACCTAATTGCTCTACTGTCAGATGAATGTTAGTTTTTTCTTTCGCAATATGTAACAACACTCTAAAGAATTCCTTTTTCAGTTTTCCTATTTCACGGAAATCAATATATCTTTTTTCCATATTTCTTATTTTCTTGGTCGCAAAATTAATAAATAATTGGAATATGCAACTAAAATTGAAAATATTTTTTCGTAAAATAAATTTCAGCGCAAGAATGGGCGTTTGTAGCTTTTTTGCAAGCCATTGAATTGTAAATTGGTATGTGGGGGCTTGCAAATGTGCTGCAATGAAGAATAGCCAAAACGGCTTTGCCGAAAAAGTGCGGTGGGGTAAAAATTTAAACTTTGGGGTCGGACTGAGTGTCGGCTTATTTTATTTTAGTCAGTACTTGTCAAGTTGCAGTGAAATATCAGATGTGTAATTGTCTTTATTCCGCTTGTTGCTAACGTTCCCACGCTTGGCATTGTGCAAATTACGTAAAACTTTTCAATCCACCAAAACATTTTCATTGCATAATGCTAAGCGTGTGTTAGCGTGGCGTGCGTATTTGTCAGCCCGGATGTCGCGCGGTCGCACGTGTGTGTCGGCTGACAGATCACACATTGCGGGATGGCTGTCGAGCGATCGGCTGTCAGGGTGTGGTGTTGACCTGCTGTCATACGTTTTATTTACGGTTGTCATTATATTTTTAGTCAGTCACACGATGTTGCTCCTTTTCTCTGTCCTCGTGTAAGTCAACAGCGACATTTTAAACGGCCACCTATTTCATGCCGGCGACGTGTCGGCCAAAATGCCAATGGATCGTTTTTCAGCCGGCAAACATCACCGTAATCAATTCTCAGCCGTTTTGCACCAACCGTAAATTCTCAAAGAACGTGTCTTACTTTTTTTGTCCAGGGCAACTTCTCAATCCACACCGGTCAAGTCATTTTTACGCATGCACGCTAACGGTCGGCGGTATGCGCCGTAGGGGAAATCGGAGCCACTTTCCTATCACCCGTTACTGACCTCGATGCGAGCTGAAACGCTTGATATACCACTGAAACCCCTATGGCGTATGACCGCTTGTTAGCGGCTGTATTTTTTTATTAGAGTTCAATTGTCCGTTCTATGTTTATTTGTTCCAAAAATGTTTCATCGTGCGACACAACAATCAATGTTCCTTGATATTCATTTATGGCAGTCGTCAAAATCTCAACATTCTGAATGTCCAAGTTGTTTGTCGGTTCGTCAAAGATAATAATATCAGGCGACTTGCTGTTTATTGTCAAGCAACAAAGCAATAAACGCATTCTTTCACCACCACTCAACGCACTACAAGATTTGTCCCAATCTTCTTTTGTAAACAAAAAGCGATTTAGTCGGATTTTGATTTCGTGTTCTTGTAATGCAGAAACATTGAATTGTTGGGCTTGTTCGTAAACTTTCAGTTTGTTGTCGAGCAAAGAATAGTCTTGGTCAATGTAAACCGATTTGTTGTTTGCTCGGTAAATTGTTCCTGTTTGTGGCTCGATGTCGCCCAAAATGAGTTTTATCAAAGTTGTTTTGCCCGAGCCATTTTGTCCTTTCAATGCAATGCGTTCGCCACTTGTAATTTGGAAATTCAAGTTTTCTGTCCAAAGCGGTTGCATGTTGTAAGCGAAATTTATGTTCGTCGCTGTGAACAAAATTTTTCCTTTGTGTAACGCTGAATTATCAAAACCGAATTTCATTTTGTCAATGTCGGGCAACGAAGAACGAAGTTCTTGTAAGTCTTGAGAAATACCACCAATTTTTTCTGCGTGAGTACTTTTGAGTTTTGATGTGCTGTTTTCGGCATTGTTTCGCAAAGTGTTCATCATTATTCGGGCAACACCTGCTTTTTCTTGTTTTCCTTTTCCACGATTGTCCAACTTTTGTTGTCGCTCCAAAGTTTCCCGCTCTTTTTCTTTGGCTTTTCGCAATGCCTTTTCCTTGCTTTGAATGTCTTGGCTCAAAGCATTGTTTTCAATTTGCTTTTGTTCTTTGTAAAAATCGTAATTACCGCCATAAACTTTAATTTCGTGTTTACTCAATTCGCAAACTTGGTCTAAAAGATTGAGTAATTTTCTGTCGTGGCTTACAACAATCAAAGTGCTTTTAGTGGTTTGAATAAAGCCATACAAAAGTTTTCGGCTTGCAATGTCTAAATGATTACTTGGCTCGTCCAATAAAATCAATTCGGGTTGATGAATGGAAATACCTGCCAAAAAAACTTTTGTTTTTTGCCCACCACTCAATGCTTCCATTTTTTGCGACAAGTCTATATCAATTAATTGCCAATGTTGTAAAGCGTCATTGCAACGGTCTTCAATTGTCCAATCGTCATTAAGCAAATTGAAATTTTCTTCGGTTGTGTTTCCGTTCAAAATTTCTTTCAGAGCGTTTAATTTCTTGTCAATTTTCAACGCTTCTGCAATGGTCAAATGATTGAATTGTCCGAAAATTTGCGGAATAAAATATGGCTCGGTTTCAACGATTATTTGTCCGTTTGACGGTTGTAATTCTTTGGCAATAATTTTAAGCAAAGTTGATTTTCCTGCTCCGTTGTTGCCGATTAACGCTGTCTTTTCGTGATTGTTTACTGTCAGATTAATGTCGCTAAACAGTAAATCCTTGCTTGGGTGTGTATATGAAATGTTTTGTAGAATAAGCATAATTTCTTTCGTTAAAGATGAAACAATACGACAACCGCTTTGTGGTTGCTGTTCTGATTTGTCTAAAAGAAATTATTTTTCACATTTCGTCTTACTTAAATTTTTGTGTCTGCAAATATACGAATTTTCTGTTTAGCACTGTCGGTCGTAATATAGCCGCTAACGCTCCAGTGTATTTGCTGTAAGGGATTGCGGGGGGAATAATTACATTATC
>ERZ795054.1410-NODE-1410-length-22797-cov-18.412892_pt1 | contig 22797 bp, 20 predicted proteins | sample MGYA00375138_ERZ795054 | MGnify/ENA primary metagenome ERZ795054 (study PRJEB30183, sample SAMN05720215) | anaerobic digester metagenome | isolation source: active sludge of municipal wastewater-treating anaerobic digesters | place: USA | collected 2014-12-23 ... | reverse complement strand
GAGTCCCGGATTGTGATTCCGGTTGTCGTGGGTTCGAGTCCCATCAGCCACCCCAACTCCCCGAACCCTCGCGTCCTCGGTCCGCCGCTCGGCCTGCGACCGGGATTGCCCGCAGGCGCGTGTCACACTCGCTGCGACCTCTGCCCCTAGAATCGCTTCCGGTTGCCCCGAAATCCCGCCTCGCGGAGTGGGTGCACGACAACGGAGAAATGCGCATGCATGCGATCAAGGGAGTTCGCAAGTACCTTCTGAAGTACCCCCAGTCGCCGGAAGCGGCCGTGCTGAGGCGGCTCACGGCCGCGCTGGGTGAAGAGCGCGAGTTCCAGCTGTCGGAACTCTATGGACTCGAGCGCGAAGCCTTCGACCTCGCCATGGAACTGATGGCCGACTGGCGGCTCGACCGCTACTACGCCTCGCGCGTGAAGCTGTTCGACGCCGTCCTGGGCACGGACCTTCAGGCTCCGCAGGGCGAGTCCAAGCCCCAGAACACCGGCGGCTGAGCCCGCGATCGACTCAGAGCCAGCGGTGCAGGTGGGCGTACAGGTCGCCCACCACGCTGTGCAGCAGGCGTCGGCGCGCGTGCTCTATCCAGCGCGCGCGGTCGAGACGAAAGGTGTGCGGCTCGATCTGCGACCTGTGACCTGACTCCGGATCCTCGTCCACGAGGGCGGGCACGATGACCGCCCGCTCGGGGGCGAGCCGCGTGACGCGGCCACCGAGCACGTGGTCGATCGGCCAAGCGATCCGATCAAGCCGCTCCACGATGCGCGCGCAGGCGTCGCGGCGGATCACGTAACCCCAGGTGTTGAAGATCGCGCCCACCGGCCTGGCCAGGACGAAGCCGTCGGCGAGCACGGTCGATCCGCGGGCAGACAGGTTGCGCGACGAGGTGCCCAGGAAGACGAGCTCGCGTTGCGGCCGCGAAACGAGCGCAGCGGTGAGCTCGCCGAAGCGGGGGTGCAGCCGGAGATCGTCCTCGATCACCGCGCAGGCCGGCAGTTGCGGCCGATCCAGCAAGCCACGCCAGGCACTCAGGTGCGACAGCCAGCAGCCCGCCTCGGCCCCTGACAGCCTGTCGTGATCGAAGCTCAGCTGCGGGAAGAGCCCTCTGGCCAGCCGGTCCAGCCGGTTCGCGCCGAGATGCCGGCCGTCGATGCCGATGCGCTCGTGAGGCAAGTCGCCGAGCTGGGTCAGCATGCGTTCGCGGCGCGTCCTGGCGGAGTCGAGGTTGACGAGGACCAGCATGAGCGGACGATGAAGTGACTCGAGTCTGGTCGCTGCGCGTGACGATCGCGTGACCCCAGGCGCCGGGAGCGTCATGGGAGCAGCCGGTCTGTCACGGCCGAGTCATCCTGCTGGTGCATCTTCTGGCCCCCCAAGCCCTGTTGCCGCCATGCGCCAGCCACCTGCCCCCGACCTCAACGAACTGCGTTCGCGCATCGCGCTGGAGTTGCTCGACGGTTACGACGAAGAACTTGAGATGGCCCACGAGGATCGGGACGTCGATGCAAGCGGCGCGACCGTGACCGACACGAGCCCCGAGGCCAGGCAGGCGAGGCAGCGCTACTTCCGCGAGCTGTTCCGGCTGCAGGGCGAACTGGTCAAGCTGCAGGACTGGGTGGCCCATACCCGCCACAAGCTGATCCTCGTCTTCGAGGGGCGCGACGCCGCTGGCAAGGGCGGAGTGATCAAGCGCATCGCCCAACGCCTCAATCCGCGCGTGGTGCGCACGGTGGCGCTGCCGGCCCCGAACGACCGTGAGCGCACCCAGTGGTACTTCCAGCGTTACGTGCCGCACCTGCCGGCCGGTGGCGAGATCGTGCTGTTCGACCGCAGCTGGTACAACCGCGCGGGCGTCGAGCGCGTGATGGGCTTCTGCACCGAAGATGAGGTCGAGGAGTTCTTCCGCTCCGTGCCCGAGTTCGAGCGCATGCTCGTCCGCTCGGGCATACAGATCGTCAAATACTGGTTCTCGATCACCGACGAGGAGCAGCACCTGCGCTTCCTCGCGCGCATCCACGACCCGCTCAAGCAGTGGAAGCTCAGCCCCATGGACCTGCAGAGCCGCCGGCGCTGGGAGGACTACACCCGCGCAAAGGAGGCGATGCTGGAGCGCACCCACATCCCCGAGGCGCCGTGGTGGATCGTGCAGGCCGTGGACAAGAAGCGGGCGCGGCTCAACTGCATCCAGCACCTGCTCGGACAGGTGCCTTATGAGGAGGTGCCGCGCGAGGATGTGGTTCTGCCCCGGCGCGTGCGCCATGCCGACTACCTGCGGCATCCTGTCCCCGACTCCATGATCGTGCCCGAGGTGTACTGAGCAGGCGCAGGGCCAATCCTGGGCAGTGAAAGGCGATGCGTCGCGCCGCATGACACTCGGCGGTCACATTGATGCACGAGGCTTCAAGGCGTCGCCGAAACGCGTGACGCCCCGCCACGATCCCATCCCAGGAGCCTGCCTTGACCGCTCGCCATCACCGCCTCGGTGCACAGCTGTGCGCCGCCCTCTGCCTTGTCACCGCGCAGGCGGTGCTGGCCGCCCCCACCTTCGTCAACGGCATCACCCTGTCGGGCGCCGCCGGTGACCGCTTTGGCACTGGCGCGAACGACGGCAGGCTGGGCTATTTCTCGGATCTGTACTACGACCCCGCGGCCCGCGAGTGGTGGGGACTGTCGGATCGCGGCCCGGGAGGTGGCACACTGAGCTACGAGACGCGTGTGCAGCGCTTCACGCTGGACGTCGATCCTGCCACCGGGGCAATCTCGAACTTCAAGGTCGTCGACACGGTGAAGTTTCGCGACGGCGCGGCGGCCTTCAATGGCCTCGCCCCCTCGCCCAGCGACAAGCTTGGCCGCTCCTTCGATCCCGAGGGCTTCGTCGTCAACCCGCGAACCGGACGCTTCCTGGTCTCGGACGAGTACGGCCCGTCGGTCTATGAGTTCGACCGCAGTGGCCAGTTCGTGCGCGCCTTCAAGACCCCCGAGAACCTCGTGCCGCGCAATGCCGCCACCGGCGTCCCCAACTACGCAGGGGACGCGGGCAATACTGCGGGCAAGCGCAGCAACCGGGGCTTCGAGGGGCTGGCCATCAGTCCCGACGGGCGCTATGCCTACGCCATGCTGCAAAGCCCCATGCTCGACGAAGGCGGCACGGGCGCGGGCCTGTTCACGCGCATCGTCAAGTTCGACACGGCCACGGGCGAGGCGGTGGCGCAGTACGCGTACCGGCTCGACCGCAGCGGTCAGGGCCAGGGCATCTCGGCGCTGGTCGCGATCAACGACACGACCTTCCTCGTGCTCGAGCGCAACAACCGCGGCGTGGGAGTCGGAGCCACGCTGGCGACTGCGGACAAGTCGGTCTACCTGATCGACATCTCTGGCGCCGAGGACGTCAGCGGCCTTGCGCTGCCGGCTTCCGGGTCCTCGCTGCCCGCAGGCTTCGATCCGGTTGCCAAGGGAGTCAAGTTCCTCGATCTCGACGCCAACACGCTCAAGGAGCTGGGCTTCAAGTCGCCAGAGAAGTGGGAAGGGCTGGCGATCGGTCCTAGCCTGCTCGACGGTGGTTACCTGATGCTGGCGGGCACCGACAACGACTACAGCGTCACCCAGAACCCGGGCAGCGGCGAGCAGTTCGACGTCTACTTCCGCTTCACGGACGCGGACCCGTACGCCAGTTCGATCCAGTGTCCGCTCGACACCACGACCGGCTGCTTCTTCACGGCCGACCCCACCCTGAGCGCCGTCCTGAGCGGCGAGTATTCGCTGCTGCCCGGCGTGCTGCAGGCCTACCGGGTCAGTGCGGCCGACCTGCCCGGCTACGTGCGGCCGGTCGGTGAACCGGCCGCTCTCGGGCTGGTCGTGGCCGGCCTCCTGGGCGCGCGCTGGATGCGCCGCCGCCGTGCTCTGAGCTGAAGCCCGGCGGGAGCGGGCGACGAGCACGCTCCCGCGTGAGGGTTGGGCCGGACTGAACGCTCGCGGTGCAGGGCACCGTGCCGCCTCGCGGGGCGCTATTCTTCACGCCTCCAGGGACGGCAGACGCGGCAGCAAGATGAACAAAGCCTTCGTGCGCGAGAACGATGGCGCCGACGACGAGGACGAGGGCGTCGAGCTTCCCGGCCTGCCGGCCGGCACCAAGAATTACATGACCCCCGCGGGCCACAAGCGCCTGTGGGACGAACTCACGCATCTGGTGAAGACCGAGCGCCCTGCCGTGGTTCAGGTGGTGTCGTGGGCGGCGTCCAACGGCGACCGCTCCGAAAATGGCGACTACCTCTACGGCAAGAAGCGCCTGCGCGAGATCGACCGTCGCATCCGCTTCCTGACGAAGCGCCTGGACCGGTCCGAGGTGGTCGATCCCGCGGCACGCGAGGCGACCGACCAGATCTTCTTCGGTGCCACGGTGCTCTACGCCAACCAGCGCGGCGAGCAGCGGCGCATCCGCATCGTGGGCATCGACGAGGTCGATGCGGCGCGCGGTGACGTCAGCTGGATCTCGCCCGTGGCGCGGGCGCTGCTCAAGGCGCGCGAGGGCGACGTGGTGAAGTTGCCCACGCCCGGCGGGGTCGAGGTGCTCGAGATCCTGGACGTGCGCTACTCGGCCGAGCCGCCGGGCTGAGGCTCGCCCGCCGCGCGGTGCCCGCCGCGGCCGCGCACGATGTGCTGCACGGGCGACAGGCGCCGCAGCGTGCGCATCACCCGCGCCAGGTGGGCGCGGTCGCGTACCTGGATGGTGAAGTGCAGCACCGGCAGTGCGCTTTCCTCGTCGTCGATGGTCACGCCGACGATGTTGGACTCCGCGTCGGCGATCGCCGCCGCCACCATGGCCAGCACGCCCCGGTCATTGGCCACCGTCACGTCGATCGGGACCGCGAAGCTGGCGACGCGATCCTCCGCCCAGTGCAGGTCGATCCAGCGCTCGGGGTCGGCCCGCCGCGCGCGCCGCGCGTGCGGGCAGTCCGCCTGGTGCACCGACAGGCCCTGGCCCTTGCGCATGTGGCCGACGATGGCGTCGCCGGGGATGGGGTGGCAGCAGTTGCCCATCTGCACCGCGACGCCCTCGGTGCCACGCACCAGGATCGGGGCGGCCGGCTTCGCGGGGTCGCTCGACGCCGCGGCTGCCGCCTTGGGCAGCAGCTGGCGCGCCACCACCGCCGCGAGCTTCTTGCCCAGGCCGATGTCGGCCAGGATGTCGTCGCGCCGCTGCGCGTCGGCCTGGCGCAGCACGCGTTCCCATGCGCTGTCCTCCACCTGGACCAGCGCGCCGTCGAGCTGGTGCAAGGCGGCGTCGAGCAGGCGCCGGCCGAGCTCGACCGACTCGTCGAACTGCATCGTGCGCAGGTAGTGGCGGATCTCGGCACGCGCCTTGCCGGTGCGCACGAAGCTGAGCCAGCCGGGGTTGGGGCGGGCGACCGGGCCGGCGATGATCTCGACCATGTCGCCGTTGCGCAGCTCGGTGCGCAGCGGCTGGACCTCGCCGTTGATCCGCGCCGCCACGCACTTGTTGCCCACGTCGGTGTGGATCGAGTAGGCGAAGTCCACGGTCGTGGCGCCGCGCGGCATCGACACGATGCGGCCCTTGGGGGTGAACACGTAGACCTTGTCGGGGAAGAGGTCGACCTTGATGTTCTCGAGAAACTCGCTCGAGTCGCCCGACTGGCGCTGGATCTCGAGCAGCGACTGCAGCCATTGGTGGGTGCGCGACTGCAGCTCCGACAGCGAGGCGTCGTCCTTGTACATCCAGTGCGCCGCCACGCCGCTCTCGGCCACGCGGTGCATCTCGCGGGTGCGGATCTGGAACTCGACCGGCGTGCCGTACGGGCCGATCAGCGTGGTGTGCAGGCTCTGGTAGCCGTTGAGCTTGGGGATGGCGATGTAGTCCTTGAACTTGCCCGGCACCGGCCGATACAGGGCGTGCAAGGCGCCGAGCGCGAGGTAGCAGTCGGCGCGCGACTCGACGATCACGCGGAAGCCATAGACGTCGAGCACCTCTGAGAACGACAGGCGCTTGTCGACCATCTTGCGGTAGATGCCCCACAGGGTCTTCTCGCGCCCCTGCACATCGGCCTTGATGCCGGTGGCGGGCAGCGTCTTCTTCACTGCGTCGAAGATCTTGCCGAGCGCCTCGCGGCGGTTGCCGCGCGCCGCCAGCACCGCGCGGGACAGCACCGCGAAGCGCATCGGGTGCAGGTTGGCGAAGGCCAGGTCCTGCAGCTCGCGGAACAGGTTGTTGAGTCCCAGGCGATGGGCGATGGGGCTGTAGATCTCGAGCGTCTCGCGTGCGATGCGCCGGCGCTTCTCGGGCTGCACCGCGTCGAGGGTGCGCATGTTGTGCAGCCGGTCCGCGAGCTTGATCAGGATGACGCGCACGTCGCGCGCCATGGCCAGCAGCATCTTGCGGAAGTTCTCGGCCTGCGCTTCCTCGGTCGAGGAGAACTGCAGCTTGTCGAGCTTGGAGACCCCGTCGACCAGTTCGGCCACGGTGGAGCCGAAGCGCTCGATCAGCTCCTGCTTGGCCGCGCCCGTGTCTTCGAGCACGTCGTGCAGCAGCGCGGCCTGGATGGCCGCGGCGTCGAGCTTCCACTCGGTGAGGATCTCGGCCACCGCGATCGGGTGGGTGATGTAGGGCTCGCCCGAGCGGCGGAACTGGCCGAGGTGGGCAGCGTCGGAGTAGCGGTAGGCCTCCTTGATGCGGGCCACGTCGGCCGCGGGGAGGTAGTCGCGCACGCGGGCGGTGAGGTCACCGGCGGTCGCCACGCCCGTGGGCGCAGGTTCAGCCTGGGCCGATCGCCAGACGGCCTTTTTCAGCGCCTCGGCGGCGCGTCGCGCGAAGCCGGGCGTGGAGGGGGGAGGGGGGTCCTGGGGCCGCATGGGTCGAGCCCGATGCTAGCGCGGCTGGCCGCAGCGCCCCAGGAAAAGACGCTCAGGTCGGAACCTTGCGCAGCATCTCGAGGCCCACCTTGCCTGCCGCTATTTCGCGCAGCGCGGTCACGGGGGCCCTGTCCTTGGACTCGATCTTGGGCGTGTGGCCCTGGGCGAGCTGGCGGGCACGGTAGGCCGCCACAAGGGCGAGCTGGAAGCGGTTGGGGATCTGCTTGAGGCAGTCTTCGACAGTGATGCGGGCCATGGTTCCTCTGCGCGGGGAAAGGCGCGCCTCAGGGTATGCCGAGCTGGGCGAAGAGCTCGTGCTGGCGGGCGGCCTGGGAAGCGAAACGCAGTCGCACGGCGGTGACGATGGCCTGCAACTGCGTGAGAGCGACATCGAAGTTCTCATTGATTATAACGAACTCGAATTCGGGGGCGTGTGCGATCTCGCTGCCGGCGGACAGCAGGCGGCGGGTGATCACCTGCGGCGTGTCCTGACCGCGCTTGTGCAAGCGCGCCTCGAGCGCATCGATCGAGGGGGGCAGGATGAAGATGCCCACGGCGGTCGGAAACTGCGCGCGTACCTGGCGCGCGCCCTGCCAGTCGATCTCGAGCAGCACGTCGCGTCCGCTGCGCACCTGCTGCTCGATCCACAGGCGCGAGGTGCCGTAGTAGTTGCCATGGACCTCGGCGCTCTCGAGGAACTCGCCGCGCGCGCGCCGCTCCAGGAACTCCTCGACGCTCACGAAGTGGTACTCGCGCCCGTGGTTCTCGCCGGGGCGCGGCTCGCGCGTGGTGTGCGAGATCGACAGCGAAATGCCCGGGTCGCGATCGAGCAGTGCGTTGACCAGGGTGGACTTGCCCGCGCCCGAGGGCGCGGTCACCAGGAAGACCGTGCCGGCGTCGGCGCCGGACAGGGCAGGCAGGACTTTGTTCGGCATGGTCACTCCAGGTTCTGGATCTGCTCGCGCATCTGTTCGATCACCAGCTTCAGCTCGACCGAGGCGTTGGTCATCTCGATGGCGGCGGCCTTGGACCCCAGCGTGTTGGCCTCGCGGTTGAGCTCCTGCATCAGGAAGTCGAGGCGCCGGCCCACGGCGCCACCGGCTGCAAGCACGCGACGGACCTCGGCAACGTGGGTGCGCAGGCGCTGGATCTCCTCGTCCACGTCCATCTTCATGGCGTAGAGCGTGACCTCCTGGCGGATGCGGTCGGCCACTTCCTCGCGGGTCAGTGCCGAGTTCTCGCTCAGGTTGCGGGCCAGCGCGGCCTCGAGCCGCTCGGCGAGCTTGCGCTCCACGCCGGCGAGGATGTCGGGCAGGCGCGCCGCCACCTCCACGGCCACCGCGTCGACCCGGTCGCACGCGGCCAGCAGGGCGGTGGCAAGTGCAGCGCCCTCGCGCGCGCGGCTGGCGGAAAAGGCGTCGAGCGCCTCGGCCAGCGCGCCGAGCACCTCGGCGCGCAGCACCTCGGGGTCGGGAGCGTCGGCCTCGACCACTCCCGGGAAGGCGAGGATCTCGGCGATCGACAGGGGCCGCGCGTCATGGATCGCGGTGGCCACCTGGCGCTCGAGCGTCGCGACCTGGTGGAGCGCCTCGGCCGAGAGGCGCGGGGCCGACTCGTGGCTGCGGCGCGCCATGCTCAGGCGGCATTCCATCTTGCCGCGTGCGACGCGCGCGGCGATGGCCTCGCGCACCGCGGGCTCCAGGCTGCGAAGCTCGTCTGGATTGCGTAACGAAAGGTCAAGGAAGCGCGAGTTCACCGAGCGCAACTCGACGCTCAGGGCTCCCAGGGAGGTGGCTCGGCTCACAGAGGCGAAGCCGGTCATGCTGGCGACGGGTTTCATGGTGTGTGCGGGGATCAGACATGGGCGCGCCTACCCGCCTTTGCGGAGGTCCGGCGCGAGGGCTTGTCGCTACAATCGCCGCGCCTCGAGACAAGATGACTGACCATGCCGGCGCAGACCAATTCGCCGCTTCCTGAAGGCCTGGAAGTTGGCGGCTACCGAATTGTAAAGAAGATCTCCAGCGGCGGCTTCTCGATCGTCTATCTCGCCACGGACGCCGAGGGGCAGTCCGTCGCGATCAAGGAATACCTCCCGGCCTCGCTCGCCTCGCGCAAGAAGGGCGAGTTCGCGCCCTACGTGGCGCCGGAGAACCTCAACACCTACCGCATCGGCCTGAAGTGCTTCTTCGAGGAGGGCCGCGCGCTCGCCTCGATCTACCACCCCAACATCGTGCGCGTGGTGAACTTCTTCCGCGCCAACGAGACCGTGTACATGGTCATGCAGTACGAGTCCGGACGCTCGCTGCAGGAGCACGTGCTGCGCAACCGCAACAAGGATCAGAAGGACGTTCTCTCGGAGCGCTTCATCCGCCGTGTCTTCGCTCAGGTGATGAACGGCCTGCGCGAGGTGCACAGCAACCGCCTGCTGCACCTCGACGTCAAGCCGGCCAACGTCTACCTGCGCATGGACGGCACGCCCATCCTGCTCGACTTCGGCGCGGCGCGGCAGACCCTGCAGCGCGACATCACCAAGACCTATCCCATGTACACCCCGGGCTTCGCCGCGCCCGAGCTCTACAAGCGCGACGCCGAGCTGGGGCCCTGGACCGACGTGTACTCGATCGGCTCGTGCATCTACGCGTGCATGTCGGGAATGCCGCCTCAGGAGTCGGACCTACGCCTCAAGGAAGACAAGATGCCCGCGGCGCTGCGTGCCTTCCGGGGCCTGTACTCGGCCGAGCTGCTGTCGATGGTCGAGCGCTGCCTGCGGCTGAACTCGCTCGAACGCCCGCAGACGGTCTACGCGGTGCAAAAGGAGCTGCTCAACGTCGTGCCCGAAAACCCCGAGTTCAGCCTCATGGATCGCGCCAGCGCGCGCGTGCGCACCGTGCAGGACAAGGTCTCCCGGTTCATGAAGGACCACAAGATCTCCTGGTTCTGAGCCCATGCGCTTTTCCATCTACCAGGAAAGCCGCAAGGGTGGCCGGCGCGTCAACCAGGACCGCATGGGCTACCTGTACACGCGCGAGTCCCTGCTGATGATGGTGGCCGACGGCATGGGTGGCCACGCCCGGGGCGAGATCGCCGCCGAGACCATGGTGCAGGTGCTGGCCACGCGCTACCCGGCCGAGGCCCGCCCCAAGCTCGCCAACCCGGCCCGCTTCCTGAAGGACGCGGTCGAGGCCGCGCACCACGAGCTGCACCGCTACCGCGCCGAGCGCGCGCTACCCGAGGCGCCGCGCACCACGCTGGTGGCCTGCATCGTGCAGGACGGCATGGCCACCTGGGCGCACGTGGGCGACTCGCGCCTGTACCTGGTGCGCGAGGGGCGCATCGCGGCGCGCACCCTGGACCACTCGCGCGTGCATCACTTGGTCGCCGCCGGCCTGATCCGCCCCGAGGACGCCAAGGACCACCCTGAGCGCAACCGCATCTACAACTGCATAGGCGCGAACGTGCCGCCGCAGGTCGACGTGGCCCGTCCCGTGCGACTGCGCCGCGGCGACACCGTGTTGTTGTGCACCGACGGCCTGTGGGGCGTGCTCCCGGACGAGCGGCTGGCCTCGGCCTTCGGACCGGCGGGCGTGATGCGGGTGGTGCCCGAGCTCATCGGACTCGCCCTGCACGAAGGCGGGCCCGAGAGCGACAATTGCACCGCGGTGGCCATGACCTGGGCCGGCGAGGAGTCGATCGACATGATCCCGCCCTCGGAAGGGCCGGTCTCGACGCTCATGATCCCCGAGGGTGCGGTGAGCTCGACGATCCAGATGCGCTTCCCCGGCGACGACGTGCCTGATACAGAATTCACCGAGGACCGGATCGACGAGGCCGTCGCCGAGATCCAGCGCGCCATCCAGCGCTCGTCCAAACTGATCTCCCGCTAGCAGCGAGGCGCGGGCCCGGCCCGCGTACACCCATGACCGAAACCACGGCGGCGCGCTCCGGCGCGCGAGCCCCCCACCAGTTGCGTCCCGTGCAGATCACGCGCGGCTACACCCGGCATGCCGAGGGCTCGGTGCTCGTGTCCTTCGGCGACACGCGCGTGCTGTGCACCGCCAGCGTGGAGGACAAGGTGCCGCCTTTCCTGCGCGGCCAGGGCCGTGGCTGGGTCACGGCCGAGTACGGCATGCTGCCGCGCTCCACGCACACGCGCTCGGACCGCGAAGCCGCGCGCGGCAAGCAAAGTGGCCGCACCCAGGAGATCCAGCGCCTGATCGGCCGCAGCCTGCGCGCGGTGTTCGACCTCGAGCGCCTGGGCGAGCGCAGCGTGCAGATCGACTGCGACGTGCTGCAGGCCGACGGCGGCACGCGCACGGCCGCGATCACCGGCGCCTGGGTGGCGGCGGCCGACGCCGTGAGCTGGATGATGGCGCGCGGCATGCTCGAGACATCCCCCTTGCGCGACCACGTGGCGGCGGTGTCGGTGGGAGTCGTGGGCGGCGTGCCGCTGCTCGACCTCGACTACGGCGAGGACTCGAGCTGCGACACCGACATGAACGTGGTGATGACCGGGGCCGGCGGCTACGTCGAGATCCAGGGCACGGCCGAGGGCGCGCCCTTCTCCGAGGCCGAGATGACGGCCATGCTGGCCCTGGCCCGCCGCGGCATCGGCGAGCTGGTGGCGGCGCAGAGGGCTGCGCTGGGAATTGCGCCGTGAAGCGTCTGGTCCTGGCCTCGAACAACGCCGGCAAGCTGCGCGAGCTGCGCGCCTTGCTGGGCGGCCGGGGCATCGAAGTGATCGCACAGGGTGATCTGGGCATCGAGCCCGCGGAGGAGCCCCACGGCACCTTCCTCGAAAACGCGCTGGCCAAGGCGCGGCACGCCGCCGCGGCCAGCGGCCTGCCGGCGCTGGCCGACGACTCGGGCATCTGCGCCGTGGCCCTGGGTGGTGCGCCGGGCGTGCGCTCGGCACGCTTCGCGGGCGAGCCCGCTTCGGACGAGCGCAACAATCGCGAACTGCTGCGCCAGCTCGCGCCGCATGCCGACCGGCGCGTGCACTACACCTGCGTGCTGGTGGCGCTGCGCAGCGCCGACGATCCCGAGCCCCTGGTGGCCGAGGGCCGCTGGCACGGCGTGGTGCAGGACGGCGCGCGCGGCACGGGCGGCTTCGGCTACGACCCGCTGGTGCTGGTTCCCGAGCTTGGGCTCACCGTGGCCGAGATCCCCGCCGAGCAGAAGAACCGCCTGAGCCACCGCGGTCAGGCGATGCGTGCGCTCGACGCGCGGCTGGGCGAGGCCTGGGGCTGGTGAGGGGCGCGCGGCCATGGCCGTGATCCCGCTCGTGCCCGCGCCGGCCGGCGTGGCGCCGCAGGACGTGGCGGCGTATCTGCGGCCGGGGACGCTGAGTCTGCCTGCGCTGCCGCCGCTGTCGCTCTACGTGCACTGGCCCTGGTGCGTGCGCAAGTGCCCGTACTGCGACTTCAATTCGCACGAGCCCGACGGCGCGGTGCCCGAGGCCGAGTACCTGGCGGCGCTGCGCGCCGACCTCGAGTCGGCGCTGCCGCTGGTGTGGGGGCGGCCGGTGGTGAGCGTGTTCATCGGTGGTGGCACGCCCAGCCTGATGAGCGGGGCAGGGCTGGCGCGCCTGCTGTCCGACGTGCGCATGCTGTTGCCGCTGGCGGCCGACGCCGAGATCACGCTCGAGGCCAACCCCGGCACGGTGGATGCCGCGCGCTTCGCCGAGTTCCGCGCCGCGGGCGTCACGCGGCTGTCGATCGGCGTCCAGAGCTTCGACGAGGACAAGCTGCGCGCCCTGGGCCGCATCCACGACCGAGCGCAGGCGCTGGCGGCGGTGAGCGCGGCGCAGCGCCACTTCGACACCTTCAACCTCGACCTGATGTACGCGCTACCGGGGCAGGACCTTGCCGCACTGCGCGCCGATCTGGCGCGGGCGCTGGGCGAGGCACCGCACGTCTCGCTCTATCAGCTCACGCTCGAGCCCAACACGCTGTTCGCCAAATATCCGCCCGAGTTGCCCGACGAGGACACGGCGGCCGCCATGCAGGAGCTCGTCGAGTCCGAGGCCGCCGCCGCCGGCTACGCGCACTACGAAGTCTCGGCGTACGCCCGGCCCGGCCACCGCTGCCGGCACAACCTCAACTACTGGGCGTTCGGCGACTACCTGGGCATCGGCGCCGGGGCGCACGGCAAGCTCTCGTTCCCGCACCGCATCGTGCGCCAGGTGCGCTATCGCGACCCGCGCTCCTACCTCGAGCACGCAGCGCGCGGCGAGTTCCTGGCCGAGTCGCGCGAGGTGCCCCGCGCAGACCTGCCCTTCGAGTTCATGCTCAACGCGCTGCGCCTGACCGAGGGCTACCCGGGCGAGTGGTTCACCGCGCGTACTGGTTTGGCACCGGGCGCGATCGACGCGGCACTCACTCAGGCCGAGGCGCGCGGCCTGATCGAACGCGACCACCTACACATCCGGCCCACACCCCTGGGGCGGCGTTTCCTGTCCGACCTGCAGTCGCTCTTCCTTCCGTCGCCCTAGGCACTGCGCCGACGCGCGAGGCGCCAAAACGGTGCACAATGCACCTACATGGTGCGCCAACGGGTCGGTGCTGCCCCAAGCCGGGACTACGCGCCGCGCGGCAAGTGCTTGATGCACGGACTCAGTGCGCTGGCTCAAGTCCCGCCCCGGCGAAGGCACGCTTCCTGCTATTAACCTTGCAGTAAGGCCGGCGCCCGCGGCGGCGTGCCTTCGCACCGTTCACCACTGACCAGGAGATTTCTCGATGACGTCCGCACAAGACGTGATGAAGATGATGTCGGACAACGAGGTGCAGTTCGTCGATCTGCGCTTCACCGACACCAAGGGCAAGGAGCAGCACGTCAGCGTGCCGGCCAAGGCCGTGGACGCTGAAAAGTTCGAAGACGGTCACGCCTTCGACGGCTCCTCGATCGCGGGCTGGAAGGGCATCGAGGCCTCGGACATGCTGCTCATGCCGGATCCGTCCACCGCGCGCATGGATCCGTTCCGCGAAGAGAACACGCTCATCCTGACCTGCGACGTGGTCGAACCCTCGACCGGCAAGGGCTACGACCGCGACCCGCGCTCGCTGGCGCACCGCGCCGAGGCCTACCTCAAGAGCAGCGGCGTGGGCGACACCGCCTACTTCGGCCCCGAGCCCGAGTTCTTCATCTTCGACGCGGTGACCTGGGGCAACGACATGCAGGGCGCCTTCTTCAAGATCAAGTCCGAGGAGGCCCCCTGGTCGTCCAGCCTGGACTACGAAGCGGGCAACCTCGGGCACCGTCCGGGCCTCAAGGGCGGCTACTTCCCGGTCCCGCCGGTCGACAGCTTCCAGGACATGCGCTCCGAGATGTGCCTGCTGCTCGAGCAGCAGGGCGTCGAGGTCGAGGTGCACCACCACGAGGTGGCGGCTCCCGGCCAGTGCGAGATCGGCACCAAGTTCAGCACCCTGGTCAAGCGTGCCGACTGGCTGCAGATCATGAAGTACACGATCTGGAACGTGGCCGCGAGCTACGGCAAGACCGCCACCTTCATGCCCAAGCCCGTGGTCGGCGACAACGGCAGCGGCATGCACGTGCACCAGTCGGTCTGGAAGGACGGCAAGAACCTGTTCGCGGGCAACGGCTACGCCGGCCTCTCGGACTTCGCGCTGTACTACATCGGCGGCATCATCAAGCACGCCCGCGCCCTGAACGCGATCACCAACCCCGGCACCAACTCGTACAAGCGTCTGGTGCCCGGCTTCGAGGCCCCGGTCAAGCTCGCCTACTCGGCGCGCAACCGCTCGGCCTCGATCCGCATCCCCTATGTGGCGAGCGACAAGGCGCGCCGCATCGAGGTGCGCTTCCCGGACCCCACCGCCAATCCCTACCTCGCCTTCTCGGCCATGCTGATGGCCGGCCTGGACGGCGTGCAGAACAAGATCCATCCGGGCGAGGCGGCCGACAAGAACCTCTACGACCTGCCGCCGGAAGAGGACGCCAAGATCCCGACGGTGTGCTCGTCGCTCGACATGGCGCTCGACTACCTGGACCGCGACCGCGAGTTCCTGACGCGCGGCGGCGTGTTCAGCAACGAGATGATCGACGCCTACATCGCGCTCAAGATGGAAGAGGTCACCCGCTTCCGCATGAGCACGCACCCGATCGAGTTCGACATGTACTACAGCCTCTGAGGCTGCCCGCCGCGCACGGGAAAAGGGGCGGGCCACCGCCCCTTTTTTCTGCCCACCCGCATGACAGCCACGCGCCCAACCCACTGCCGATCCGGCCGCGCCCGTCCCGCATTGCTGCGGTGTCGGGCGGGACGGGGGCTGGCTTACACTGACTCTTCCCGCACCGCCCAAGCCCACCTTCGTGAGTCGCCTGCTGCCCGCCCTCGTCCTTGGCCTCGCCTGCACTGCCGTGCAGGCGCAGTCGATCTGGCTGTGCGTGGACGACGAGGGCCGCCGCACCTTCACCAACAGCAAGGGCGCGGCGAAGAACTGCACTGCCGTCGAGACCCAGCCGGTGGCCAGCGTGCCGGCGCCGCGCGCGGGCCAGCGGCCGTCGGCAAGCCCGCCGTCTGCTTCGCCCGCCAACTACCCCAAGGTCGACGGTGCCACCCAGCAGTCGCGCGACTCGGATCGGCGCCGCATCCTCGAGGACGAGTTGCGCGGCGAGGAGGAGCGGCTGACGCGCGCACGGGGCGAGCTCTCCGCTGCGGAGGGCCGCTCTGATGCCGCCCGCTCGCAGCGCCTGCGCGAGGACGTGGCGCGCGCCGACGCCAACGTGCAGTCGCTGCGCCGCGAACTGTCACTGCTCGCGCGCCAGTAGAGCGCGCGGCACGCCGCGCCCGCGAGGGGTGGCGTGATGAGGGACTCCACCCACTACTTTGGCGCCGCGGAGCGGCAATACGAGGGCCTGGACTTGCTCTCGACCGCGGTGCTCGTGCTCGACGCGCGCGCCTGCATCGTCTACGCCAACCAGTCGGCCGAGCTGCTGCTCGACGCCTCGCGCCGCAACCTGCAGGGCCAGCCCGCGAGCCGGGTGCTCGGCGAGCCCGGCGAGATCGAGCGCCTGGCGCGCGACGCCGCGGCCAACCTCTTCAGCCAGCGCCGCACCACGATCAGCCTGCGCCTTGCGCTGCGCGAGCCCGTCCTGGTGCAGCTGACCGCGACCTCGCAATTCGAGGAGGCCACGCCGCTGATCCTCGAGCTATCGGAGATCGAGCAGCGTCTGCGTCAGGATCGCGAGGAGCGCCAGCTCGGGCTGTCGGAGGCGAGCCGCGAGCTGCTGCGCAACCTCGCGCACGAGATCAAGAATCCCCTGGGCGGAATCCGCGGTGCGGCGCAGCTGCTCGACGCCGAGCTGCGGTCGGACGAGGAGCGCGAGTACACGCGGGTGATCATCGCCGAGGCCGACCGCCTGCACACCCTGGTGGACCGCCTGCTCGCGCCGCACCGCATGCCCCACGAGGTGGGCGACGTCAACATCCACGAGGTCTGCGAGCGCGTGCGCGCCCTGCTGCTTGCCGAATTCCCGCGCGGCCTGACCATCGTGCGCGACTACGACGCCAGCGTTCCCGACTTTCGCGGCGACCGCGAGCAGCTCATCCAGGCGCTGCTCAACATCGTGCGCAACGCGGCCGAGGCACTCGAGGCGCGCATTGCCGCGGGCGACGCGCAGATCACGCTGCGCACCCGAGTGGCGCGCCAGGCGACCATCGCGCGCACCTTCCATCGCCTGGCACTGGACTTGCATGTGATCGACAACGGGCCAGGCATTCCCGAGGACATTCGCGACCGCATCTTCTTCCCGCTGGTGTCGGGCAGGGAGGGCGGCAGCGGACTCGGACTGGCGCTGGCGCAGACCTTCGTGCACCAGCACCAGGGCGCAATCGAGGTCGACAGTCGACCGGGCCGCACCGCTTTCAGGATCCTGATACCTCTGCCATGAAGCCGATCTGGATCGTCGACGACGACCGCTCCATCCGCTGGGTTCTCGAGAAGGCGCTCGTCCGCGAAGAGCTCCCGGTCCGTGCCTTTGGCACGGCGCAGGAAGTGCTTGCGGCGCTGGAGTCCGACAGTCCGCAGGTGCTGGTCTCGGACATACGCATGCCGGGCATGAGCGGCATCGAGCTGCTGCGCGCCGTCAAGCGCAAGCATCCCGCGCTGCCGGTGATCATCATGACCGCCTATTCCGACCTCGAAAGCGCGGTGAGCGCCTTCCAGGGCGGCGCCTTCGAGTACCTGCCCAAGCCCTTCGATGTCGACCGCGCCGTCGAGCTCATCCGCCGCGCGGTGGACGAGAGCCTGCGCGAGGCGCAGAGCGACGAGGCGCCGCTCGAGCTGCCCGAGATCCTCGGCCAGGCCCCGGCGATGCAGGAGGTGTTCCGCGCCATCGGCCGGCTGTCCCAGAGCAACGTCACCGTGCTGATCACCGGCGAGTCGGGCAGCGGCAAGGAGGTCGTGGCGCGCGCCCTGCACCGCCACAGCCCGCGCGCCGCCGCGCCCTTCATCGCGCTCAACATGGCGGCCATCCCCCGCGACCTGATGGAGAGCGAGCTCTTCGGTCACGAGCGCGGCGCCTTCACGGGCGCCCAGGCGATGCGGCGCGGCCGCTTCGAGCAGGCCGAGGCCGGCACGCTCTTCCTCGACGAGATCGGCGACATGCCCGCCGAGCTCCAGACCCGCCTGCTGCGCGTGCTCTCCGACGGCTTCTACTACCGCGTGGGCGGCCACCAGCCGATCAAGGCCGACGTGCGGGTGATCGCCGCCACCCACCAGAACCTCGAGGAGCGCGTGCGTCTGGGCCTGTTCCGCGAGGACCTGTATCACCGGCTCAACGTGATCCGCCTGCGCCTGCCCTCCTTGCGCGAGCGCCGCGAGGACATACCCTTGCTCGCCCGGCACTTCCTGACCAAGAGCGCGGCCGAGCTCGGGGTCGAGCCCAAGCGCCTGTCGGACGAGGCGGTGGCCTTCGTGAGCCGATTGCCCCTGCCCGGCAACGTGCGCCAGCTCGAGAACCTGTGCCACTGGATCACCGTGCTGGCGCCCGCGCAGGTGGTGCAGGTCCAGGACCTGCCCCTGGAGTTGCGCCAGGAGTCGGCGCGTCCGCCGGAGGCCGCCTTGGCTGCCCCCGCGGAGGCTCAGCCCGGCGCCCCGGTGAGCGCGGCGCTGGCCGCCGGCGCCGCCGTCGGCCCGGTGGCCGACTGGACCGCCCTGCTCGGGGCCGAAGTCGCGCGCCGCCTCGCTTCGGGCGAACCCGCGCTGATGGAGGCGCTTACCCGGCAGTTCGAGTCCACGGTGTTGGGCACGGCCCTGCGCCACACCCACGGCCGGCGGGTCGAGGCGGCCACGCGCCTCGGCGTGGGTCGCAACACGATCACGCGCAAGGTGCAGGAGCTCGGCCTCGAGGACTGAGGCGTCGCGCCGGTCGGCGCGGCCTGCAGTTCGTCGCCGCATGAGGCGTTTCGTCGCACTAGGCCGGCCGCGCAGCCGCGCGGGCTGGATAATGCGTCCCCACTAGCCGCCCAGCAGGCGGCCAAACAAGAACGAGACGGGGAAACCTCATGCGCAAGCGCGCCAAGATTTGGACCAGCGTGGTGGTGGTGCTGGGCCTGGCCACCGCCGCGGTGCTTGCCGTCGGGGCCCGCAAGGGCGGGGACGAAGGACCGCGCAAGGCCGACAAGCCCGCGCTCGAGTTCGCCGCCACCGACCTCACCCGCCTCAAGACCCAGCCGCTGGACGCCGAGCTCGCCCTGCCGGGCAGCGTGCAGGCGCTCAACCAGGCAACGGTGCGCGCCAAGCTCTCGGCCGAGGTGCGGCGCGTGCTGGTGCGCGAGGGCGAGACCGTGACCGCCGGCCAGCCGGTGGCCGAGTTCGACACGACGCAGCTGCGCGCCCAGCTGGCCGAGCGCCAGGCGACCTACGAATCCGCGCGCGCCCAGCTGGCCAACACCGAGCGCGTGCGCCAGGCCAACGCCGCGCTGGTCAAGCAGAACTTCATCTCGCAGAACGCCTTCGACAACGCCGACAGCAACCACCAGGCCCAGCTCGCCACCGTGGCCGCGGCGCGCGCCGCGCTCGAGCAGACCCAGATCATGATGAACGACGCCACGGTGCGCTCGCCGATCGCCGGCGTGGTCGCCAAGCGCCACGTGCAGCCGGGCGAGAAGGTGGGCTACGACGCGCCGCTGCTGGCGGTGGTCGACCTGTCGCGCCTGGAGGTGCAGGCCCAGGCGCCGGTGTCCGATGTGCCCCTGCTGGCGCGCGGGCAGGCGGCGGCGATCGAGGTCGAGGGCCTGCCGGGCCGCCGCTTCCAGGGCACGGTGGAGCGCATCAATCCGGCCACCGAGGCCGGCACGCGCATGGTCAACCTGTACGTGTCGCTGCCCAACGAAGGCTCCCTGCTCAAGGCCGGCATGTTCTCGCGCGTGTACGTGCAGGTCGCGCCCGAGGCGCCCGTGCCCACGCTGCCGCTGGCCGCGCTGCGCGGTGATCCCGGCGGGCACTACGTGTGGGTGATCGCGGAGGGCAAGCTCGTCCGCCGCCCGGTCGAGACCGGGCGCCGTGACGAGCGCGGTCAGCGCGTCGAGGTGCGTGGTGGCGTCGCGCCGGGGGACGCGGTGCTGGCGACCAAGTTCGACAACCTGCGCGAAGGCCAGGCCGCGAGCGCGGCCGGCACCGACGCGCCCAAGGTCGCGTCCGAGCCGGCCGTGGCCCGTCCCGCCGCCGGCACGAACTAGGAGCCGCGCCATGTGGATGACGCGCGTCTCGATCAATCACCCGGTGTTCGCCACCATGGTCATGGTGGGGCTCACCGTGCTCGGCCTGTTCTCCTACCAGCGGCTGGGCGTGGAGCCCATGCCCGACGTTGCTCCGCCCGGCGTGCAGATCTGGACCACCTACCCCGGCGCCTCGCCCGAGCAGGTCGAGGTGGACGTGAGCAAGCCCATCGAGAACGCGGCGAACACGGTGGCCGGGGTCAAGCGCATTCTGTCGCGTGCCGACGAGGGTCGGGCGCTGACCTGGGTCGAGTTCCGCCAGGACGTGGACATGACGCGCGCCACGCAGGAATTGCGCGACAAGCTCGCGCAGATCCGCGCGAGCTTCCCGCGCGACGTGAAGGATCCCATCGTCAACCGCGTCAACGGCGAGAACGACGAGCCCGTGGCGACCTTCGCGCTGGCGGGCAAGGACCTGACGCAGCGCCAGCTCACGCTGCTGGCGGAGCAGGTGGTGCAGAAGGGCTTCGAGCGCGTCAGCGGGGTGGGGCGCGTGGCGCTCAGCGGCACGGTCACGCGCGAGATCCAGGTGCGGGTCGACCCCGGACGGCTCACCGCTTACGGCCTGTCGGTCGACCAGGTGGTGGCGGCGCTGCGCGCGGCCAACGTGAGCGTGCCGGTGGGCACGATCCACAACGCCACCAGCGAGTCCATCGTGCGCGTCGACGGGCGCCTGTCCGGGCCGGCGCAGTTCGAGAAGATCATCGTGGCGCGCCGCGCCGGCATCCCCATCCTGCTCGGGCAGGTGGCGCAGGTGCTCGACACCGAGCGCGAGCGCACCTCGATCACGCGCATCAACGGCCAGCCCGCGATCGGCGTGCAGGTCTTCAAGGCGCAGGACGCCAACATCGTGCAGGTCGGGCGCGAGCTCAAGCTCGCGGCCACCGAGATGCAGAAGCAGCTGCCCGCCGGCGTGGAGCTGCGCTTCATGTGGGCCACCTCGGACTTCGTGGCCAGCTCGGTGGACAACGTCAAGCGCACCATCCTCGAGGGCGGCCTGCTCACCGTGCTGATCGTCTTCCTGTTCCTGGGATCGTGGCGCTCGACGGTGATCACCGGTCTGACGCTGCCGATCGCGGTGATCGCCACCTTCACCCCGCTGTACATGCTGGGCTTCACGCTCAACTACATGACGCTGATGGCGCTGTCGCTGTGCATCGGCCTGCTGATCGACGACGCCATCGTGGTGCGCGAGAACATCGTGCGGCACATCCAGATGGGCAAGGACCACGTCACCGCCGCGCGCGACGGCACCGAGGAGATCGGCCTGGCGGTGCTGGCCACCACCTTCTCGATCGTGGCGGTGTTCGTGCCCATCGCCTTCATGCAGGGCGTGGTGGGCAAGTTCTTCTACCCCTTCGGCATCACGGTGGTGGCGGCGGTGCTGCTGTCGCTGTTCGTGAGCTTCACGCTCGATCCGATGCTCTCGGCGGTGTGGCGCGACCCGCCCGAGGGCGCGCGCGGCCTGCCGGTGGTGGGCCCGATCCTGCGGCGCTTCGACGCCGGCGTGGAACGCCTGCACGGGGTGTATGACCGCGCGCTGCGCTGGGCGCTGGGCCACCGCAAGACCACGCTGGCGCTGGCCACCCTGAGCTTCGTGGCCAGCCTGCCGATCGCCGGCTTCGTGGGCGGCGAGATGATGCCCGAGGTGGACCAGAGCTACACCTCGATCCGCCTGACCATGCCGGTGGGCTCGAGCCTCGACTACGCCAACGAACGCGTCAAGCGCGTCGAGGAGGCGCTGCGCGAGTTCCCCGAGATCAAGACGGTCGACACCTCGATCGGCGCCGACGGCGCGCGCAACACCGCCACGCTCGCCCTGCAACTCGCGCCGCGCAGCGAGCGGCGCCGCGACCAGAAGGCGGTCGAGAAGGCGGTGCGAGCGCGGGTCGCGGCGATCCCCGGGGTGGAGCTGTCGGTGGGCTGGAACCGGCCGATCTACGTGGCCCTGCTGGGCAACAACGACGCCGAGATGAACCGCGTGATCGCCGAGCTCAAGGAGCGCGTGGCCAAGATCCCCGGCATCGCCGACGTCGAGACCAGCGTCAAGGAAGGCACCCCCGCCCTGCGCGTGCGCCTCAAGCCCGAGCTGGCGGCCGAGTACGGCATCACCCACGCGCAGCTCGGCACCACGCTGCGCGCCATGGTGGGCGGCGAGAACTCCGGCTACTGGCTCGCGCCCGACGGCCAGAACTACGAGGTCGTGACCCAGCTGCCGCAGGCGGCGCGCACCGTGGGCGAGGACATCGTCAACCTCAACATCGCCACCGGCCGGCAGCTCGCCGACGGCACGCCCGAGGTCGTTCCGCTGCGCGCGGTGGCCACCGTCGAGCGCATCTTCAACCCCGAGAACATCCGGCGCCAGGACCTGCAGCGGCGCGTGGCGCTGTTCGCCGGGGTCGAGAACCGCGCCGCCGGTGATGTGGGCGAGGACGTGCAGAAGGTGGTCAAGGCGATGGAGCTGCCGCCCGGACTGCGCTTCGACGTGGGCGGGCAGATCCGCGAGCAGCAGGAGGTGAGTGCCGCCATCCTCGGCGCGCTGGTGCTGGCCATCGTGTTCATCTACCTCGTGCTGGCCTCGCAGTTCGGCAGCTTCCTGCAGCCGGTGGCGATCATGGCCTCGCTGCCGCTGTCGATCGTGGGCGTGATGCTGGCGCTGCTGGTCACCAAGACCACGCTCAACATCTTCTCGATGATCGGCGTGGTGTTCCTGATGGGCCTGGTGACCAAGAACGCGATCTTGCTGGTGGACTTCGCCAACAAGGGCCAGCGCGAGGGCCTGTCGCGCGAGGAGGCCCTGCTCGCCGCCGGCCAGGTGCGGCTGCGGCCCATCCTGATGACCACCGCGGCGATGGTCTTCGGCATGCTGCCGCTGGCCCTGGGCCTGGGCGAGGGCGCCGAGCAGCAGGCGCCGATGGGCCGCGCCATCATCGGCGGCGTGATCACCTCCACGCTGCTCACGCTGATCGTCGTGCCCGTGGTCTACACCTGGCTCGACGCCTGGGAGCAGCGCTTCAAGGCGCGCCGCCGCGCGCACGGCACGCACGGAGCGGCGGTGCTCGACCATCAGCCCAGCGACCGGCTGCGCTAGTTGCCCGCCGGCCGGCCTGCCGGCGTGACGCGCGAACTGGCCAGGCCTGAGTCCGTGCGCGCGGGCGCGAGCGCGGCGGCCGGGCGCCACATGCGTGCGC
>ERZ795054.1409-NODE-1409-length-22813-cov-7.742860_pt1 | contig 22813 bp, 22 predicted proteins | sample MGYA00375138_ERZ795054 | MGnify/ENA primary metagenome ERZ795054 (study PRJEB30183, sample SAMN05720215) | anaerobic digester metagenome | isolation source: active sludge of municipal wastewater-treating anaerobic digesters | place: USA | collected 2014-12-23 ... | reverse complement strand
CCCTTCCCCCTCGCCTGAGGCCTCGGCGCTCCCTTGAAGTCGAGGGCGTAGGCCTCGCCCTCGAGGGGGTAGGCCGCGTCGACGCAGGCGGAGCTCCGCGAGAGGGGATGCACGCTTTTCACGGGGGCGGAGAAGGTCGCGAAGGGAGGCTCGGAGACATGGGCCCGGGAGGCGAAGGCTGGATTCGCCGCGTTGAGCGAATCCAGTTCCTTGATGGTCGAGGCTCGCCAGGCCCCGTCGACCAGGGTCTCGAAGCCCCACAGGCAGTCGGAGACGAGGATGCCCGGGCCGGGCTTCGCCTCGCAGCGCAGCAAGGTGCCCCCGCCCTGGGAGAAGGATACGATGCTGTTCCAAAGCTCGGGCGCGGCGCCGGAGGCCGAGAAGGCGCCGAGCCGGCCTCGGCTGGTCTCCGCGGAGATCGTCATGTGGCGGAAGGCCGGGGACGAGCCGGAGCTCTCGAACAGGAGGCCCTCGCCCTTCCAGGAGACGAGGACCCGGCTGTTGCGCAGCTCCCCCGTGACATCCTGGAAGGATCCGAGGCGGAGGAAGCCCGAGCCCGAGTCGGCCTTCAGGAGGCAGCGGTCCACGGTCAGGCGGGAGCCCCGCAGCGAGAGGAGGCGGAGGGCGAGGTCGGCCGAGCTCTCGATCAGGGAACCCGTGGCCACCAGGGAGCCTCCCGCGAGGTCGAAGGCGACGAAGGCCCGCACGCCGGCCTTGGCCGAGACGATGCTGTCGCGCAACGCGAGCTCGGAGGCTTCGGCCTTGAAGACCGCGCAGGACATGGCGCGCTCGGCTTGGAAGCTCGAGCGCGCCGCGAGGAGCTTGGAACGCACGGCGCTGATGAACAGGAGGTCGCCCGAGGCTCCCGCCGCCAGGACGCAATCGGAGAGCTCGAGCTCGCCCTCCTCGGCTTTCACGAGGGCCGAGGTTCCGGGGCTTTCGAAGCCGAGCTCGAGGCTCCGCAGGCTCAGCTTCGAGCCGCGGATGGCTATCGCCGGGGCGGCTCCCCCGGCCCGGAGCAGCACCCGCGCCCTGGCGCTCGGGTCCTTGGCCCAGCCGGGGCCGAAGCCCCCGACGATCGCGAGGGTGGCTCCCTCGATGGAGAGCGGCTTTCCCGCCTCGAGCGAGCCGCGCAGGCAGAGGCTGCGCTTGCCGCCGGCGATGGCGGCCTCGACGGCCGCGTCGAGGCTGCGGTAGGGCCTGGTCGGCGAGCCCTCCCCCGCGTCGGGGGCATCCTCGGCGGCGTAGATGGAGGAACGGTCCACGACGAGCGATACGGCGCGCATCTCCGCCGATCGGTTCCCCGCCGCGTCGACGCGATAGGCTCGCAGGCGGTAGGAGACCGGGCCGGAGTCGTCGCCCGGCAGCTCGACGGCCTCGGCGACGGGCGCGAAGGGGGCCTGGCGGCCATCGACCTCGACCGAGGCCAGCAGGGAGGAGCCCGGTTCCCCGGCGGGAAAGAGGAGCCTGACCGTGCGGTCGGAGTAGGCGGGCGGCGAGGCCGCGAGGGTAGGAGGAGGAGGAGGGCTGCGGTCGATGGTGAAGCGGAGGAGCTTGCCCTCCCCCGCCGCGGAATCCGGCGAGGCGCCGGCGAAGGCCCGGTAGCGGAGGGCGAAGGAGCGCTCCTCTCCCGGCGGGCAATCGAAGGAGAGGCTCCCGCCGAGGAGTGGGGAGCTCCCGGTGGGCTCGGGAGGCAGCTCCGCCCTCTCGCGGCCAGGCTGCTCGCGGAGCTCGTAGCGCAGGGTGGCCGAGGCGGCCGGCTCGAGGGGGGAGAGGGTCACCGCCCTTCCGACGACGGCTCCCTCCTCGACCCCCGCGAGCAGGGCCTCGGGCGCGGGGCGCGGCAGGGCGAGGCGAGCCGAGCGAAGGGAGGAACGTTGGCCGGAACCATCCTCGCCCATCCAGGCCAGGTCGATCCGTTCCGCGCCGGAGGGGACCGGCAGGGGCCCGAGGTAGGGCCTCGGCTCTCCCCCCTCGACCGAGACGAGTATCCTGCCGTCGTAGGAGGGGAAGGTCACGAAGGCGCCCCTCCCCGAGAGGTCGGCGACGAGGCTGGGCGGGAGGGGCTCGGTAGGGGCCGGGGCCTCCCGGACGGGATAGGAAAGCTCCACTTCGAGGGGAGAAGGGGCGTAGGCGGCCCCGCCTTCGCGCGCCTCGCCGTAGAAGACGCGGAGCTTCCCCGACCATCCGTAGGGGCAGGAGAGATCGAGGCGAGCGACGCCGTCCTTGGCCTCGATCTCGGCGTAGCCCGATAGCCGGCTCGGCGGTGCCTCGACGCCCACCGCCACGAGGAGTCGGGCGCCTGGGCCGAGGGCGAAGGAGAGGGAAGTCGAGCCGGGGCCCCGTTCGACGAGGGGGCCCGCCAGGCTGGGATCTGGACGGAGCCCGGCTTCAAGGCGGTCCTGGGCGGGGGGGGCCGCCTGGAGGCCCGGCGAGGCGAGGCGATAGCCGAATCGCAGGGGGAGGCTCCGGTTCCCCGCCGCGTCCTCGGCGTAGGCCACGAGCGTATAGGAGGCCGTCCCCTCGGCGGGAGGCTCGAGCCTCGGCCGCGACTCGGGATCGTAGGGCAGGAAGGCCGGCTCGGGCGACCCGGGCCCGAAGACGGCCCAATAGGCGCGAGAACCCTCCTCGCAGCCGAGGCTGAGCTCCAGCGGCGCGTCGAAGAGGCCCCCCGCGGGTTCCGCCGACGGCGGCGGGGGCGGCCGCTTGTCGATGCGGTAGGCGAAGCTGGAGCGCTCGCCGCTTTCGGTCTCTATCTCGAGGCGGTAGGAGCGGGACTCGCCGGGAGCCGCCGAGAGGCGGAGCTCCCGGTCGTAGCGGGCCCAGGCCCCCTCGGGTAGGAAGCGGAACTTGGCGCCTCCCCCCGCCGGGGCCGGCAGCACCAGGTCGCCGCGCGAGGGCCGGGCGCTCCCCTCCTGGCCGAAGGAGGCGGGGGGAAGGATGGCCATGATGGCCAGGAAGGCCAGGATCGCGAGTCCGTCGCGTCCGGCGCGGCTCCCGCTCATGCCGCCCTCACTTCTTGAGGTCCCGGAGGATTTCCTGGAGCTCGGGATCCTCGGGGTAGTAGCGCGTCCGGAGCTCCTCCTCGGTGAGCCCCACGAGCTCGTGGCTCATGTAGTGGATCCAGATCTCGTCCTCCTTGTTTCGGATGACGTGCTTCCGGCACCAGTAATCGGGCACGATGGGCAGCTTCTCGTCCCGGTACTCGCAGACCTTGTAGTCGTGGACCGCGACTTTCACGTCCTTGCGGGGCAGGCCCTTCTCGAGGATGATCTCGGTGAGGTGGTTCACGGTCCGGCCGGAATCGTAGATATCGTCCACGAGGAGGACCTTGTCGCCGGAGCGCAGGTACTCGGGGCTGTAGGTCCAGCCGTCGACCCGCACCTGCTCGCGCTTGCTGATGTCCGAGTAGGACCGGGCGACCACCGCGGCGTAGAAGACGGGCCGGCCCTCCCTCCGGACGATCTTGAAGTACTCGCTGATGACGTTGCCGATGTACGCCCCTCCCCGGAGGGACACGTAGATGACGTCGGGGACGAAGCCTTCCTGGTGTATCCGATGGGCCATCTTGAGGGCGTTGTTCCTGATCTCGTTGTAGGAGACGAATTCTTTCGTCACGTCGAGCACCTCTTCATGCGAAACGAAGGCCCGGCGGCCCCCGCCGTCCCGCCGGGGCGGGAAAGCGGGGGCGCCGGGCGCTCTGCCCGCCTGAGTCGCGCCGGGCGGGCTGGCGGCCGACGGCTGCCGCCTACGACTATAGTTTCACTTCTTCACGTAGGCAAGCGACTTGATCGTGCTCCCGTCCCGGATCAGGGTGAAGACCATCTCCTTGGCCTTCGGGTCGTTGATGGCCCGGTAGAAGTCCCGGAGCGAGGAGATGGGCTTGTCGTTGACCTCGGTGATTATGTCTCCCACCTTGACCTGGATGGTCGCCGCCGGGGTCTTGTTCTGGACGTTGGCCACGAGGACCCCCGAGGCGCCCTTGGGCAGCTTGGACTCCTGCACGCTTTCCGACTTGAGGGAGAGGACGTCCATGCCGGGGAAGAGGTTCGAGTCGTTGGCCGAGCCCTCGGTCCTCGCCTCGATCCTCACCTCGAGGTCGAGCTTCTTCCCGTCGCGCAGGACCTGGAAGGCCGCGCTGTCGCCCGCGGGTATGTCCCCGACGACGCGCGCCAGCTGGTCCTGGGTCTTCACGAGCTCGCCGTCGGCCCTGAGGACCAGGTCGCCGACGAGGAAGCCGCCCTTCTGCGCGGGGCTGCCCATGAAGAGCCCCGTGACGACGACGCCGCGCTTGAGCTCGGCGCCGAGCTCGAGGGAGGCCGCCTTGTCCGGCTCGCGCATCTGGATGCCGAGCCACCCGTACTCGACCTTGCGCTTCGTGATGAGGTCGTCTATCGTCTTCTTGGCGTTGTTGATCGGCACGGCGAAGCCCAGGCCTATGCTGCCCCCGGTCGGCGAGGCGATCCAGGTATTGATGCCGACTACCTCGCCGCGGATGTTCACGAGGGCGCCGCCCGAGTTGCCCTTGTTGATGGCGGCGTCGGTCTGGATGAAGTCCGAGATGTTGTTGCCGTCCGGTCCGCCGGCGCGGCCGAGGGCGCTCACGATGCCCGCCGTCACCGAGGAGACGAGGCCGAAGGGGCTGCCGATGGCTATCGCCCAGTCGCCCACCCGGAGGGCCGAGGAATCGCCGAGGGAAGCCACCGCGATGTCCGGCGAGTCGGTCTCGAATTTCACCATGGCGAGGTCCTTGCGGTCGTCCTTGCCCACGAGCTCGCCTTGGAACTCGCGCTCGTCGTTGAGGATGACGGTGATCTTGGTCGCGTTCCCGGCCACGTGGTTGTTCGTGAGCACGTACACGCTCTTGCCGTCCCGCCGGACTATGACGCCCGAGCCCGTGCCCCGCTCCTCGTAGGGCTGGGGATCCTGCTCCGGAGCCTGGTCCTGGGGGCCGAAGAAGAATCGCCAGGGCAGCTGGTCCTGGGCCTTGGGCGACTGCTCCTTGGTCTCCACGACGTTGATCTCCACGACCGAGGGCTTCACCTTGTCGGCCACGTAGCGGAAGGCGTTCTGCACGGACTCCGCCTGGGCGATCGCCGCCTTGACCTCGGGCGGGGCGAGGTCGGCCGGGGACTCGGCCCTGATGGAGACGGGCCCGAGCGCCGCCTGGGCCCGGGCGCTCCTCGAGAACCCGGTATAGGCGAGGGCGAAGCCCGCGATGACCCCGACGAGCACGAGGTTCAGTATGAAGAAATTTCGGGAGTAGAGCTTCTTCATGAAGGACATCTGACGCTCCTTGATAGGGGAATCCATATGCATGAATATAATGAATCCGCCCCCGGAAAGGTTACTCCCGCGCCTCAGGAGGCGCTCGGGACCGACCAGGAGGTGAGCACCTCGGCCCCCGTCTCGGTCACGGCCACGGTATGCTCGAAATGCGCGGAGGGCTTGCGGTCGAGGGTCACCACCGTCCAGTCGTCGTCGAGGAGCCGCACGTCGCCTTTCCCCAGGTTGATCATCGGCTCGATGGCGAGGACCATGCCGGGCACGAGCCGGGGGTTGGGCCCGGGGCTCACGTAGTTGGGGATCTGCGGGTCCTCGTGCTGGGAGAAGCCGACGCCGTGGCCGCAGTACTGGCGGACCACGCCGTAGCCCTGCGAGACGGCGTGCCCGAAAACCGCCCTCGAGACATCGTGGATCCTCGCCCCCGGCTTGACCGCGGCGATGGCCCGATCGAGGCATTCGCGGGTCACCCTGAGGAGCTGCCCGAGCTCGGCGGAGACCTTCCCGACCGGTACGGTCACCGCGGCGTCCGAGAAGTAGCCGCCGAGGTCGATCCCGCAGTCGAGGCCGACGATATCGCCCTCCTCGAGCCTCTGCCGCCCGGGAATGCCGTGGATGACCACCTCGTTGACCGAGACGCAGAGGCTCGCCGGGTAGCCCTCGTAATCGAGGAAGGCGGGCTTCCCTCCCCGGGAGACTATGAAGGAGCGGGCCGCCTCGTCGAGCTCGGCCGTCGAGATGCCCGGAAGGGCCATGGGCACGAGGATCCCGAAGAGTTCCGAGAGGAGGGAGCAGGACCTCCGTATGCCCTCGAGCTGCTCAGCGTTCTTGAGGCGAATCACGATTCCTCCCACTATCGAGCTGCGCTCGGACGGGCCGGCGCCAGGGTACCGGTCAAGGGCCGCGCGCGAGCAGCGCGGCCTCGGAATCGCCGGGATCGGCGGAAGCCGCGGCGCGGTAGGCCTCGGCCGCGGCGCCCGCCTGCCCCGCCCTCGCCGCCGCGGCGCCGAGGGCCTTGAAGGCCCGGCAGCGCTGCCTCGGCTCCTCGAAGGAAAGGGCGGCGGCGCGCAAGGCCGCCGCGGCCTTCGGGTAGTCGCCCATCGCGTCGTAGAGGAGCCCCGAGGCGAGGGAGGCTTCCGGCCCCGGGCTCCCGGAGGAGTCTATCGCCGCGAGCGCCTCAGCGTAGCGCCCCCTCGCGGCCAGGGCCGCGGCTCTATAGAACCATCGGTCCGGGTACTCGATCCCCTTCGCCTCGGCGGCCTCGACGAGGAGGAGGAGCTCGTCGACCCTGCCCAGGGCCGCGAGGATGGCCAGGGAGTAGCCTTCGGCATCGGGAAGGCCGCCGGCCGCGAGCCGGACCGCCTCGGCGGCGAGCCTGCCCTCGGGCCAGGCCCCGGCGCGTGCGCGCAGCGAGAGGGCCGCGGCGGCCGCGTCGCTCCCGGCGAAGGGAGCGAGGATCGCGAGCGCCTCAAGCTCCCCGCCCCGGGCCGCGAGGATCGAGGCATGGGCGAGCGCCGCGCCGGGGGAAGGGAGGGGGCCTGAGAGGAAGGCGGCGCGCATCCGGGATAGGTAGCTATCCGTAAGCTCCCTATCCCCGCTTGCGAAGGCCAGCTTCGCGTAGCTCTTCCAGGAGGAGCGGGGATCGCGGGCGATGGAGGCTTCCCATCTCGCCATCGCGAGCTCCGCGTCGCCCGAGCGCCAGGCCGCGTCTCCTAGGATGGCCAGCTCGGGAGCGCTCGCCCCATCCTCCGAGCGGCCCGCCAGAGCCTCGAAGAGCCCGCAGTCCCAGAGCAGCGAGATGGGAGGCGCGGCCCCCGCGGCCTCGGCGCTGGCCGCGAAGGAGGCCGCCTCGGCGGGCCTGCCTCGGGCGAGGGCGAGGGCCGCCGCGCCGGCGTAGGCGGCCGGCCTATCCAGGGCGGCGGCGAGGCGGGCGAGGTCGGCCGGCTCGAAGGCCGGGACAGGGCTGCCGCGGCCTTCCACGGCGGCGAGGAAGCATTCCGACCACAGGGCAGGCCGCGCGTCGGGCGGGAGGGGGCCGCGGAAAAGCGCGAGGGCCGAGGCCGGATCCCCTCCCCGGAGGAGGGCGTGGGCCGAGGCGGCCGCGACCGCCTCGGAAGCCGGCATGGCCGCGGCGGCCCTCCGTGCCGTCTCGACGAGCCGACCCCGGTCGCCGCGGCCCTCGGACGGATGGGCGCGCTTGAGCAGGGAAAGCCAATCGGCGGATTTGGTCGCGGCCTTATAGGCGCGCGCGTAGGCGCGGGCGCAGGCCTTTCGGTCGCCCTCGGCCAGGGCGGCGTCGATGCGGCCGAGCTCGCGCTCGAAGCCGCCGCCCTGGGGCCTCGCGCAGGAGAGGCAGGAGAAGAGGGCCGCCAGCGCCAAGGCCGCGACAGCGAGGGGAGGCGGCGCCGCGCCGCGCGCCGGCGACTCAGGCGCCGAGGGATTTCCAGATGCCATCGAGCACCCCGTTCACGAAGCGGTAGGAGTCCTCGGATCCGTATTCCTTGACGATCTCGATAGCCTCGTCGATGGTGATCTGCGCGGGGATATCCCGCTGGAAGAGGAGGGAATAGGCCCCTATCCTGAGCACGGCGAGGTCGACCTTCTTGAGCCGCTCGAAGGACCAGTTCTCGAGGTGGGAGCGGATGGCCTCGTCGACCGCCTCGATGTTCTCGAGGGCTCCGGCGACGAGGAGCCGGGCGAAGGCCGCCACTTCCTCGTCGAGGGCGGCCCGCTTGTCCTCCTCGAGCCAGCCGAAGCTCTCGAGCCCCTCCGCCTTGCCCCCCGATGCGTCCCAGGCGTAGAGGGCCTGGAACGCGAGTATCCTGGACTTGCGCCGGGATGCCATCCGCCTTCTTCCCTACTTCTTCTTCGTCTTGGCGAAGCGGGCCGCTATGCCGTCCAGCTCGGCGTCGCCGACGAGGCCGCGCAGGTTGTCCTTCATGATCGTCACCGTGGCCTCGCCGCGGAGCTTCTCGAGGGTATCGGTCTGGACCTTGGCCGCGAAGGACTCCTGGGCCATGGCGACGAGCTGCTGGACGAGGAGGTCCTGCACCGACATGTTTGCCTCGCCCGGAACGGGGTCGTAGAGCGCGAGCTGCTTGGTAGGGCTGAGCTCGTTCAAGCGCACGATCTGCAGCCCGTCGATATTCTCGAGCACGCCGGATATCTCGCCGACCTTGAGCTTGAAGACCGCGTCGATGAATTTCGGATCGTGGGGGCTCTGGGCGGTCTTAACGTTGGCCACGACGTAGCTCGACCTGGCCATGTAGCCCGCCTTCGGGTCGAAAGACTCGAGGAGGAGCTTGTCGAAGTAGGCCTTGTCCTCTTTGATCTTCAGCGAGAGGCCTTTCATGACCTCGGTCGCCTTCTTCCGCTCGTCCTCCGACTTGCCCTTGAAGTCGATGAAGACCAGGCTGAGCCTCGCGGTCTCGGGCACGAGGAGGTTCGGCTTCATCTGCTCGTAGGCCTTCAGTATCTCCTCGGAGCTCGGGGCCTTTATAGCCTTGAGCTCCTCGGCCTTCTTGGCCTGGATGTACTTGCGCAGGAGGAGGCGCTGCCGAACGAAGCCGCGAAGGTCGATCACGAGGCCCTGGGACGCGGTGAGGGCCAGCTCGAGGGCCTCGTCGCTCTGGGACTGGGCCCCCACCTGGGCCTTGAGCCGGGTAATGTAGTTGTTGATGTCCGCTTCGGGGACGGTGATGCCCTCTCGCTCGCAGTACTGCTTGAACAGCATCGAGGAGATGAGGGCGTCGAGGAGCTTGGGCTTCACCGCGGCCATGGCCTCGAGCTTGGCCTTCTCCCGGTCGGCGGCGCTGAGGTTCGGGGTGGCCTGGGCCATCAGGGCCTTCTCGATCCTCGCGATGTTGGCCTTATACTCGTCGACGCTGTACACCTCGGTCTTGGATAGGGCGACGGTAAAGGCCGGCTGGCCTTTCTTGATGGGAGTCTGGGCCGCGGCCGGAATGGCGGCGGCGAGGATGAGTAACGCTGCTACGGCGACGCTTCGCTTCATCGTGTCCTTCTCGGCCGAGGGTATTCGCACGGGGTTCGAGCCGACAACGGCCCCTAGTGATAACAACCGATCCGCGAAAGAGTAAACGAAAAAAAGCCTTTGCGCAATGGGATTTGGCCCTAGCGGCGGACCTGCAGCCCTATCCGGCGCCTGAGGGCCGCCAAGCCCGCGAGGCGGGGCTCGAGCTCTGCCGCCCGGGCGAGGGCGTCGGCCGCCTCCGCCGCCTCGCGGCGCCTCGCGTGGACCTCGGCCTTCTTGCGCAGGAGCTGGGCCCGGTCGCGGCGCGGTATCTCGAGATCCGCCGACTCCGCCAGCCTATCGAGGTAGTCCTCCTCGTCGAGGGCCTTGGGCATCTTGAGCAGGACGAGGCTCCTGAAGCGGAGGAGGACGACCTCGAAGAAGTAGCGGAAGGAGGGGCGCTCGATCTCCATCTCGACGAGGCGCTTGTACATGAGGTAGGCGCGCAGCCAGCGCTCCCGCTTCTCGTACTCCTCGGCGAGGCAGAACTCGGCGTCCATGGCCTCACCTCGCTCGAGCCAGCGCTCGAGGCGGAAATCGCCCAGGCTGCGTCCCCGCTCGTAGACCTCGATGGCCTCGTCCTCGAGCCCGTGGAGGAGGTCGTAGACGACGAGCTTGGCTTGGCTCTCGAGGTCGTCCGGCCTGGCCTTGAGGAAGGCGCGGTAGTCGAAGCCCCCCTCCTCGGCGGCGCGGCGCCGCAGGCTCCGGTCGAAGGCGCGCCTGCGCTCGGGATCGGTGAGGACCCGATAGGCCTCGAGGAGGAGGCGCATGGCCGCGCCGGAGGCCCTCCGGGACTTCTCGCCCCCGGGCGCAGCGAGGTCGGGATGGTGCTTCTTGGCGAGCTTGCGGAAGGCGCTCTTGACCTCTTTGACGTCGGCCTCGGGGGGGATCCCGAGGATCGAGTAGTAATCCTCCACGCCTAGGCTCTCTCGATGGGCGCCGAGCCCGCCGCCTGGGCCGCCTGGGCGGGATTGCCGACGATCTCGGCGCAGTTCACGCGCATGCCCTCGGCCTCCATGGCGGCCATGAGGCGCGAGAGGGCCCGGGCCGAGCCGAGGCCGGATTTCCTGACGAAGGCCATGGAGCGCTTGCCGGAGAGGGCGCCCGCCTGCGCGAGGTACTCGGCGACGCGGCGCGGCAGCTTGCCCAGTCCCTCGGGCTCCGTGCCCAGGATGACGTAGTCGAAGCCGGTGAGCCGCGGCGCCGAGCCGGATCCAGCGTCCGCGAGCTCGACCTGGTGGCCCGCCCCGTCCAGGGCCTTGGCCATGGCCTTGGCCGCCTCGGAAAGGGCGGCGGACTCCTTCGACCTAATATAGACTATCGCGACGCGCATCGAGCCTCCATGGGGACTTCACAGGGACTTGAAGAGGGATTCGGCCGAGAGGGCGTTGACGACGAGGACCGAGCAGGGGGCGAGCCCGAGGAGCTCGCGGTGGGCGTCGCGGATCACGTCGCGGAAGGAGGACTCGCGCTCCCAGCCGCCGAGGAGGACGCAATCGGCCGCGATATCCTCGGCCAGCTTGGCGATCTCCCCCGCGATCGAGCCCTTGAGCAGGCGGGTCTCCAGCTTGATCCGCTTCGAGACGGCCAGCTCCTCGACGTAGGAGAGGTAGCGCCGGCCCGTGTCCTCGAGGCTGCGCTCGTACTCCTCCCCCTCCTCGGCGATGAATATCCGGCTCATCGCCAGCTGGCGTATGGTGGCCGTGTCCACGACGTAGGCGGCGGTGACGGCGCTCCCGAGGGCCTTGGCCAGGGCGAGGGCGTACTTCGCGGCGGAGATGGAGGAGTCGGTCCCGTTGACGACGACGAGGAGATTCGAGAGCAGGCCCTTCATCGGCTCACCCTTTCCGCCCCGCGCGCCTTCAGGAGCTTGACCGTGAATACGGATTCGCGCTCGCGCTCCTCGAGGGCGGCCTCGATGAAGGCCTTGCGAGCCTTGGACTCCGGTATGACCATCTTCTCGAGCGCGTTGACCCGGCGCTGGGTCTTGCGCACTTCCTTGGCGAGCCGCCACACGACGGACCGCAGGCCCGCCATCTCCGCCACGAGCCTCAGGAGCTCGGTGAACTCTAGCACGGTTTCGTCCGAGTCCGCAAACGAATTCATGAACGAGGAGCGGAGCGTCCGCTTCGGCACGCGGGCCGTGAGGGTCGGCGCCGCGATGCCCGCCACCTGGGTCCTCCCGGTCTCCGCCCCGAAGTCGGACGAAGCCCCCTCCGCGAGGAGGCCGGCCCGCTCGCGCCCGACCGAGAGGAGCATCCTCCTGAGGGCGGGGTAGGCGCTCCCGGCGCGGCGCTCGATCTCGCGCTCGAGGGCCTTGACCGCTTCGATCCGCCGCATGAGCTCCATGACGAGTATCTCGCGCTTGCGCTCGAGGAGCTCGTAGCCCTCGAGCGCGAGGGAGAGGCGCTCCTTCTCGCGTATGAGGTTGGACTTCGTCGGCGCGACGTTCGGCTCTGGCACGTTCAGCCGCCTTCCTTGGGGAGGTACTTCTCGATGAGGGCGGCGGGAAGCCGCAGGAGCTCCTCGCGCGGCAGGAGGCCGAGGAGGCGCCAGCCGAGGTCGAGGGTCTTCCCTATGCCGCGGTCCTCGAACTCGCCCTGGGTCAGGAACTCCGCCTCGAAGCGCTCCCCGAAGCGGAGGTAGCGCTTGTCGAGGGACGAAAGCTCCTCCTCGCCGATGATGGCCGAGAGGTTCCGCACGCTCTTGACCTTGGCGTAGGCGGCGAAGAGCTGGCTCGAGAGGTCCTTGTGGTCCTCCCTCGTCATGCCCGGCCCGATGCCGTCCTTCATCAGCCTCGAGAGCGAGGGCAGGCCGGCCACGGGAGGGTAGACGCCCTTCTGGGAGAGCTCGCGATCGAGGACGATCTGCCCCTCGGTGATGTAGCCCGTGAGGTCGGGGATCGGGTGGGAGATGTCGTCGTTGGGCATGGAGAGGATGGGTATCTGGGTGATCGAGCCCGGGGAGCCCTCGATCTTGCCGGCCCGCTCGTAGAGCGAGGCGAGGTCGGAATAGAGGTAGCCGGGATAGCCCTTGCGCGAGGGCACCTCGCCCCGCGCCGCCGAGACCTCGCGGAGGGCCTCGCAGTAGTTGGTCATGTCCGTCATGACGACGAGGACGTGCATGCCCCGCTCGTAGGCGAGGTACTCCGCGGCGGTGAGGGCGGCCTTCGGCGTGATGAGCCGCTCGATGGAGGGGCTGTCGGCTAGGGAGAGGAACATGACGACGCGGGCGAGGACGCCGGAGCGCTCGAAGGAGTCGATGAAGAACCGAGCGACGTCGTACTTGATGCCCATGCCCGCGAATACGATGGCGAAGCTCTCGTCCGCTTCCCCGGCCTGGCCGCGCGGCAGAATCCTCGCCTGGCGGACGATCTGGGCGGCGAGGCGGTTATGGGGCAGGCCGTTGCCGGAGAAGATCGGCAGCTTCTGGCCGCGGATCAGGGTATTCATCCCGTCGATCGCCGAAACCCCCGTCTGGATGAAGTCCCGGGGGTAGACGCGGGCGGCCGGGTTGATGGGCATCCCGTTCACGTCGCGCATCTCGGAGCTGATCGGCTCGGGGTAGCCGTCGGTCGGGCGGCCGAGCCCGTCGAAGACCCGCCCGAGGATGTCGGGGCCGACCCGGAGCTCGAGGGCCTTGCCGAGGTACTCGACGCGCGAGTCGTCGACCGATAGCCCGGCGCTCGAGTCGAAGAGCTGGATGGCCACGGCGTCCTCCGAGGAATCCACCACGCGGCCGACGCGCCGGCGCCCGTCGCCGCCGTACACGGCCACGATCTCGCCGTAGCCAGCGGTCTCGCTCCGCCTCGCGATGACGATGGGGCCGTCGGCGCTCGCCAGGCCCCGATGCTCGAGTCCCCTCATCGGGCCTCCTCCTTGCGGTACTGCCGATCGAGCTCGTCGAAGGCGCCGGCGATCTGGTCCTCGATGGCGCGCATCTCGTGCTCGGCCTCGTTCGGGACCTCGCTCTTCATCCTGGAGAGCCGCTCGCGCACCGGCAGGGCGCTGATCTTGGGCAGGGGCGCCCCGGCCTTGATGGCCGCCTCCGCGCGGCGGTGGAACTCGAGTATCGACCGCAGGAGGAGGACCTGCTTTCGCGGGGCGCAGTACTTGTCAACCTCGTCGAAGGACGATTGCTGGAGGAAGCCGCTCTTGACGATCTCCGCGGTCATGAGCACGAGGCGCTGCTCGTCGGGCAGGGCGTCGGGGCCGATGAGCCTGACTATCTGCTCGAGCCGCTGCTCGCGCTTGAGCAGCTCGAGGGCGCGTCCCCGGAGCGAGCGCCATTCGGGGTCGACCTTGTCCCACCACTCGGCCACCTCCTCGGCGTACTCCGAGTAGGAATCGATCCAGGAGATGGCCGGGTAGTGCCGGGCGTTGGCGAGGTCGCGGTCCAGCGCCCAGAAGCAGCGGATGAAGCGCTTGGTATGCTGGGTAACCGGCTCGGAGAAGTCGCCCCCGGGGGGCGAGACCGCCCCGATGATGGACACGGAGCCGACGGTCTCGCCCATCGTCTCCACGCGCCCTCCGCGCTCGTAGAACTCGGCGAGCCGGGTCGGCAGGTAAGCGGGGAAGCCCTCCTCCGCCGGCATCTCCTCGAGGCGGCCGGAGAGCTCGCGGAGGGCCTCGGCCCAGCGCGAGGTCGAGTCGGCCATGACGGCGACGCCGTAGCCCATGTCCCGGTAGTACTCGGCGAGGGTGATGCCGGTATAGATGGAGACCTCGCGCGCCGCGACGGGCATGTTCGAGGTGTTGGCGATGAGGATCGTGCGCTCCATGATCGAGCGGCCCGTGCGCGGGTCTACGAGCTTGGGGAACTCGGTGAGGACGTCGGTCATCTCGTTCCCGCGCTCGCCGCAGCCGACGTAGACGATGATGTCGGCGTCGCACCACTTCGCGATGGCGTGCTGGGTCATGGTCTTGCCGGTGCCGAAGCCGCCGGGCACGGCCGCGCAGCCGCCCTTCGAGATGGGGAAGAGCATGTCAACGACGCGCAGCCCGGTGACGAGGGGCTCCGTGGGCGGGAGCCGGCGCCGCGAGGGCCGGGGGACGCGCACCGGCCAGTCGTGGGACAGGCCGAAGGCCGCGCCCGACTCGGACTCCAGTATCGTATCGCGCAGGTCGTACTCGCCGGCGGGCGCGACGCGCCTCGCCTTTCCCGGCTTCGCGTTGGGCGGCACCAGGACGCGATGCTCGACGAGCTGGGTTTCGCGCGCCCTGCCTATCAGGGAGCCCGGGCCGAAGTCCTCGCCCGGCCGCATGGCCGGCTCGAAGGCCCACTTCCGGGAGCGGTCGAGGCTCTCGCCCTTCACGCCCGGCTCGAGGAAGGCCCCGGTCGCGGCCTTGAGCTGGCTCAGGGGCCTTTGTATGCCGTCGTAGATCGTGCCCAGGAGGCCGGGGCCCAGGGAGACCGAGAGGGGCTTGCCGAGGGAGACGACCGGCTCGCCGGGGCGCATGCCCGTGTCCTCCTCGTAGACCTGTATGGTGGCCCCGCGGCCGTCCATGCGGATGATCTCGCCGGCCAGCTTGGCCTCGCCCACCTCGACGACGTCGTAGAGCCCGGCGGCGCCGAGCCCCTCCGCCACGACGACGGGCCCGGCTATCCTCGTTATCCTTCCCGTCGTCATGATCCGCTAGCCTCCGCCCGTCGATCGTCTCCCTGGAGCGCCCCGATGCCGAGGGCCTCCGCGCAGAGGGCCGAGGCTAGCTCGCCGCGGCGCTCCTGGAGGAGGAGCTCGGCCGCGAGGTCGACCGTGGCCCGCAGGATCGCGCTTCCGTCGGCCGCCTCGGCTACGAGGCCGGCCGCGCCCAGGCCCGGGTCCTCCAGGCAGGCCGATATCAGAGCCCCGGGCAGGGCCGAGGCCACTGCCCTCCGCGCGGCGGCCTCGCTCAGGGAGCGTCGCCTGATCCTGAGCTCCCTCCCGTCGAGGTAGTCCTTCGCCGCCCCGAGCCTGGCCCTCGCCATCCCCTCGACGCGGGACTCGGGCAGGGCGTCCAGGAAGGAGCCGAGGGCCTCGCGCAGGCGCGCGTCCACGAACGAGGCGCGGAGCCGCGCTTTCTCGAGGGGCAGCCGCGCCATCGCGTCCGCGCGGCAGCGCGCGCTCCGCTCGGCGTAGCCGCGCTCGAGCTCGGCGGCGGCCTCCGCGCCGCGCCGCCCGACGGAGTCGGCTATGCGCCTGGCCTCCTCATCGGCCCCGCGCAGGATGCGCTCGGCCTTCTTCCGGGCGTCCTCGAGCATCTCCCGCTCGAGGGCCTCGGTGCTGACTAGCTCTTCCATCGCTTCTCCCGTGGCCTAGACCCGTATGCCTACGGCTTCGCGTATCGCGTCGACGAGGCTCTTCCTGCCCTCGGTCCTCCCGTCGGGCCCGGGGATCTCGACGACGAGGGGATACTCCCCTCCCATCTGCCATTCCATGGCCTCCTCCTCGAGGAGGCCGGCCACGCCCTCGGTGAGGACGAGGACCTTGGCCCCGATCCCCGGATAGGGCCTGCCGAGCCCGTCGGCGCCCGAGCCCGTGGCGTATCGGAAGGCGTCGAGGGCGTCCTCGCGGCCGCTCACGCCGCGGCCCTCGGCCCCGGCGAGCTTGAAGGCGAGCACGACCTCGTCCTCGGCGATCACGAAGAAATCGGGCACGTCAGATCAGCAGCATGAGCAGGGCCACGAGGAAGCCCCAGAGGCAGATGCCCTCGGCGAGGCCGACGTAGGGCAGGGCCTTGCCCGAGAGCTCGGGGTTCTCGGCCATGGCGCCCATCGCGGCCGCGCCGATCTGACCGACGGCCAGGCCGCCGGCGATGCAGGCGATGCCCACCGCGATCGCCGCGGCGAGGTACTTCCAGGCGACGCCCCCCTGCGCCGCCGCGGCGGCTGCCGGCGCGGCGGCTTCCTGCGCTCCGGCGGCCGCCGCGAAGGCGAAGGCTAAGGCGAGGACGGAAATGAGGACCCTTCGTTTCTGCATGACTCACTCCTTGCGATACTCGAACCTGAAGGGGGCGAAGAGCTCCCCCGTCTCGGTAAAGAACTTGGAGAAGAACTCGTAGTATTGGAGCCGCACCACCTGGATGGCGACGATCATGCCCTCGAGGACGATGATGATCGCGTTGCCGACCACGAAGACCAGGAGCATCCAGAGGGTGCCGGCGGGCAGGCGCTCGCGCATGAGATCCCCCATCGTGAAGACGATGAAGGAGAGCACCGCGTGCGAGAGCGCGAAGGCGCCGACGCGGAGGAAGCTCAGGGTATTCGAGAAATAGTACGAGATCGACTCGATCAGCTCAACGAGGCCCTTGATGAGGAAGGCCAGGAGGCCCTCGCGCTCAGCCCCGCTCGCCCTCGCCCGCCCCTCGACGAGGCGGCCGAGTGGCTCCTCGCAGAAGACCGCGAGGAGGGGCGCGCCGAGCCCCAAGGCGTCGAACCAGCCGAGCGGGCCCCCGAGGAGGACGCGGATGCCCATGCCGAGGGCCCACCAGAAGAAGAGGGCGCCGGCCAAGCCCGTCTTGGCGAAGAGGGCCTCGCCGTATTTGCGCAGCTTGAGCTTGTTCCAGATGTTCACGACCAGGCCGACCGAGTTGATCAGGGCCCCGACGCCCACGGTGAAGCCGAAGAAGGCGAAGAGCTTGCCCATCTCGCCGTCGGGCATGATCGTGATGAAGCGGTCGAGGGGACGGCCGAGGATGGCCCCGCTCAGCTTCCTCGACAGGGGCACGAGGAGCTGCTCGTCGGCGAAGATCGAGCCGTCGAGGAAGCCCATGACCATGGATCCTATGCCGACGGCGATGAATATGGGCCCGAACTTCCGCCACTTCGCCAGCTTCCCGAAGCGCCCTCCCCGCAGGACCAGCCCGGTGATGAGGATGACCAGTCCCTGGCCGACGTCGCCGAACATGATCGAGAAGAGGAGGACGAAGAAGAAGGCCACGAGGGGGGTCGGGTCCACCGTCCCGTACAGGGGCGCCCCGTAGGAGACGACCAGGCTCTCGAAGCTCGAAACGAAGGTCCGGCGCTTGAGGAGGACGGGCACGCTCTCCGTCCCGGAGCGGACGGCGGGCAGCTCCTCGGGCCGGTAGGTCCTGACGGCGACCCGCCCCTCGCATAGGCGCTCGAGATCGGCGAGGAGCTTACCGACCGAGTCCCGCGGGACCCAGCCTTCGAGGCGGTAGACGAGCTCCGAGGCGTCGAGCGAGGCCTTGAGCTCCTCGACGGATCGGGCCACGGCGTAGGAGGCCGAGAGGGAGGCCCAGGTCTGGCCGTAGGTCGAGGCGAGGGCCCGCTTCCGCTCGGCGAGGCTAGCCGCCTCCCCATCCAGCTCGGAGAGCTCCCGCTCGAGGGCCGCGGGAACCTCGGGGGGGACTCCCGTGAAGTCGGGCGGCAGCTCCTTGGGCCGGAATTTTGCCCGGGCGAGCTCGGTGTCGAGGGCGTAGCGCCCCTTCTTGGCGGCCGCCGCGACGATGGTGCCCTCCCCGTCCACCGGCAAGAGTATGGCCCGGTCGCCGAGGCTCGCCTCGAGGGACTGCAGCTCTCCCTCGGGCAGGCTCCCGATGCGGACCGCGAGGAAGGAAAGGTGATCGAGCTCGCGGAAGGGCATCGCGATGCCCGACAGGGCGCGGGCCTCGTCGAGGGCCTCGCGGACCCTGGTCCTGCGCTCGGCGTTCAGCCGGGCGGCCGACTGGAGCTCGGCGACGCTGGCCGCGAGCTCGGCGACGAGCTTGTCCTCCTCCTCCCCGGGCATCTTCGCGCCGGGGGGGATCAGGGTCGGCAGGGGCAGGTCCAAGGCATCCCGTATGAAGCCGAGGCGCTCGAGGGAGAGGGAGTAATCCCGCGGCGAGGGTACGCCCGACGAGGATACGCCCGGCGAAGATTGGCCCGATGCGGGCGCTCCTCCGCCGGCGGCTTCGTCCCGAGCATCGAGATCGGCCAGCCTGGCGGCGAGCTGGAAGCAGCCCGCCTCTCCTATGGCCGCGATGACCGGATCGATGTCGCGGCGGAGGACGTGAAGCTCGAGCTTTCGCATGGGGACAGGGCTCATGCCGACCCTCCCGCGAGGCCTGCCGCGAAGGACGCCATCTCGGCGAAGGGGGCTCCCAGGTGGAGCCCCTCGATCACGCCGATGATCGCGGCGGTCTCGTATTCCTTGATCTTGAAGTAGCAATACAAGGGGGTATAGGTGAAGGGATGCAGATGGAGGGCGCGCTTGACGGAGCGGTATACCCTGCGCCGGGCCCTTCCCTCGAGATCGCGCAGGTCGAGGATGAAGCCCCCGCCGCGATCCTCGCTCCCGCCCAGGAGCTCCTCCCAGGCCCAGCCAGCCCAATCGGCGCGTTGATCGAGCTTGAAGCCCAGGGCCTCGAGGGCGGAGGAGCTCGCGTCCGCGCCTTTCAAGGATACGAGCTTGCCCTCGATCTCCGCGCGGCCCATCCCGTAGTAGCGAGCGAGCCGCAGGGCCCAGACGACGTTCTGGAGCTCGGCTTCCTCGAGGATGAGGCTCCGTAGGGCTCCGGCTTTCCGCGCCGGGAGGCGGATCAGCTCGGCCCAGAGCTCCTCGTAGTACTGCCGGTCGAGGCGATTCTCGACGGCCGGGAGATCCTTCGCGCTCTCCTCGTCGATCCAGGAGTAGCGCCCCCCGGCGAACATGTCGGCGATCCTCGGGTGGGAGGCCTCCCGGAATCCGGGCGCGAGGCCAGGATCCTCGCTCGGGGGAAGGGAGGATCCGTTCCGGGCGGCGAGGAGGATGCGCTTGACCCTCGCGAACTCAGATTTGCGGCGGAGGGCCTCGAAGAAGGGCTCGTCGGAGCGCAGGCGCCGGGCGAGCTCGCCGAAGCCCTCGAGGGACTCCGCCACCGCCCGCCGCTCGGCCTCGGCCACGAGGGAGGCCTCGGGCAGGTTGGGGGCGGGCTCCTGGAAGAGGGCGCGCCAGAGCTCGGGTATCCGTCCGACCCGGGCGAGCTCCACGGCCTTCCCGCCGATGAAGGCCCGGGAGAGGGAGCCGCAGACCCGGGCGTATACGTAGGAAAGCTCGAAGCGGTCGGCCATCAGAGGAGCCCTGCGACGAACCTCTCGCAGGCGGCGGCGAAGGCCTCCGCGTCGAGCCTCGAGCCTTCGAGCCTGGCCCGGTACTCCGCGAGGGCCGCGTCGTGCTCGGCGGCGGCGGCGGCCTCGGCGGCGAGCCTGGCCTCCTCCGCCCGCTTGGCCCGGGCCTCGTAGGCTTCCCTGAAGGCGGCCTCGGCGGCCTCCTTGGCCGACGATACTCGGCGGGCGGCCTCTTCCGCGGCCTCGGCGACGAGGGCCTCGGCGCGGCGCTCCACGCCGAAGAGCCGGTCGAGGATGTCTTTGGAAGGCATGGATCGTACCCCCTTTCGGGCCCTGCGGCGCTTATGCCGCGCCGCGCGGAGCCCAGGCGAACCTCGAAGCTGGCTTCGGGGTAGGCGACCCTTCCGAATGCTATTGCTCGAAGGCCAGATGGTCCTCGAACTTCTTGACGACTTCGAACGCCCTCTCGGGAGTCTCGGCGCCCACGAGCTCCGTATAGAAGCCGGGGTCGTCGAGGAGGCGCGCGAGGCGCTTGAGCGCGCTCAAGTGGAGCTCGGAATCCTTCGGAGAGGAGACGAGCATGAAGACCAGATAGACCGGTTGGCCGTCGAGGGCGTCGTAGTCGATGCCCTCGCGCGAGACGCCGATGGCGCCCCACAGGCCTTCGAGGCCCTGAGCCTTCCCGTGCGGGAGGGCGATGCCCTTCTTGATCCCCGTGGACATCTTGCCTTCGCGCTCGCGGATCGCCGCCAGGACGGCCTGCCGGGGGAAGGAGCGCCCGCCGTTCAGGGCGAGGATCTCCACGAGCTCCTCGAAGAGCTCGTCCTTGTCCTCGCTCTGGAGCCCGAGCTTGATGCGTTGCGGGGCGAAGAGCTGCTGGAGAAGCATGAAGCCTCCTTTGCGGCGGCGCCCCGCGCTATCGCCGGGGCGCCTCGAGGCTCACTTGCTCGCGGGCGAGGGCTGCTCGGCCGAGGGCTGGAGCTCTCCGGAAGCCGGCGCCTGGGCGGGCGCGTTCCACCACTCCGAGGCCTCGGCGCTCTTCTTCTTGGCGGCGGCCTCGACGTTGCCGGTGGAGGATTTATTGACGATCGCGAGGGCGAAGGAGGTGACGAAGAACAGGGCTCCGAGGAGATAGGTGAAGCGGACCACCACGTTGGAGGAACGCGAGCCGAAGGCGCTCCCGGATCCGCCGGCGAAGATCCCGCCCAGCGAGTCGGAATCGGAATCCTGGATGATCACCATGAAAACGAGGAGGAGCGAGACGACGACGAAGAGAACGAGGAGGACGATCCCTAAGACACTCATAGTGTGAACCCCACTTCCGGTTTGTTCCGGCCTCCGCCCCTCCCGCTCAGGGCCCGGCGAAAAGGCGAAATCGGTGACATAGTAACGAAATCGCGTTTTTTATGCAAGCGCCGGCCTTCCCGGGCGCGGCGGCGGGCCCCCGGCGAGGCGGGAGGGCAGGGCCTGGCTTCGGCGAAGTAGCTCGGACGGCCGCCGGTGCGCTAGGCCCGCCGGGCGACCGCCCTGCCGAAGCGCCCGGCTATCCTCACCTGAAACGGGCGATCGGGACGAAGCTCTCCGTCTTGAGGCTCGCCCCGCCGACCAGGGCTCCGTCGATGTTCGGCTTGGCCATGAGGGCGGCGACGTTGTCGGGCTTGACCGAGCCGCCGTACTGGATGCACACCGCCTTGGCCGCCTGCTCGCCGTAGAGGCCCGCGAGGACCTTGCGGATGTAGGCGTGGACGGCGTCGGCGTCCTCGGGGGTCGCGGTCTTGCCCGTCCCGATGGCCCAGACCGGCTCGTAGGCGACGGTGACCGCCTTGAGGGAGCCCTCGTCGACGCCCTTGAGCCCTTCCCGGACCTGGGTGCCGATGACCGCCTCGAGCTTGCCGGACTCCCGCTCCTCGAGGGTCTCGCCTACGCAGAGGATGGGCTCGATGCCGTGCTTGAGGGCGAGGAGGACCTTCTTGTTGACGAGCGCGTCTCCCTCCAGGTAGCTATGGCGGCGCTCGGAGTGGCCGAGGATGACGGCCTTGACCCCGAGGTCCTTGAGCATGAGGACCGAGACCTCGCCCGTGTGGGCTCCCTGCTCCTCGGGGCCCATGTTCTGGGCTCCCAGGAGGATGCTCGAGCCCTTCAGGACCTCGGCGACGGCGGCGAGGGAGGTGAAGGCGGGGGCCACCAGGACCTTCTCCGAGCAGCCGGCGAGCTTGTCCTTGAGCTCCTTCGCCAGGGCGACGGACTCCGCGACCGTCTTGTGCATCTTCCAGTTACCGGCGATGAAATATGAGCGCATAGCCTCTCCTTGGTACTCGATGTCGCGATGATCTTAGCCGCGCCCGGCCGAGCGGGTAAAGGGGATCCGTCGCGCGGACCCGCGGCTCGGCGCGCGGGGCGGTCGAGGGAGGCGCTAGGCCGGCTCGAAGGCGCGGAGGAGGCGGGTGAAGTAGCTGCGGAGCTCCTTGCGGATATCCCCCCTCCCCTTCTTGAGGCACCAATCGAAGACGATGCCCCGGGCCGCGATGAAGATGAAATCGCATATCTGATCCGCGCCGAGGTCGGCGGCGAGCTCGCCTCGGGCCTGGCCCTCCTCGATGATCGCGACGAGGCAGGTCTGCATGGCGCGTCCGCGCTTGATGAACAGCCGATTGTGGGGGGTATAGAGCTGGGAGGTCAGATCGACCCCGTTTTCGTGGGCGAGCCGAGCGTAGCGATCCATATACAGGAGGATACGCTCCACCGTCCCGCCCGCGGGCAGCTCGGTCTCGAAGAAATCCGAGAAAAGGCAGTCCGCCCGCCTGAAGTTCTCCTCGAGGATGCCGTGCTTCGACTTGAAGTAGTGGTAGAAGGTACCGATCGAGATGCCCGCAGCGCCGACGATGTCCTGGATGGAGGTATTGTCGTAGCCCCGTGAGCTGATGAGCCCGAGCGCCGTCTCGTAGATGCGGTTCCGGTTGAGCTCCGCCTTCTGGCTCCGCTTCGTCGCCGGTTTTTTGGGCATGATCCTTCCTTGCTCGCTGAGACTAGGGTAGCAAAATTCAGGTGCTCTGGCTACAAGGCCGCATTGCTAGAATTCGTTCGCCGAACCAATTATAGATATTGACTAGAATCGATTCTAGTTATAACGTGCAATTTAGCACTAATCGTGCGGAATCCATCAAATTTCGGAGGGAACGGATGAAGCGAAAAGCGAGCCTTGCGCTGCTGCTCGGCCTCATGGGGATGCTCGTCCTGGTCGGGGCGGGCGAATTCAAGGGGGCGAAGCCCAGCTACCTCGACGGCAGCTACGAGGGCCTGGCCGCGAGCCACGGCGGGGATCTCAGCGTCACCGTCGTCGTCAAGGGCTCCAAGATCAAGAGCGTCACGGTGAAGGCCACGGATACCGCGGGGATCTCGGACGCCGCCATCGAGCAGCTCCCCGCCGCCATCGTCAAGGCCCAGAGCGCCGAGGTCGACGTGATCTCCGGCGCC